>Ga0098044_1000121_pt1 | contig 41774 bp, 52 predicted proteins | sample 10_taG_FD_75053 | JGI IMG/M metagenome (GOLD analysis project Ga0098044, IMG submission 75053) | Marine viral communities from the Subarctic Pacific Ocean - 10_ETSP_OMZ_AT15264 metaG | ecosystem: Environmental > Aquatic > Marine > Oceanic | place: Pacific Ocean | collected 2015-01-16 | reverse complement strand
TCATTTGTTTTTTTACATCCAGAACTGAAATTCATCGTGGAATTACCGAAAATTGGCTAAAAAACGCAGGATTTAAATATCATAGTCTCCTAATGGGTAAACCGCGTGGTGGAAACTACCACTGGATTGATAATCATATGGTAAAAGCCACCAGATTTGAAGGTAAATTTACAGATTTTGTAATTGAATCCAAGGACATTGAGGTTTTTAAGAAATAATTGAAATCTTTATAAAATATTAACACTTTTTTAGTAAAAAAAACACTAAAAAACTTGGATTTCTGACCGGAATTTCGTATCTTTATATTGTAGGGTTGATGAGATGGTGGGGTTGGAATTATTTTAAAGTTAAAACATAAAAAATGAGAAATCCAGTTAAAGATTTAAATTCCAAAATGAGAAAAATCCACAAAGTGTCTATGGAGTGTCATAAACATTTAATGGATAATGAAGGTATGACAGAATCAGACGCAACACAAATGATTACAGAATTTCTACATGAACTTAATGAAGGTGGTGTGTTTGAAATGGGTTACAAAGTTGTGATTGCTAATTTAAAAATGGTTTTCTTAGATGAGGCAGTTGGTGATGTTGTTTTAGGTATGTATTCTTAAAAAATAAAAAATAAAAATTGAAAAGTTATGAATTACATAACAAAATTCCGAAGCTTAATAGAAAAAAAAGATTATCCCGCTGTAGCTGAACTATATTTCAGTATGGCGTGGAAATATCAATCAACTTTCAATATGATGTTAGAACATTATAATATAAAAGAGGGTATTTTTGATATTATGGGGAAAGTTGAAACTGATTTTTGGGTAGACCCAGTTGGTGGAACACATTGCACAGATGATGACCCATCTACTATGTATAAATAAAATTAAAAATTATGATTAAGACAAAACAAAAGTCACTTCAAACAACGATTGAAATCGATTTGACTGGGCCACAAGGTAACTCATTCTACATTTTAGGAGTTGCACAAAACTTATGTAAACAATTTGGTATAGACCACAAACCACTTATAAAAGATATGATGAGTGGTGATTACGAGCATCTTTTAGAGGTGTTTGATAATGAGTGGGGTGATATCGTAACATTATATAAATAACTTAATTTTAAAATATAAAAAATGGGTAAAGAGCTAACCAACACATTATTAAAACTAAAAGAAAAACTAAAAACCTTAAAAAACGGAAAAGATAACCAGATTCACATATCAAAAGAGTTTATACAACAACTAGCGGATGAAAACGAGGTAGAATTTGATGAAATGGTTAAAATCATAAACGAGGAATTAAAATAATGAATATATTTAAAAAATTATATTATATTTTAGCCTTTTGGAAGAATAAAAAGAAAGGGGATGTAGAAATTAAAATAGATGACATACTGTCAGTTAATATGAATAACATAACAGTATGTGTTCGTGCGAGTATCAAAACGGGAAAGGAAATTGAAACTAAGCTACATGGTACTATACAAGTAGCTGAAATGGGTGATAGTTACGTGTTATGTAAATATTATCCTTATAGTAAACCCGACATGGAAGCATATATTGTAATCACAAACAAAGAATATAATAGAATTCACAATGAGCAAACTTAATTTAATTATTGGCCCTATGTTTTCGGGTAAAAGTACAATGTTACTTACTAGGTACAGACGTTATCAGATAGCCGGTAAAAAATGTTTGTTAATTAAATATGCAAACGACACCAGATATAGTACAAAAGAAATTGTAACACATGATAATCTACGATATAAAGCTACCTCTTGTAAAAAACTAAAAGAGGTTCATGATTTTGTTAAGGACTATGATGTAATCTGTGTAGATGAAATTCAATTCTATGAAGATGGGGCACATTACACAGACCTTTGGGCTAATAATGGAAAGATAGTGGAAGTTTGTGGATTAAACGGGGATTATTTAAGGAAACCATTTGACCAGATTAGCTTACTCATTCCATGTGCGGATGACATAAGTTTTGTTACTGCTGTATGTAAGGATACTGGTAATGACGCTGTATTTACTATGAGACTTACCGATGAAAGTGAGCAAGAGGTTATTGGTAGTGATGATAAATATCAATCCGTTTCAAGGGAAATTTATAATAAATCAAATAAAGAATATAATTTATATACAATAATTGGGTTTGATGACACATCAAAACCTACAAAACTAAAAAAGATGTTATATAAGATTGAAAAATGGTTTGCCATTTATTTTGGATGGTTCTTCGTTAATGGAATGAAACAAGAGAAATGGCGGAAACATATTATAAAAAAATATAAAAATTCAGACAAATGATGACAGACTTAGAACAGATTGAAGAAATTCTAATGGAAGTTAGTAGCTACGGATTACGAATAGAAGTAAAAGCGGTAGCCGACGATTACCAAAAGGATGACCCTGATTTATCAAGATTAGATGCGATTATTATGGGATATAATGATTGGATAAAATAAACAAATATAATTAACCAACCTATTTTTAAAAACTATATTATGAAAAAAGTTATAGTAATTCTCATTTCCTTTTTGTGGATACTTTGTTGTTGTGTTCCAATTAAAGCGCAATCATCAAACGACACCGGTTTGCCAAAATATAAAAAAGTTTTTTTTGATAAACATATTGACATGGCATGGTACACTTATGTTAAGTACGATGTACCAGTTGAAGTTACTCTAGCTTTTATAGCCGTGGAGACCAATTACGGTAGAAACAAAAAAATGATGAAGCGTGGAGATTTATTTGGTACTGGAAAAACATACAAATATACACAAGCGTGGGATGAGTTTGGTAGAAATATGAAATCATCATATGGAAGATACCCAACAAATATAAAAAAAAGGAAAAAAATAATAACGATTAAACATAAAATTAGAAAAAACAAATAATATTTTGAATTAACCTCTTATTTATTTGGAATAATAAATAAAATTTTGTATATTTATATATCAACATTAAATTTTATAACAAATCAAACCGGTTAAAAGCATGAAAAAATTATTAGTTTTACTATTATTATGTGTCGTTCCACTTGTGGTACAATCTCAAAGTGTACTTCATTTCGTTAAGGGATTTCCTATTACAGATACAAAGTATACAATCACATCAACCGATTATCAGGTTGAAGTAATACCAACTGATACAGAGGTCTTACGATTTTCTGTAAGTGTATATTCTGACGCAGGAAAACACATACTCAACCAACTATTTAAAGTGGGTAGATATAATATTATAATGAAAAATGGTGAAATATCATTCGATAATATTAAACATAAAATACTTATCAAAGGTAAGGAACTGAATGAGTTGATTGTTGTACGTGCTTACGTACCGTATGGAGTTCATTTAATATGTCATGGAAACCCTATGAATGGGTTTGAATTATTAAATTAAAAACGTATTGTTTTTAAGGAATTGGATTTAACAATATAAGTTTTGTACTTATTTATAAATAATAATATATCAACCTAACTATTATGAAAATTATTGAAATTTTAGTAAGAACATTTAAAACATTTCCACAAGTTCCTATTTTTTTATTTGGTATATTCGTTGTTCTTATGATGGCCATGTTTATGCCAAGAACCATCCAACCAGTACCCGATATAGAACCACCCGTTTCTAAATACAAAAAGGTACAGTATACACATGATGAAAATGATGTCATATATGCTGGCAGGTTTGATTCTGTACCCGTAGTTAAAATAGAAGGGGAAGGTAGAGTATCTAAATATCTTTGGAATGGTGTTCCACGTTCTCGTCAGTGGCTAACCTATAATGAGTGGAGAGGGAAACATTGTAAGAACTCTACACAAAGAAAAGCATTTAGAAAATGGAAAAAACGGGAAATGGAAGATTTTATTACATTTATGTGTAAATCTGCAGTAGATGAATGTAAGGTGTATAAGGATATACCACCCGAATTGATTGTCGCTCAAGCAATCTTAGAATCAAATTATGGTAAGTCCAGACTTTCAGTCCAAGGGAATAACTTGTTTGGGCACAAGTACGTAGGGAAAAATTCAAAATTATTTTTAGTAGCTCACGATGATAGTCCAACTGACCGATTCACTAAATACAGGTCGGTTTGGTATTCTATCCGGAATCACAGCAAACTTTTAATGAGAAAATATAGAAAAAGAATTAGTGGAACACCTAATTTATATAAATGGTTATACGCCTTATGTGGTGGTATGACTGTTGAACAAAGTAAAAAATGGAGAGCAAAAGGACATTCAGTATATGCTACATCATGTATGACGCATCTTTGTTATTCTATAAAATTAAAAAGTATTATTAATATATACTCATTAAAAGAACGTTGTTTACAGAACCAAAAAAAATAAGGATTTTATGAAACAAACCAAAACTTACCACGAGATTACACAATTACTTAGGAATTTTTTTTTATCTAAAGGTTTCGTAGAAGTACCATCTCAAAGTAGAAAGTCTATACTTGCTGCTTGTGAAAACCCACATTCAGTAGCTACTTTTACATACGATGGCGTAGTTTGGCCATTACCCCAAACGGGTCAGATGTGGTTAGAATATGAGTTATTGAAAAACCCAGAATGGAACGGGTGTTTTTGTGTATCTACATCGTATAGAAACGAAAAAGAACCTATACCTGGTAGGCACGAAAAGATTTTCCCAATGTTTGAATTTGAATCCAAAGGTGATTTTGATGATTTAAGAAAATTGAATATCGAATTAACGGAGTATTTAGGATTTGATACACCAAAACGAATTGACTATGACGAAACTTGTGAAGAGTATGGTGGTGTTGAAATTCTTGAAGATGAGCATGAATCCAGAATGTGGAAAGAATTAGGTCATTCAATATCATTAGAAACATTCCCTATCAGAACATCACCATTTTGGAATATGAAATATTTAGGTGATGGTAAGTTTAATAAATGTGATATTATTCTTTTTGGTCAAGAAACATTTGGTACTGCAGAACGTAGTTGTGACCCAGAAGAAATGGAACATTTTTTCTATAATATAATGGAAGGTACGTATTGTGAAAAGTTGTTTGAGTTGTTTGGTAAGGATAGAGTGGAAGCTGAATTAAATGAATTCCTATCTAATGATTTCTTTGAAAGATTTGGTGGTGGTATTGGTCTAACGAGATTAGGTAGAGCTTGGGAAATGTTACAAGAACATAAGAAATCTACAATTCAATAGTTATATAAAAATAGTTTAATATGAAAAGTTTTGAAATTGAAGAATTCGTAAACGTTGTTATCGGCGTTGAAAAAGTTAATAACCCAACTATAAATAATTTTTACAAGAATTATATTTCTAAACCTATAGATTTTGATGATGGTTTTATAGATTTTTTAAAACAAACCTATAGGTGTCCGTTTGCTGACAACTGGGGTATTGTGTTTAAGCAGTGTTTTGATTATTGGATGGAATCTGATTGTAATGTATGGAATGACGAGATACTTTATGATATTATGTGTATAGTTACAAAAGAAGGACATCCAAGTGAACTACCACCAACTTAAAGTTGTAATCGTATTATTACTTTTTACAAAAGTATTATTTTCTCAATCAATTCACGAAGAACAATCAACTTATTATAACAGTTTAGGAAATTTAACAGAAGAACAATACGATAAATTAAATGGGTATTCAAACACTCAAATTTCTCCAAAGAGGTCAAATTGCAATTTAAATAAAATTGTTTTTGGATGGCATCCATATTGGGTAGGAAGTGCTTACCTAAATTATGATTGGAACTTATTATCAGACCTAAGTTATTTTTCTTATGAAGTAAACCCATCTACAGGTAATGCCAATACAACACATAATTGGGCTACGGCTAACGTAGTTGATAGCGCATTAGCAAATGGTGTCAGAGTTAATCTTTGTGTTACTCTATTTTCAAGTCATTCAACTTTTTTTGCTAGTAGTATAACACAACAAACCTTAATTAGTAATTTAATTAGTTTAGTTCAGAGTAGAGGTGCTCATGGAGTAAATATAGATTTTGAATCTATGTCAAGTTCTCATAAAACTGACTTTACTAATTTTATGATTGACTTATCAATTCAGATGCACACAGCAATACCAGGTTCTCAAGTGAGTGTTGCAACTTATGCAGTTGATTGGAGTGATTTATATGATGTAGCTACACTATCACCTTATGTTGATTTGTTTGTTATGATGGGTTATGGATATTACTGGACTAATAGTTCAACAGCGGGGCCAACTGACCCACTATATCATTATATATCTAATAGTTACAAATACAGTCTGTCTCGTTCAATAACTTATTATTTGGATAAAGGATTACCAGCTGACCAATTTGTTATCGGATTACCCTATTATAGTAGAGATTGGCCTGTATCTAGTGGAACAATACCATCACCAACAACTGGGGCTGGAAGTGCTAAAACATACAGTCAAGTAAGAAATAATAGTAGTGGACATTACAATACTAAAATATGGCACAACGCAAGTAAAACCCCATATTACACTTATGTGGATGGTTCTAATATCAGACAATGTTTTGCGATAGATGATGAGAGTTTTTCTGAAAGATTACAATTGATAAGAAGACGAGGATTGGCCGGAATGGGAATGTGGGCATTGGGATATGACAATGGATATTCCAATTTATGGAATGGTATAGAAAATGAGTTTACCGATTGTAGAGTTGAGCCATGTACCGATACTCTTTATGATATGGGTGGAGAAGAGAGAAACTATTATGACAGAGAGGATTATATTTATACTATTAGTGCTACCAATGGTGGTACTATTGATTTGGATTTTAAATCGTTTGATGTGGAATTAAATTATGATTACCTAAGATTATATAATGGTGTAGATACATCATCACCCGTGATAGGTACATACACGGGTACTAATAGTCCTGGTATTATCAATGCCGGCAGCAATGTTACTTTTTGGTTTTATTCAGATGGCGCAACTACCAATCCGGGTTGGAAAGTTGTTTACGAATGTGGAACACCAGTAAATGTATCTGTAAAACAAAATAATAATATTAAAATATATCCAACTATATTTGATGATAAAATAACAATAGAAAATCTCAAATCTAATACATCAATTTTTATATATGATGGTATTGGTAATTTATTGTATAAAACATCAACCAATGATTCTACAGTAGATATATATTTAAATAATATAAGTAAAGGGCTGTATTATGTTGTTGTTAATAATAGTAGCACAAATCTCACTAAAAGAATTTTAAAAATTTAACAAAATCTTAACACTTTAAATTAGGAATTCCAACTGGAATTTCGTATCTTTATATTGTAGGGTTGATAGGGGGAGATTTGGTTAATTAAAACAAAGAAAAGATGAGTGATAAAATGAGTGAAAAATTTAAAAGTTTCAAATCTGAGTTAAAACAGTTAATGGAAAAGTATGGTGATACTTGTATTACATGCGAGTTGAGTGGAGAGGGATTTGGTCTTAAAGGTCAAGGTTGTTGGGGAACTGGGTTGGGAGTTAATGTGGAAATGAGATTATCAATTACTGGTGAAGATGGTCACATAGAAGAACACGTTATGGAAGAAGGTCAGTCTTGGTTAAGTGCAGAAGAATTAAAAAAAACATTATTTAGGCTTACAATACAATCAATATGAATACTATGGAAAAGCAGAAGCAAGTGTAGTTCACATTGCAAGGAGAGACATGTAAGAGTATTTAAAACCAAAAAGAAAAGCAGAACGAGAGTTTTACAATGATAATAAATGGGGATTTACTATTGGTATTGAATATTCACCAATCCTTTGGACTCTTGGGTGGAATAATGGTTTTACCAAAGGTAGTTCTAGGTATGAAAGTTACATAGTTGGAATGAAAGATGTTAATACCAAAGAAACTCGTAGGTTGAATGCCGAATTAGGGTTACGTAATATTAATATGAAACACTCAAAATAAGTATTTTAATAAAAATATTTTAATATTTAGATTAAAGGGTAATTGTATTATGAAACAACTTGGCGATATAGTATATGAATTAGTTGATAATTTAATAGAACATATTGATACATTAAATCATAAATCTACAGATTTAGAAAATAGTATATTGAATGATGATAATGAAGCCAGTATACTTTTTAAAAAAGGTTTGATAAAGGTTTATAAAGATGAGGCTAATACGTTAGCTTGTTTATTAAAAGAAATTATGAATGAGTTTATAGTTAATCACATTCAATCAAATAGTAAAGATTATAGTTCTTAGAAATATGGGGATGACTGGAATTGACATGATGATGGCAATAGTAAGTTCAGTAAGGGTGATGACCTACATCAACCGTTTAAGTGGAAACACTTCTCTTGCGATGGCTGCCTAGTAGGTAAGTAACGCGCACCATACTACTGAGTATGCTTGTAGGTGGGTTAGGTGTAAAAGGAAGCAGATGGTATGATAAGGTAATGATAGAAAACCGCCAAACACCCTATTGTTTGTAAATCCTATCAGTTTTGGAAGTTTAGAAAAACTTATCCTATGATACTGTAAAATGCTTATTATGAAAACATAAATGGACGTGGGTTCGACTCCCACCATCTCCACAAAAGTGCAGGATAGAGCAGCGGTAGCTCACAAGGCTCATAACCTTGAGGTCGAGGGTTCGATTCCCTCTCCTGCCACAATTGTTAATAAAAACAAATGCATATGAATTGGGATAGTATAGATTTAACAACAAAAATTAAATGGTTGGGACGACTGATGAGTAATTGCACAGAGGGTACTTTTGAAACCCAAGATTCCCACATAGTTCGAGCTCTTATTACTGGTTCTGAAAATGCATATACACATGAAGATTTAAGATTTGATATGAAAAATGGTCATTGGAAGTTTTTAAGATATACTTGGGAAACTGCTATTAAGAACCAAAAAAACAATGATGTAATATCTCAGATTAAAAACCGCTACAAATATAAATAATCCAACCAAAAAAACTTTAACAAAATCTTAACATATTAAATTAGGAATTTCAACTGGAATTTCGTATCTTTAAGTATAGGAAGTGGGGAAGTTGTGAGATGAGGGGATTCTTAAAAATTAAAAATTGAAAAATGAAACAGATTATATTAACAGCGGGTTTACCAGGTGCAGGGAAAACTACAACATTGAAAAAATCCGAGTATAAGGATTTTCCAGTCGTTGACCCAGATGAGGTCAAAAAAACTCTACCGGGTTATGACCCCAAAAATCCACATTTGGTTCACGCAGAATCATTGAAGATTGCAAGGGAAACTCATTTGATGTTTCTTGCAATGGGTACATCTTTTGTAGTAGATGGTACTGGTACTAATGTTGAAAAATACATTGGTTGGATAAACGAGGCTAAAGAATTGGAGTATGAGGTGGTGTTACTCTACATAAAAGTAAAAGTTGCCACAAGTCTCGAACGAAATGCTCAACGAGAGCGACAAGTCAAAGTAAGTGTTATCAGAGAAAAGGCGTTGGTGATAAACCAAAGTACAAAACTACTTGGTTCATTATGTGATAAGTTCATAACGGTTGAAAATGATTAACCGTTATTTAGAATCATTATGTATTAAAAAAACTTATCAAAAAATTTTGAATTGTCACCGGAATTTCGTATCTTTATATTGTAGGAAGTGGGGGAGTTGTGAGATGGGGGGAGTTATTCATTAAAAGTTAAAAATTAAATTATGACAAAAAACAAATATTCTAGTTACTGGATTGATTCTGATTTCTTCAATCCAAATACAGTTCACGATGACGATAATTCAAAAAAGTCATCTGATTTAATGGCGTTATCCTCGTATAAACGAGCGATATCTAATTTTGTTAATATCGTAACAAACAAAAATATAGATGTCAAATTTCGGACAAGTGGTGATTCCTATACAGATGGGAACACTGTTACTATTTCAAGTAAGATTAATGAATCGGATTTTGACCCAATCGTTGGATTGGCTCTTCACGAAGGTTCTCATATTAAACTTACTGATTTTAGTATTTTGAAAAGATTGATGGCTGATGATTTTGAATATCCTATTGATGGTAACTATTTGAAATCAATAAACAAAAAGTATGGTTCAACGGTTGACCATTTTGCTAATTACTACATAAGAGGTAAGGTTAAAGATTTGGTAAATGTAATTGAGGATAGAAGAATTGATTATTACATATACACTACTTCTCCTGGGTATAAAGGGTATTACCACTCAATGTACAAAAAATATTTCCATTCAAAAATAATTGATAAAGGATTGAAATCCTCTGAACATCGTACTGATGATTGGGAATCTTACTTGTTTCGTATTATCAATATCACAAATGAAAATCGTGATTTAGATGCTCTTCCAAAACTTAGAGAAGTTTGGAATCTAATTGATATTAGAAACATTGGTAGATTAAAAAATACTACTGAAGTATACAAAATGGCTTGTGAAATTTTCAAAATTGTTGAAGATTCATTACCAACACCCGAGAAAAGTGATAAAGACGAAAACGAAGGTGAAGGTGGTGGTGGTGAAGGTGGTGATGGTACTAATGATTCTGAATCTGATGATTCTAATGGTGGTGGTACTGATGGTTTTCAAAATACTAGTGATGATTCCAATAGTGAAAGTGGTGAAAACAAACAAGATTCTATGGGTGAGGATGATTCCAAAGGTGACGCTGAAGGGAATGATTCAAAAACCAACAAAGGTGATGGTGAGTTATCGCCAAGACAAAAGAAAATGTTAGAAAACGCCATTAAGAAACAAAAGAAATTCCAAGATGGTGATATCTCTAAAAAAAGAGTTTCTAACGCTGATAATAAAAAAATAGATGTATTATCAAACGCCGGGATTGAATCCAAGATGGCGGGTGAGGGTTATGAATCTAATAGTTATTGGCATAAAAACAAAAAAACTGCAGTTATTGTAGTTCGTAAGTTTACAAAACAATTGATAGAATCTGATATTTTGGATATAACTACTAACTACAAGTGGGGGTTTGAAAAAAATGAGGAAGCAGTATCCAAAGGTATTCAGTTGGGAACTATGTTAGGTCGTAGATTAAAAGTTAGGTCTGAGGAACGTTCTTTGACTACACCACGAATGAAAAGTGGTAAAATATCACCAAGACTGATACACGAATTGGGAATGGGTAATACTCAAATATTTGACCATACTATTATTAATAGACATAAACCAACTTTGATTCATATTTCAATAGATGCAAGTTCATCAATGGGTGGAACACTATGGTTGAACTCACAAAGTTCAGCGATTGCAATTGCAAAAGCCGCTTCAATGACAAACAATATGGATGTTGTTATATCATATAGAGGTACTAAATGTGACAATCGTACAGTTAATCCACTTGTATTGATAGCGTATGATTCAAGAGTTGATAAGTTTTCAAAAATACCACAGTTGTTCAAACATATCAGACCGAGTGGTTGTACACCAGAGGGGTTATGTTTTGAAGCTATCATGGATGAGTTATCAAGTGTAAATAGAAATACAGATACATTCTTTATTAACTTCTCAGATGGTTATCCTGGATTTAGTAATTCAGATATAGATTATGGTGGACTTCCCGCTGTTGAACATACAGCAAAACAAGTTAAGAAAATCGTTAAATCCGGAGTTAAAGTTTTATCTTACTTCCTACATGGTGAATATTCTAGAGGTGGTGGTGAAAACTTCAAAAGAATGTATGGTAAATCTGCTAAGGATGTTGATGTTACCAATTTATTACAATTAACTAAAACCTTGAATAAATTGTTTGAATAATGAAAAAAAAGTCAAGTGTAACTTTAACGTTTCCTTAACAAAACCTTAACATATTACATTTGACTTTCTCACTGGAATTTCGTATCTTTATATTGTAGGAAGTGGGGAAGTTGTGAGATGAGAAAAAATAATTAGTTAAAACATTGAAAATTAATAGTTAAACATTTAAAATTTTATATATTATGGCAAAATCACAGAAGTTTGTATTTTTGAAAGTTGAAAGATTGGACAACAGAGATTTAATTCTTGTTGATTCAGTTGGAAACAAATTTATCATTCCTGAGATGAATGATAAAAGTACGTCACTCTATAAACGTGGAGTGGCAGCGGCTAACGCTCCGCATAAATGGTGTTTTAAAGTTAGGGTTTGTGGGAATCTCACAGATGGGATAATTAAGGTTAACCGAGTTCCCGCTGAAAAGTTTAATGAGGCAGAACCCGTTACTAATTTTAATAAACCAAATGGTGGAATTGAAAAATGGAGAATGGGTAATACTAATACATCAAACAAAAAAGTAGAATCAGTCGCAGCTCCGGTTGGTGAGGAATTTATGAATTTTATTCATACTGAGGCAAAAGACCTCAAACCACGAATGTTGTTTATGACAGAATTGAAATGGAAATATCTTATCCGTAACATATTACGTGGTAAAAATATTATGATGACTGGACCAAGTGGTTGTGGAAAAACAATGGCGGCTAAAGCGGCTGCAAATTCCATTGAGGGTTACAATATGGAAATCTTCAACTTAGGTTCTACTCAAGACCCTCGTATAACACTGATTGGAAACACTCAGTTTGATACTAAAAAAGGAACGGTGTTCAACCAAAGTCCTTTTGTGAAAGCGATTCAAACTCCGAATATGGTTGTTGTTCTTGATGAACTTTCAAGGGCTCACCCAGAGGCTCACAATATTCTTATGAGTGTCTTGGATGATGGTCAAAGATATTTGAGAATTGATGAGGCTAGTGATTCACCAATAATCAAAGTAGCAGAGGGTGTTTCCTTTATCGCTTCCGCCAACATAGGAAATGAATATACTGCAACTCGTCAATTGGATAGAGCTATCGTTGATAGGTTCACTATCATAGAAATGGATACTCTTACCATGGAAGAGGAAACTAAACTACTTAATATGATGTATCCATCAGTTGATGAAGAGGTTTTAGAAAATGTGGCTGAAATTACTTCAATGACTAGAGGTGAGGTTAAAAAAGATGTTCCAAAACTAACGAATAGTATTTCAACTCGTTCCGCTGTTGAGATTGGTTCATTACTTTATGATGGGTTCTCATTAGAAGAAGCTGCAGAAATTACAATTTATCCTTTGTTTGATGAAAGTGGTGGGGCTGAATCTGAAAGAACATACATTAAACAATATGTTCAAAAGTTTGTTTCATCACCTGAAAATGATGATTTATTTAATACTGAAAATGACGATTTAACAAATCCGTTTAATACCTAAATGTTTTAACTATTGGTAATCCTCTAAATGGGGGGTTACCTTTTTAAACAATATCTATATTTATGATTTGATAATCATAGATATTTTATTACAGGCTTGAATTTACTAATTTTATAAAAAAGGATTTAAACAATGAATGAAAATCTAACAAAAGAAGAACAAGTTGCTTTAGAAAAGGCGATTGATGATGCCGAAAAGGTATATTATGAAAATGCTGATTCATGGACTGAAATGGATGAGGATTACTTTAACGCGTTAAGGGAAGAGTATAATAAAACCGAGGATGAAATAGGCCCACGGAAATTTAAATCATTTATCCATAGCGAGTTACCATTATATATACTGATTTTTCCGGCCGGAAGGCAACACAATGGTGAAACTATGGTACAATACTACCATACTATAACAGAGGATTTAGAAGTAGGTACTTGTAATGGTTCTTACAAATTGATTACAGAAACAGAATTATTTGAAAAATTTAATATTAAATACAATAAATAAAAGGGAACGATGGCGTATTACATTACAAAAGTTAAGATTATTACTACCGATGACAAAGGTAGACAGAAGAAAAGTGTAGAACAATATTTAGTAAAAGCAGTTTCGGTAACAGATGCAGAAACTAAAATCCACGAAGAATTTAAAAATGATTCAATAGATTTTGAAGTCACAGCTGTAGTTGAAATTAAAATTGTAAAAGTAATTAATTAGGGGATGGTAATGGAGTTCACAACAGGTTCTATGATTATCATATCAGCTTTTAAAAAATTTAAAGTAGGTAAGATTTTAGAAAAATCAATATCCAAAAATGGAATGGTCTATATGGTGAAAGCTGAAGATGGTAAGGTTTATGAAAATATATGCATAGACGCTAAGAAAAATACTGTATTTATACATTCAAGTTTTACTAATTCATTTTTAAAATCTAAAAAAAATGGAAAATAGAAGAGCTCAAGAAAAAATAAATGAACTACGCCGGAGAATACGTTCTCATATGAGGGAACATAATTCAATAGTGAGTAAAGAAGGTTGGGAAGCTGGTAGTGATAAACGAAAAATGATGTCAAATTTAAATCAAGAAATATTTAAAATAAACTGCAATTATGGAGATAAGTAAAAACAAGTTTACACGACTTAAAAAGAAAGTTTTGGATAGATACCCAAACGCAAAAATTAAGGTCAATAATGGGGGTAAATTTTACGTTTCAGATGGTACTGGGAATGAATTAGAATCTGAATACATGGTGCCGCCACAGAAAACCATAAAGATGGCATGGTATTGGTTGAGTCAAATCATAAAGACTAACCAAAACATACAAAGAACACATCCAAATAGAATGGACTTGACTGTATTTGAACGGAAGTTTAATAGAATAGCTAGACGAAACAGGAAGAAATAATTCGGTTTAACCGAATATACTTTTATATTTATTTTAAACATTAGATAACACAATAAATTAACTATGAGAAAAAAATCATTTAAAGGTTCGGTCAATCATTCATTGGCTATGTCACGAGAAAGTAGAGAACGTCAAAAAAAATTAGGAGACAGTTATTCAAGTATTGATTTTGAATTTACCAATGGAATTAATGAATTCAACTATAAAGACAAAAGTATTCCAATTGGAAATTTAAAAGTAGGAGATAGGAAACTTAATTTAACGGTTGCTGAATGTAATCGGGTAATATCTACCCTAGAAGATGCAATTGCAGCTCACCGCAAGAAAATTAAATTAGGACTATACTAAACTTAAACGTATGCGACCAATTAAACCATCTAAATTATTTGAAGCATTAGGTATAGGTGACCCTGATATGGAAACTGCACGAGAGTGGGTTACTTATAAACGATTTGAAGAGGCTGTCCCCGATTTACTAACACTTGAAGAATTTGTGACTTGTATCTATAAAAAAGTAGTTAGTGATGATTCCAAACCACACCGGTGGTTTTCAGAAAGATACCTTACTACAGAATATTTTCATACCGATATTGATGCTACACGGGAATACATAAGTGAATTTCTTAATAATATGCTTGTATTACAACAACGTATTGATAGAGTAAAATATAAACATTTAGTAGAATTTATAAGATTGGTAGTGGTACATTTAGGCTCAGAAAAAAAAGTATTGCCTAAACAAGTTTTAGAGTTTTTAAACAAAATACATAAGACAAAAGGAAATTTAGATGATACTTATAAATAAGTAATATGGATAAGATACCAGAACCATATAGAAGTAGAATTAATGAAATCTTAAAATCATCCAACGATACTATTAAGATACTTCATGACTTAAAAATATATCTACTGAATGAAGGTTACTTTAGAGAATTAACCACAGACCCCGCTTGGTTAGCTAATGAAATCTATAAACAGTCTCTAAAAAATCGGAGGGCTAAAAATGACTAATTACGATTACTGGGATAATGATGAATTCAAATTCTTTAATACATTATCAGATAATGATAAATTACTTTATATTTATGATTTAATGATAAGTGAATTTACTGATGATTATGAGTTTGATTATAAAACTGAATACAATAACGATGTTGAAAATGATGCTAAGCAATTTGTCGCTGTCAGCTTAAACAACGGGCGTGTTAAAATAGCAGGGCCGAGTCTTGAGGTGGTGCACAAAATATCAAATTTGATGATGGTAAATGGTATGATATTTACAGACTCAGATATTGATATTGATGACGATGATAATGTAATATTGTCATTTGCAATTGTAGGAAAGTCACATCCATTATCATTAAACTGACAATTTGTCATGTTTTTCACATCGGTACATATTTTGATTATACTATATATATAATATTATTTACTAACAATTTTAAAAAAAGAATTTATGCTTACATTAACACCTTACAACGATTTTTTCAATGATGCGTTTGATACAATTTTAACACGCTCAAAACAAATACCTAGCTACACAGTGGAAAATGATGAACTCATTATGAGTTTTGATGTTCCTGGTTTCTCTAAAAAAGACCTGAATATAAGTGTAGAAGATTGTATAATACACATTAAAGGTAATACCGACACCCGTGAAATTTCAAAAACATTCAGGGTTGGTACTGAGTGGGATTTATCAAAAACCAATGCTACCGTAGAAAGTGGTGTATTAAATATCACTGTTCCAAAATTTGAAGAAAGAAAAAAGAAATTTATTGAAATTAAAGTTAAGTAATGTTTTGCAAAGAAGTTGTGACTGTACGAGATTCGTTATATTTGGTAATACGAAAGATTAAGATTGAAAGTAAGCCAATAGTGCAAACATGGAAGGAACATCTTAGGGCTGATATAGTGTTTAAGAAAGAACCATATTATTATTTTTGTAAATTAATTGATGAGATTATCCCTGAGGAAGTTGTATCAGTACAAGATTAGATTTAACATTATTTTAACAGAAGGAGGCTTAATAAGCTTCCTTTTTTTTATTAGTTAAGTAGTATTTAGCTACTTGGCAGAGAATCCGGGTAAGGTTTATGATGTTTGGAAATTACTTTCTTTTATTATATTTATTAGTATCAATGGGGTTGTTTTACAACTCCATTACTCCTTTAAAAAGAAATAATTTATTATAAATACAGTTTCAGGATTTAATAAAACTAAAAATCGGTAAAAAAAATGAAAAAATATTTAAATAAAAAAACTGGATTTATTTTATTGATGATTATCAGTACATTTGGACTTGTAGGTTCAGCCGCTTACTATTCGGTACTTGGGTTAAGTTCGTTATTTGCAGGAGCTTCATTCGCAGTAATAATCATGGCAGGTACATTAGAATTTTCTAAAATAATAGTAGCATCGTATTTACATAATCATTGGAAAATCGCGGGTTGGATGAAATATTATCTTACCGTAGCCGTAGCCATTTTAATGATAATAACATCAGTGGGCATATATGGATTCTTAACATCAGCTTATCAGAAAACATCTGATAAATTAGCTATAATTGATAAACAAGTACAAGTTATTGAATTAAAAAAAGATAGATTCCAAGAACAACTTGGTGGGTATGTTACAGAAAAGGAACAACTAAACACATCAATATCGGAATTATCAAAAGGTTTATCAAACAATGTAATTCAGTACAAAGACAGAGAAACTGGTCAAATAATCACTACAACATCATCATCAACTCGTAGAGTATTGGTAAAACAATTGGATGATTCAAAAGAACAACGTAATTTAATATCACAAAAAATAGAAGTGATTACAGATTCAATAACATCATTGGAATTGAAAATATTAGATTTAGAATCAAATAACGAATTAGCTGCCGATGTAGGCCCGTTAAGATACCTTTCAAAGATTACAGGTAAATCAATGGATATAATTGTTAATTGGTTTACATTAGCAATCGTATTTGTATTTGACCCGTTAGCAATAGCAATGGTTATAGCGTTAAATAAACTAATTAATGGCCCACCCAAACCACTTGAATCAGAAGTTAAGGTAGCTCCCAAAGAAGAAGAAATCATAGTGGTAAAGAAGGTTGATAAAGTAAAACCTAAAAAGAATGTTAAAAAAGAAGAACCACCAAAACCAACAAAAAATATATACGGAGAACCTACTAGAAAAAAATATAGCGACGGGGATAATGCAAATACTGGTAAATAAATTTGGATTATTCAAATATTTTTTGTATATTAGTTAAAACAAAACAAAACAGTTATATTTTATGAGTGATTTATATAATGAAAACAGAACAAGTTCTACAAACACAGAAGTATCATACACAGAAACCAATTCAGCTGAAAAGGAAAAATATTTTCAAGAGTTTAGAGAATTTGATTACGGTATTGATATTAAGGATAATATAATAATAATACAAGATGTAATTCAATCAGGTCAATTATTTGATTTTGTTTCAAAAGTTAGGTTATTAAAAAAAATAAACCCTAACCTAAAAACGATTACGTTACTATTGAATTCATCAGGTGGGGATGTTGTTGAAACACTGGGTTTAATAGATTACATAAGAAGTTTAAGAGACAGTGAAAACATCAAAGTTAATATTGTATGTAGAGGAATGGCTATGTCAGCTGCAGCAATGTTACTTGCATCAGGTACTGGTATTAGAGTAGCATCAAAACATTCTAAAATTATGGTTCATCAACTTTCATCATATGCTGGGGGTAAATTGGGTGATTTAAAATCCAATGCTAAATTCGCAGAACAATTGGAAGATGATTGTAATTGTATTTTGGAAGAATGTACAAATAAAAATAAAAGTTGGTGGCAAGATATTCAACAAAATGATTACTTCTTGTCATCACATGACGCATTAGAATTAGGTATAATAGATAAAATTATTTAAATTATGAAGATGAATTACAAACCTTTAGGGGATAGAGTCGTAATAGAGATAGTAAAACGACATGATGAAAAAACAAAAGGTGGGTTATATAAACCATCTGGCTCTGAAACAACAATGTTAGGAGAAGTAATAGCAATTGGTGGTGGGTTATTTACTCACACCGGTGACAGGATACCAATGAGTGTAACTGTTGGAGACATGGTACTATTAGAGGGTACTGGATTTAAACACAAAAATGGTGGTAAGACATACCACATTTATAGAGAGAGTGAGTTATTAGCAATATTAAATGAAAACGTAACTGATTGATACTCAGTTAGTTACACTATCACTATCATCGCAACACATTGATAATCAATTAGTTAACAATAATAAATAAAAGTTATGATACACATTTTAGATGAAAATCAAATTCAAGACAATTACAATAAGTTCAGAAAATTAATCAATCAAACATTTACTGGACAACGACTAGAATCGTTAAACAAGATGTACGATACATTAGAGGATAGAATCGTACTAACACCCGCGTCATCAATGGAGCATTTTCATAATGCATTCGCAGGAGGTTACATTGACCACGTTCTTCGTGTAACACGTAACGCTATTAAGTTATATGAATTATATAATGAAGTTGGTATAGGATTTGGTGAGTTCACAAGAGAAACAGTAATTTTCACAGCCATTCACCACGATTTAGGTAAAGTGGGTAATGAGACAAATAGTTGGTATATACCAAACGATTCACAATGGCATATAGAAAATCAAGGTAAGATTTACAAATCAAATGATGATATGAACTTTATGAATATTAATGGTAGAACATTTTATATGTTAAACCACTATGGCATTAAAGTTGAAGAAATTGAATGGTTGGGGATTCAACTTACAGATGGCATATATGATGAAGCTAACAAAGAGTATTATATGTCATATGCTCCTGGTAAAGCACTTAAAACATCATTTCCATATCTTATGCACCAAGCTGATGTTATGGCAACACGATATGAATATGAAAGATGGTTACGTTCAAAAAAGCCTAAACTATCAAATAAAAACGTTGGTGGAAGACCTACAAAAAAACAAAAATTAGAAAATATAAAAATGCCAGAAAAACTTGATTTCAAATCTATTTTTGGTGAAGTAAATGAGAAATAGTTATGGAATATGTTATAATAACATTAATAATCGTAATAATATTGTTGATATACGGTATTCATAATTTAATGATAAAGTATGAAACATTAGAGGATGAAGTATTAGAATCTGACACATTCATAGAAACCATAATCACACCCATTCAGAAAGCATATCTTAGAATGAAAGCAATAGATAGAATAGGTTCTTTTGAATCTGATGATGAAACTGGTTTCATTTTTGAAGAAATAAAATCAACAATGGAATTACTAAACAAAAGGTTTAATTTAGATGGCACGGAAGAGAAAGAATAAAAGGTATTTTACTAGCATTACCGAAATGGCTATAAACGCGTACAACACTTGTGACGACCAACGTTTAAAAAATAAAATCTACAATAGGTTTATACATTATCCATTTGACAAGTTAGCAGAAAATGTGATACATACATATAAAACATATTACTTTGATGTACCCTATGTAGATGTAAAAGCTAGTGTTGTTGCATTTTTGAATGAAAAAATCCATAAATTCAATGGTGGTAAGGGTAAAGCATTTTCTTATTTTACAGTAGTAGCAAGAAATTATTTATTTAATGAGAATAATACTAACTACGCTAGAATGAAATCCAGAGATGATGTATCAAAAATAGATACTTCAAGAAACATAACAAATGAAGTGGAACACCAAAGTATCAGAGAATCAAAATCCGATTTCATGGACCAGTATGTTAGATATGTGGATTTACATTTATATGATTTATTCGCAAAAGACAGAGATAGAGCAATCGCAGACAGTATAAATGAACTATTCAGAAAACGAGCAGATTTGTATTCATACAATAAGAAAGCGCTTTACATACTTATTAGAGAGAGAACTGGTGTTCATACACAATATATTACAAAAGTCGTTGGTAAAATGAAAAAACTTTATGTAGAATTATATATAGAATATAATAAAGGTGGATATTTACCACTTGACTACACGTTAAATGAATACAATGGATAAAGATACACAACTATTTAAAGGTAAATCATTTTCAGACATAATGGCTGATATCTATACTAATTCAAAAAAGAAAGATAGACAATTGAAATTACTAATAGCTCAATTAGAACCATTAGTAAAAGATATTAATGATGCTACGGTAGTAGTTCCCTTAATTAAGGAATATATGGAAGTCGCAGTTAGGAATGATGAACAGATAGTTAAACTAGCCGCAATCATACAGAGAATGATGAAAGATGTAAATTCAGGAGACACAGATGGTGGTTTTGGATTATCGGAGGATGAGAAACGGCAATTATTAGAAAATGCAAAAGAGATTGATGATAAAATTGATTCTCTTAAAAATGATGGAGATGATGAATGAGTGTAGTGAAAACTGGTGAGGTATTTGATGTAATATTAACAGATGATAATTTATATGCTATAAAAGTTATACTAAATGAAAGTGGTGGTTCAACAAAATTAGCGTTTCCATTAGACACTAGCATAAAACGAATACCATTAAAAGGTGAAATAGTTTTACTATACTCATCAATAAGTGTTGACGCTAGTAACGGCCCTCGTGGTTCACAATTGTATTATGGTAATCCAATCCCAATGCACCAATCACCAAATAATAATGCAGCACCAATGGTACTAGTACCAAAACCACAATCTGGTGGATTAGGTGGTTCTGTTGGGGAAATGATAGCGATATCAATGGGAAATGGAACTCCAAGTAATACTGATGACACTAAACACGATTTAGGGGAAGGTTTCACAGAAGATTCAACCATAAGCCCATTACAACCTTTTCTTGGAGATGTTCTAATAGAAGGTAGATTCGGCCATTCTCTTAGATTTGGATATACACCACAAACAAGTCAAACCACTAAAAATCCATCTTGGTCATCAAATAACGATTCAGACCCAATAACTATATTATCAAATGGTAGAGGTACACTTGGTGATAATAACAAATTTATCATAGAAGACATTGACGATGATAAGTCATCAATATGGTTAACATCATCACAAAAGGTAAGATTAAAAACATCACAAAAAAATATAGGTACTGGTGTAAAAAATCAATCTGAATATAAAGACCCATCTATACTAATAACATCAAATAGAATACTTCTAAATTCTAAAAAAGAACGTATAATACTTAGTAGTGCTGAATCCGTAAACGTTGCAACACCCAATTGGGCAATGGATTTAGATAAGTTATTTACTGAAATCCAAAATTTAGTTGATAACGTAATAAAATTAAATGAGAATGTAGAGAAAGCACATGACGAGTATGGTGCAATTGCAGAAGCTGCAGCTGCCATGACACATACATCGGGTATGGTAGGTTCACCAACAGGCCCACCTATTAATATAGCGTCTTTTTTGATGTCCAAAATAAAATCTGTGTCTAACAAAACACAAAGTACACAAATTAAAGAGACAATAAAACAAATACAATCTAAAATCAAACAAATGGAACAATAACAAAACCAAACATTTTAATATTTATATAAAAAATGATTATAATATGAAAGCAAGACAATTATCTAAGTTAGTAGAGGCAATAGTTAGAAAGGTTATTAGAGAAGAGTTAAAACCAATTATAATGGAGCTTAACGAAAATAAACGAACTAAAACTAAAAAAACTATTACTAAGAAAACTAAAAAGAAAGTTGACCCATTTGATGTATCTAATGTATTAAACGAACATAGAGTAAAATCCAAACCCAAAATGAAGTTTGCAAAAGACTCTATGATTAATCAGTTATTAACAGAAACATATGATAACGATGAATGGCGTGATATGAATGGTAGTAATTCGTTCACATCTCAGAATGCACAAGCATTTGGATACGGAAGTCAAACTACAACTCCAACTAACATGACCCCATCAGTTGACCCAGAGGGTAGACCTGTGAATGTTGACTTGGAAGGTACTGCAGTGGGAGCAGCATTGACAAGAGATTATTCAGCTTTAATGAAAAAACTAAATACTAAAAAGGGTGTATAACTAAATGGCAAAACCAACAAAAGGGATTTTTTATAATCCATTGGATTTAGATGATAATGTGGGTATTGGTGTAACCTTACCGTTTGGTAAACAAGGTGGTGGGTTCAAACTAAGTTATACAACAGCCGTACAAGCATTATCAAATCTAAAAAATTTATTATCAACACGTAAAGGTGAACGACACTTTCAACCCGATTTTGGTACAAATCTACCATCTTTATTATTTGAACCAATGAATGGTAAATTACAAACTCGTGTAGATGAGGTATTGAGAGAGGACATTGGTTTATGGTTACCTTACATAGTAATTGACAAGATAGAAACAGATTTAGATTACGATAGACATATGGTTAGAATAAATATGAGATTTAGAATTACCGAGCAAGGAGCTAACCAAGAATTAACATTTACAATAGACCCAGTTGGTTTAACTGCTATAGAATAACGGATATTTGATATGCCAAAAAATAATAAAAAATATGATTTAGTTCAAAAGGATGTTAGTTTAATTGGAAGGGATTTTGGACAATTCAGAAAAAATCTAATAGATTTTGCTAAAACCTACTACCCTAACACTTATAATGATTTTAATGAATCATCACCCGGTATGATGTTCATTGAAATGGCCTCATACGTTGGTGATGTATTATCATTTTATACAGATACACAATTAAGGGAATCACTACTAACAAATGCGGAAGAGAAGATAAATTTATTTAATCTTTCAGCGGCCTATGGTTATACCCCAAAGAATTATGTACCAGCTACAACAAACCTAGATGTATTCCAGTTAGTACCATCTATTGGAACTGGTGACAATGTTAAACCCGACATGAACTACGCTCTTAGGATAGCAGATGGGATGACAGTGGGTTCTTCTGAATTCGGAGAAGTAAACTTTACAACTACACAAGCTGTTGACTTTAACGTATCATCATCATTTGACCCCATGGAAGTTTCAGTTTATCAAATTGATAATACTACAAATACACCAACGTATTATCTTTTGAAGAAATCTGTTAAAGTATCAAGTGGTACTGTAAAAACAAAAACATTCACGTTTGGGTCACCACGTATATATGATAAGATAAAAATAACAGATGAAAGTATAATAAGAATAAAATCAATTACAGATAGTGACAACAATGACTGGACAAAAGTGCCGTATTTAGCACAAGATTTGGTATTTGAACAAGTTGAAAATAACTCCGACAATTCAGTAGATTTTTCATTATACAGTGATGACACACCATACTTACTACAACTAAAACGAGTTCCAAGACGATTTACAACAAGATTTGAAGATGAAAGTAACATAGTAATACAGTTTGGAGCTGGTATATCTTCAAATGCGGATGAAGAGATACTTCCAAACCCAGACAACGTGGGTTCTGCACTATATAATATAGTAGGGGGGTTAGACCAAGGTATTGACCCATCTAACTTTTTATATACAAAGACATATGGAGTTGCCCCATCAAATACAACACTAACTGTAAACTACGTGGTTGGTAACGGTGTTACGGATAATGTACCAGCAAAAGACCTAGTAAACATAACAAGTGTAACTTCAACGGTATCAAATGAAAGTACTTTAGATTCTGATTTACTTAGATTTGTTAGAAACTCTGTAGCGGTGACCAACCCAGAACCCGCACGTGGTGGTAGAAGTAAGGAAGGTGATGAAGAGATTAGACAGAATACTATGGCGTATTTTGGAGCACAAAATAGGTCAGTAACACGAGAAGATTATGTAATGAGATGTTACGCACTTCCAACACAATTTGGCTCTGTCGCAAAAGCATATGTAACAACGGACTTTCAGTTAGAGTTACCACCTGCGGGAAGTATTAACAACCCACAACCATCAGTTGAGATACCAAATCCGTTAGCATTGAATTTATATACATTGGGATATAACCATCAAAAGAAATTAACTCAATTAAATTCTGCAACTAAAAACAATCTTAAAAATTATATATCTTATTACCGTATATTAACAGATGCGGTTAATATTAAAGATGCATTTATTGTTAATATTGGTATTGATTTTGAAATTAGAGTTTTACCTAATTATAATTCAAATGAGGTTTTGTTGAGATGTATTGACACACTTAAAGATTATTTTAATATTGATAACTGGAGAATAAACGAACCAATCTATCTATCTAAAATATACGCCTTACTTGATAATATCACAGGTGTTCAGTCTGTAGTACGACCTGACACTAATGGAAATGGTGGATTAGAAATACATAATAAATTTAACGGAAGTTACGCTCCTAATAAGTATAGTATTAAAGGAGCAACTAAGAATGGTGTTATACATCCACCAAAAGACCCGTCTATATTTGAAATAAAATTCCCAGACGCAGATATACGAGGTCGTGTAATAACAGCCTCATTTTAAGGAGATATAAAAAATGATATATAGAATATACGGACAAAAAGATACTACTATTTATGAACCATCCACTCGTGTTCAACAAAATACCGGTGTAGATGAGATATTAGAAGTAACCAAGTTCTATGACGAATTAACTGAAGAAAACTTTGAAGGTAATAGTAGGGTATTGATTAAATTTGATATATCATCTATATCTGAATCCGTAGCGAGCGGGGATATTTCAGGTAGTATTAAATACTATCTAAACCTAATATCAACTGAACAAAATGAAGTTCAATCAGAATATGAATTACAAGTTTATCAAGTATCCCAAAGTTGGTCGGAAGGTATAGGTCAGTTCTATGATAATCCAATAACTAAATATGGAACATCTTGGCAATATAGAACTAATGATGATAAATGGACTACTGGGTCATTCACATCGGGTACTATTGGAACAAACGCATCTCAATCTGGTGGTGGAACTTGGTTTACTGCGTCAGCAAATAATACAACATATTCACAGACATTTAATAAAAGTACAAATGATTTAAAAGTAGAGGTAACTGAATATGTTAGTGATTGGATTACTGGTTCAAGAACAAATGATGGATTCATAGTAAAACGAACTGATTCACAAGAAACGGGTTCTGTAAGACATGGTTCATCTAAATTCTTTTCAAGTGAAACACATACTATATATGTACCAACATTGGAAGTTAGATGAGTTGATTCATCATTTGTTACAGGTTCATTACAAGAATTAACAGCAGAAAATATATTATTGTATTCCAAAACTCTGTTAGCAGAATATAAAGAACTGTCAAGAGCTAGAATTAGAATCGTTGGTAGAGAACGATACCCAACAAGAACATTTTCAACATCATCAGCTTATACAACTGTTAAGTATTTGCCTACAACGACATATTACCAAGTTAGAGATGTTGAAACAAATTTGGTTATAATACCATACGATACAACATATACAAAAGTCAGTTGTGATTCAACTGGTAATTATTTTGATTTTAGATTCAATACGTTACAACCTGAAAGGTTCTATCAATTTGAATTTAGAGTGGATAGAAGTAGTAGAAAAGAATTTTTTAATGGTTATGTATTTAAAGTAGTTAGATAATGGGAATAATAAAACGTAATAATTCTAAACAGATAATATCATACACAGATGGTGACTATGGTGAAGTAACTATATCAGGTGACACTACTGTATTTGATGTTGATGATTATAACCGTACAATAGATGGATTATCAGATGAGTTGTTAATGGATACTCCCGATACGACACCACGTATCGTTAGTAGTAACTTTGTAGATAAAGAACTTATATTCACTGAAGATGACTTGACTAAGGTAAGTATGAGACTAGCCGGAGCTGGTACTAATATTAAATGGCTAAAGCTCCCAGACTTTTTCACATTGATGCCATGGGGCAAAACACCAAGACATAAGATTATTTGGAACTTTGGATTAATGGCCGCAAGTGCACAATCACCAGGTGAGATACACGCATTATACCCATCAAATTTTATAGATGCCCATAAATACGATGTATACTATAGGCCACCACTAGAGATAGGAACACAGATTTATGGACAAGGTACTAATAATGAACCAATAAAACTACCTCAATATGTTGGTGATAATAATGCGTTTTTTGCAATAGAATCGTTTGACTTTAAAAAAGATACAAGATTAACCCCGAGTGGTTCTACAGATTTATCAGTTAGATTGGATTTCGCAAACCCACGGTTTTTACAACAATTCCACCACGATATGATAAACGCAAAGGATGTTCTCGTACCCCCATCACCATCTATGGCGGCCGCAGGAGTGGCGTTTAACGACCACGGCTTAAGTGCGTATAACAATACAGATTTTACTGGTGGTATAATTGAGGTTGACTCTGATGGTCAAGTGGTACAACTTTGGCGAATAGAAAAAGAATACACGGGTGGCACTCATTATTCCGGCCCGGGGGTATGGATTGATATAAAACCCAAACTACCATAAAAGAAGATATAAATGGCAATAGATAGATTTCAAGATGAAGACATATTAATAAATTCTAAGGTACCTGAAGAAAATGTACAAGTTTATTCTAGTTTGGATATTTCAAAAATGGGCCCTAAGACTGTACCATCTACACCACAATCAGATTCCATAACAGAAGTACATATATATTCAGCTGGAAACTTATTACAATCAAACACCCCAGTACCTTTAAAAACTATAAATGGTGATATAATACTTGACCCAGAGAATGATGTACGGCAATCAACTATAGAAAAGGGTTATTATAGTTTAGTATATAACTTTCTAACACCAGTATCTCCAACGGGTCTAAAAATAGAAAGAATATCAGGGGATGGCACTGAAATAGAATTATCAACAATAAACCCATTAACCTTAGCTGAACGAAATGCAATATTTTGGTTTGATGACGCTGAAGAAGTATTACCAGGATTCTACCCACATAAAGATAACTTAGTTTTAAATTTTGGAAATAACGAACTTGTTGTAATAACTGATATAAGTTATCATAACAACCCACGTATTGGTGAAGATACAGTATCAGTGGATTACCCAACAAGTTCATCCATCGATGGAGATGCTACGACATTCTACCCAGTACTCCAAGATACGGATGAAAATTTTTGGGTTGAGTTATATGACAATGGTACGGGTAAAGCTAATAAAACTACGGGAAGAGCAGCCAAATTCACAGCTGTCCGTAACACATCTGGTAATATAATACTACAACAAGAATTGGACAGTTTCGGAGACCCAAAGTTTTACAATAATGATGATACTGATGTAGAAAGTTTTTATAATATAAACCCAGATGAAATATTTAATGGAGATGAAGTTCCTGCGTTCGCAAAGGTAAGATATTATGACGCGGGGGTAAATCAAAATAGTATAAAAAATATTGTTGTAAAATTATATAAACCATTAAAAGCAAGTCTAGAGTCGTTAAACTGTAAAATTGATAGAGTAGTATGTGATTCTTATATTGAAAGAATATTAGTATATCCAACAGAAACCGTTGTTACCGTAGGTGATTTCTCACCACCAAATTGGAAAATTGATTCTGGTAATCATGGTAAATCACAAGGAACTGATTTAAAATCTTGGAATCAATTATTAGATGCGAACCTATCAACATCACAACAGATAATAAACAAATATATTAGTTCATCTTTTGGTGAGATGGATGTAAACATAGATTATTCAGAATTAGATAACTTTGTTCACTATTCATCCGCCGTAGAGAGAGTAAAAAACTTTAAATATAAAATTCAGTTAATAGAATCATATGACGCTAGAATCACCACCCTAAACAGTGTTAGTGGTTCTCACGCTTTAACTAATATATCACAATCAATAGATAGAAAAAATGCAGTAATAAGTGGGTTTGATGGTTTTGAATATTGGATGTATTATGAATCTACGGGTTCTTTATATACACATTATAGTTCATCGGTATATCAAGTAACACCTTGGCCAAAAGAAACTGTATATCCATTAAAGTTAGAACATTCAACATCATCTACAGCAATAACATATTACAATAGTTTAATAGATACATCCACTACATATGATGTATTTAATGATTCAAGGCTAACAAAATCTATACCAATATCATTAGCAAGTGATACCTTGAACGCAGATTATGTTTTATTTGTTGATATGATTGGCCATCACTTTGATATTACTTGGAGTTATATTAAAAAATTAACAAGTCTAAGTGATAGAGAAGAACATCCACATGATGGTATTCCAAATGAATTACTGTATGATGTAGCTAAATCCGCCGGTTGGCAATTACAAAATGGTAAACAAGCCACTGAATTATGGAAATACGCAATAGGAAAAGACCAAAGTGGTAATCCAATTCAAAGTGGTTCATTAGCGTCTAAAGCAGATGAACAAATCAATTATGAAGTATGGAGAAGAATAGTAAACAACTTACCATATTTACTAAAAACAAAGGGAACAGCACGTTCAGTTAAAGCTCTTATAGCAACCTATGGTATACCACAATCCTTTTTAAACATAAAAGAATATGGTGGACCTGTAATAGAACCAGATGAAATTGTAGTTAGACCAATATACGAACATGACAAGTTTGTGTATATAGTAAAAATGGATGATACTAACAATTACATATCAGTACCTTGGGGTAATATAAATGATTTAAACCCAAACACCTATGTATTAGATACCACAAATCCAATAGATACCATTGAGTTACAATTTAAACATACTAACACTGGAAATAAACACGTATTATTAAGTAAAAGTGGAAGCGCATCAAATGCGGTAGATTTCTTGGTTTTATTAGAACCAACTGCATCTAAAGCAAATAGAGGTAATATACATCTTTATTTAAGTGGTAGTGGTGGTTATAAGTCAGCATCAATTAGTGATGTGCCAGTATTTGATAACAAGATGAGTAGTTTATTCTTAAAAAGAGATACATCGGTAAATGATATTCATCAAAACAATAGTTATACACTTCACTATCGTAGACAGAGAAATGGAGAAATAGCTGTTAGAGCATCGGCGAGTATATCTGTTAGTGGTAATGCTACTGCATCATTTAACCCAGCATGGACGGGTAGTGGAACATTTTTTGTTGGTAACGCTGATACTGGAAGTTCTACACTACCAAGTTTAGTTGGTTCATCAAATTATATAAATGGGTTCGTTCAAGAGATTAGATATTACACAGACCCATTAAATGATACGGCAATGGATGACCATACGTTATCAAGAATGTCTTATCATGGAAATTCACCAACTGCATCTTACTTTGATTTGAAGTTTAGATTTTTACCAAGTAGTGAATTAACAACAATAACAAGTCCAGATACCGTAGCATCAAAACACCCAAACCAGAATATAACAACTACATCAGCGGGTGCAGTATTATCAGCATCTATAGTTGGTGTGGCATCAGATAACTTAAATGGTGTAACTGATACATATTATACAAAAACTCCAAGTGTAGGCCCTAACAACATATCAAATAATAAAGTTAGAGTTGAGAGTAGTACCTTGAGTGGGATATTAGACCCAGACCACAAAAAAGAAAAATCAAGATATGATACAGCTCCAGTTGATACAAACAAACTTGGTGTATTTTTATCCGCTACGAATATGTACAATGAAGATGTTTTAAATCATACTGGGTTTTTTACAATTGATGACTATATAGGTAACCCAGATTCAAGAAATGGTTACCACGATACAAATGTGGAATTAGAACATCTACGTAGACAAGTATTTAAAAAATATAGTTCTAAAAATCTAATCAATACAGTTATTGACATTTTAACAAGATTTGACTTTACTGTATTCCAACAAATAAAACAAGTACTACCTGCAAGAGTAGATTATGATTATGGTATATTGATAGAACCACATATATTAGAACGACCAAAAGTAACATCAAATTTAAGTATTAGTTACACTAAGCCTCAATATAATACAACAATAAAAATAATAGATGGAATATCACCGACTGGTTCATATAATACATATAATGGTACAATATCATCAGATAATATCTATAACGTAACAGCATCAAGAGCGGATATCGTGAGTATAGGTAGTTCATCACTAACACCACAGTATGCACCGGCAGTATACAAATATACAATTCTTAATTACTCTGCGGGCACAAACATTGGGTTTGGTGTCAATTGGACTACTGGTTCTAATGGTACATGGAACTACACAGTATTGGGTAAAACCGTAATTAATAATACTTTAGCTTTACACGCAAAAACAGAAAACTACTTTTATTCATCATCAATGTCATCTTCATTAAAATTATATTATTCATCTTCACTGTCACCAGCACAAACATCAACAGATGGTCAATCATTAATGATGAATAATTTAAAATTCAATGGGTGTAAAGTATCATCGGATTCATTAACAACTAATTCACCAGATACACCTGATGGGTTACCAGTGGTTGAAGTATTCCCAACTGACCCTAATATATTAATTGTTACCGCACCAATCGCACATGGTAATCTAACAATTGATTCTAACACTGGATTACAATTCATACCGTTAGAAGATACAATCGCATATGGTAATATGTTATTTAATAAACAAAAAGAAAAGAACAATCAAGAAAAGTTTGGTTTAACTGATGTTGAATTAACTAAAAAAGAAGTCAGTGAGTTAGAGCAAAAAATTGGTAGAAAAATAAAACCATATAGAGATATGATAGAAACAACAGATGGTACGGTTCTAATAACGGAACAAATAACACCAAAATCAGGTTCTAATACCGGGACAAATAACACCAAAATCATAAAATAATTGTTAATTTCAAAAAATTAGTTTAAAAATATTTATTATTATATTTATTGTAAGAATAATGAAACAAAAAAGGTACAAAAATGGGATATTTAGATAATACATCAATAACAGTAGACGCAATTATAACCAAAAAAGGTAGAGAATTGTTAGCAAAGGGTAGTGATAATTTTGTGATTACACAATTTGCATTAGCTGATGATGAGGTTGATTACAGACTTTGGAATGCAGCACATACGTTAGGTTCTAATTATTATGGTATAGTAATTGATAATATGCCAATCATAGAAGCATGTACAGATGAAAACTTTATGATGAAGTATAAGTTATTAAGTTTACCTAAAAATACTATACGTATACCCAAACTTCTAGCAATGCCTAGTACAGTAACATTACAAGAGGGTGGTAATGAAATACAAATAAACCTAGTAACAAACTTCAACACCGCCGACACTACTATAGGATATACCGTTACATTATTAAATTCTGACGCGGCTACAATCACTGGTGACGGGGCGGGGATAGGTACAGCTACAGACCCAGTTGGTTCTAACGAGGATAGGAGAAGTAGTACTATTACGTGTAAATCTACCTTCACAATAAGGTCAAAATATTTATCTGACAATACTGATATATCAACTAAAATAATAGTTTTTGGGAATGAGAGTGGTGCGAGGGAAGAAATTCCATTAACAATAACAAACGACCCAGATGTTTCAGTAGGTAGTACTATTGACCAAACATATTCACTTGGTGGATAAAATATAAGAAACTTAAAACGGAGAAAATAATATGCCATTAGGAGCAGGTAGTTATACCACAATCAAAAGAACATTTACATCATTATTAAATGGTGATGTGGTTGAGGGTGGTTCAGAGAGAGTTACACGAGGACTTTGGTCAGATAATGTTGGAACGTTAGCCGCATACCATACATCATCTGCACAATCATCTACTCAGAAACAATACTATTATGAAATATATAATGGTGTATCAACAACATCAACATCAGAACCACAGTTTTCTGTAGCATATGGTCATAAAGTAGGTAGTGGTTCGTTATCAACGAATAATGACTCACCAACACAAGCTATATATTCTCAATATGCACAAACGTTGTTAGATGATAATAAAACCACATTTGAGTTTAATAGTGTATCAACACAACACATTTATGCTATCAACATCCAAAGAGCTAGGATGAAAGATAGACTAGACCCAGGTAACATTCAAGTAAACTTAGCTAGACTTAGTGGTAGTTCACATACTAACTTAACACATACTGGGTCAAACGTACACGTTGACACTACATTAAATCAAGTAATACGACTTATTGATGATTCGGGTGACAGTTTACAAACACAAAACCAACGTGGTCGTGTATTTAATTTAGTTTCGGGTTCAATAAGCGCTGGAATATATTCTCCAACAACATACTACGGGTCAGTATACCCAGAACAAGGTGTTATTATTCTAAACGCGGATACATTAGATACTAACCTAGAATTTAATAGTGTAACAAGTTCTAATTTAAATGGTGATAACGCTTTTAAATTGTTTACCGCTATAAGTGGAGCATATTCTATTAGTACATCAGATGGTTTTCAAGCTAGAAACGAAGAGGAAGTAAAATCAACTTATTATTTTGTAAGAGCTAAGAACGCCGAGTATAACTTTTCAAATAACCCATCATTTGCAAGTGGTTCTAATGGTAAACTTACTCATGCTACTTTTGTAAATAACCCTAAAGTTTATATAACAACCGTTGGTTTATATAATGAAAACCAAGAATTATTAGCAGTCGCAAAACTATCAAAACCCGTTCTCAAATCATTTTCAAATGAGATATTAGTTAAGGTTAAATTAGACTTTTAGAAAGATAATGAAACATAATGGCAGACGCATTCAAACCGATAAACGCTGGTGGATTTCAAAGATATCCATATAATGTCTATAAACGATGGGTTGTAACAGATTCAAATTATAGGGATGATTACTATTCAATATCAGTACTAAAAGGAATATCACCACTACACAATCAAATAATAGAAGTATCAAAATCAATAGCGGGTGTTGTATCAAAAGATACAACTGAATTAGATAATTCGGGTTCTAATAATAATGGGCCTTTATCTGCCGTACATCAAAAGATAGTATGGTCTGCTATAAATCATGTGTTCTATGGTTCTCGTGGTGTAATGGAACGTAATCTATTTAAATCAGCATCTATATTTTCAGTACCACAAAACAGAATGGGTGATGGTATAAAACCTGGTAGTATAACAATAACTGATAGAAGTCCTTTATCTGGTGAATTAACCATAACAGATAATAAGTTAGATGAATATCATGGTGAATTAATAGATAGTGGTTTAACTACAACAAATTATACATTACAAAGTGATTTAATTGGGTATTGGGGTTTTAATGAAAAAGTAGCAGACAGAACTGTATTATTTGATAATCAAATAGATGATAAAAGTGGTTATCTTAATCATGCAGTTGGAAAAGATTTAGTTTACGATGGTGGTATAAAAACAACTGGTACATACCAATTAGAATCTGGCACCAAAGTAACTTTAAATGGGAGTTCTTCGTATGTTAGAGTAGACCACAACAAACAACTAAATTTTACAAAGGGTGATGACTATGCAATTTCAGTATGGACTGTATTACCAACATCACAGTCAGATACATCAAATAACAGTAATTCCATAATATCCAAAAACGGTGTATATAAAGATTATGCGTTCACTCCAACAACAAACTATGCCTTATATTATCAAAATATAGGAACTTCAATATATCCATTTGATTTAAGAATACATAACCAAAATACGTCATATAATGGTAACGTCATAGCAACAATATCAGATGGTTTAACAAATGCACAAATAACATCATCAACTTCTATAAACGATACAACTGCACATCATATTGTATTTAATAAAAACGGGGAAACATTAGAATTATGGGTTGATGGTACAAAGGAATCTGAAACATCTATAAGTTCATTAGGTCAAGTACATAATAAATATGAAATGTTAATGGGTGCTAAATTTTTATCTGATGGAGGCCCGTACGATGTTCATGGTTCACCTTCATTTAACTGGGAAAGTTTAAGTGGTTCATTGGATGAGGTTAGAATATATAGAAAAGCATTAACTTCAGCTGAAATAATTTCACTATCCATTAATAGATACTACCAAGGTTCTGCATATCAAACTAATGTGGTTGGTGAAGTGTTCTATAAACATGGGTTGATGGTTATATCCGACCCAAGACCGATTTACAATAATGTTTTTACTGGTAGGAGTGGTAGTTGGGATTATACTGCGGGTGGTGATACTGGTTTTACAACAAAATATAAATCTACAAAAGAATTACAAGAGGTATCGGTATTTTGTGAAATTGACTCAAATGATTTTAATGTTTCTCAAAATGTATCACTTAGAAAAAATGATGACATAGATAGTGGTTTTTTAAAAGGATTTGTTACAGGTTCAGACTTTAAACCATATTTTACTACTATTGGGTTATACAACTCAAAAGGTGATTTATTAGCCATAGGGAAGATGGGTTCTGCTATACAGATTAGACAAGATTGTGACATTACAGTAAAAGTTAGATTTGACATAGATGGCCCATTCGGACTAGTAACCGTTAAAGAATTACCACAAGAAAAAGAAAAAGACGCCTTAACTGAAGATAAGGATGGTAATTTTATTTGGAATTACACATAGAACTATAAATAAAATGTTATGAAAAAGTCTAATTGGAGCCACATCCAACGAAGCAAAGGCCACAAAAGTGGTCTTGAAACCAAAATTGACGAACAGCTGAAATCTCATGGTATAGATGGTGAATATGAGAAACATGAGATAAAGTATACCATACCCGCCACAGACCATTCTTACAAACCTGATTTTAGATTACCAAATGGTATATTTATTGAATCAAAAGGTTGGTTTTTACCAGACGATAGAAAAAAACATCTACTAATCAAAAAACAACATCCCGAATTAGACATACGATTTGTTCTTCAATCCCCAAACGGAAAAATATATAAAGGGTCTAAAACCACATATGCTGAATGGTGCGAGAAGAATGGGTTTAAATGGGCTAAGAAAGAAATCCCACAAGAGTGGATAGATGAGAAAAAAAGTGAAGTTTTCTTTGGATAATTCAAAATTATTTTGTATATTGTAAGAATATGGAAGATAGACTTTTAAATTTATTGGAATCTGTTTTAGGGAAATCTAAGAAAACATCTGGCGATAATTATGCTTTTTACTCCCCGTTTGTAGAACATTACAAACCAAAATTGGAGGTAAACATAAAACTCAATTCAGATGGTACTAATCCTTGGCATTGTTGGATATCAGACGAAAAGGGAAAATCAATCAAATCTCTTTTTAGAAAACTGAAAGTATCCAAAGATGTATGGGATGAGCACAATTCTATATTCACTAAAAAATACAGATATTCAAAAAATAATTTAGAAAGCAAAGACGAAGTAGTCCAATTACCTAAAGAATACATACCACTTTGGAAATCATCAAAATCAATAATAAGAAAACACGTGTTACAATATCTAAAAAGTAGGGGAATATCCCCATCCGAAATATTAAAATATCAGATTGGGTATTGTGATGTTGGAGCATATAAACATAAAGTAATTATACCATCGTATGATGATAGTGGAAGGCTAAATTATTTTGTGGGTAGAAGTTTCTACACAAGTAGTTTCAAACACAAAAATCCAAGTGTATCAAAGAATGTAGTTGGGTTTGAAATGTTTATTAATTGGGATTTGCCGATAGTGGTTTGTGAAGGAGTTTTTGATGCAATTGCAATAAGGTCAAACGCAATACCATTATTCGGTAAATTTCCTCAATCTGAAATTAAGAAAAAAATACTCCAAAAAAGTGTAAAAAAAGTGTATCTAGCATTAGATTCAGACGCGTTAAAGAATTCATTACAATTTTCAAAAGAACTTATGAATCAAGGTATTTCTGTTTATTTAATAGAAATGAAAAAATCAGACCCATCTGAAATGGGATTTGATAAATTTTATAAATTAATGAAAAAAACTAAACCATTAACATTTAGAAAATTAATGGAATACAAGTTATCAGATATATGATAAAAACTAAAATCATTCCTTGTAATGGTGATATTAAAAAAATATACCACATTGCAGATGTTCATATTAGAAACTTAAAAAGACACAAGGAATACAAAGAAGTATTTGATAGACTGTATCAATACATTAAAGATACCAAAACATCAAATTCTATTATATTGTTAGCTGGAGATATTGTCCACGCTAAAACGGATATGACACCAGAGGTTATAGAAATGACACAAACATTTCTAAAAACCCTATCTGATATGTTACCTACCATTTTAATTCCAGGTAATCATGATGCTAACCTAAATAACCCATCCAGATTGGATGCGTTAACCCCCATCGTTAATGCCCTAAGCCATTCCAATTTACACTATCTAAAAGATTCTGGTGTATGGTATATGGGTGGTATTTCATTTATCCACTCATCAGTCTTTGATGAATCAAAAGAAATTATCCCAGCTGAAGATATACCAAGTAAATTTAAAATTGCTCTATTCCACGGCCCTGTTGATAAGGTTAAAACAGAACATGGTTTCAAAATCAAAAACAGAAGTGTTAATGTAGAATCATTTGATGGTTATGATTTGGTTTTATTAGGTGATATACACGTTCCAAATCAATCCCTAAATGATAAGGGTACTATTAAGTATTGTGGAAGTTTAATAATGCAGAACCATTCTGAGGCTAAGTATCCTGAACATGGGTTATTAGTATGGGATGTTAATACCAAAGAATCAGAATTCGTTTCAATACACAATGATTATGGGTATGTTACTATTGATATAGATGATGGGAAAATAGTTGGTAATCCTAATATACCAAATAAACCACGTATGCGAGTTAGGGTTAAAGATACATCCCAATCACAACTTAAAAAAATATTATCAGATATACGAATTGGAAGAAACGTAAAAGAGGTTGCCATACAAAAGATAATTACTGATAAAAAAGAGTTTACAGATAATTCAAGCATAATCTTACAAGACGTAAGAGATGTTGGATTTCAAAATAAACTTATTGAGAAGTTCTTATTGGATAGTTATATAATTGATGATTCACAATTAGAGGTTGTCATCAATATCAATAAAGATATCAATACAAAATTAGGGTCACCCGTTGGTATGAAAAATGTTATTTGGAAACCAAAGAGGTTTGAATTTTCAAATATGTTTAGTTATGGTGAAGACAATATTATGGATTTTGAGAATATGAAGGGTGCGTATGGTATCTTTGCTCCAAATGCGAGTGGTAAGTCATCATTACTAGACGCATTGTCATTTTGTTTGTTTGATAAATGCTCAAGGACATCTAAAGCAATTGATGTATTAAATTACTCTAAACATACGTTTAATTGTAAGTTTAATTTTGAGTTAAACGGTGTTGATTATTTTATAGAGAGGGTTGGTAAGAAATCACCAAAACGAGGTACTGTAAAAGTTAATGTTGAGTTTTATTGTATAGTTGATGGCATAATACATTCATTAAATGGCGAGGAACGCAGAGATACAAATTCCATTATCAGACAATATGTTGGCTCATATGATGACTTTGTATTGACAGCGATGTCAGTTCAAGGAGATAATAGTGGTTTTATCCAAAAATCACAAAAAGAACGTAAAGAACTATTAGCTCAGTTTTTAGATATGGATGTATTTGAACAACTATATAATGTTGCAAACGAAGAAATAAAAGAATTATCGGGTTTATTAAAAGAATATAAAAAACAAAACTTTACTGAAAAATTATCAAACACTAAGGAAGATTTAATAGAGGGTGAATTAAAATTAAATAAAACAACCTTAATTTTGGATAAATATAAAAAACAAAAATATAATATTGGGGTTGATATTGAAACCCTAATTGATAAACTTAAACCCGTAGATGATACAATAACTAATACTGATGACTTAATAAAATTAAAATCAGATACAAAAATCAGTATAGCTAAAAAACATAAAGAATGTAAATCATACGCAGATAAATTATCAAATGTTATTAAGGAAATAAAAAAGTTAAGAAAACAATATAAACTATATGATTTAGCAGACTTAAAAAAAATTAACTTGATTTATGAAAAATACGCTAATAGGTTGGATAGTATCAATGATGATATTAAAGACATAGAGGTAGAAATACAACATAAACAACATCATTTAGAGGGTATTGGTTCATTGACATTTGATGATGATTGCCAACACTGTATAATCAATAAAAATACACCATTCGCAAAACAATCAAAAACATTATCAGCAGATATTGATATTCTCAATAATAAAAAAACAGAATTAAAAAAAGAACGTACAGAATTAAAAAAAGAATTATTTAAACATAATGTTAGAGGTGTACTTAACACAGTAGTAAGCTTAAAAGATAATCTTGAAAGTGTTAGTAATGAGGTAGACAAGTTGGGGCTTAAAAGAAAATCATGTAATTTAGAACTTAATGAATTACAAAACAAATTAGATTCCGTAACTGAAAAGATTGATAAATCAATAAAACAAAAAGAATCGGTAGAGCATAATACAAAGATACAAACTGAAATTGACACATCCAAACAATCATTACAAAAAATTGAAGATTTAATTACTGAAAAGAATAATGAGGTGATTGATATAAGTGGTGATATTCGTATCTACCAAAACATCATAGAAACTGCGAATGAATCTATTGATAAGTTAGAAACAATGGAGAAAAAATATGCTGGATACGAGCATTACCTACGTTGTGTAAAACGAGATGGTATACCTTACAAATTGATAGCAGATGTATTACCAAAGTTAGAGATAGAAGTGAATAATATATTATCACCAATAGTTGACTTTGAGATATTATTTAATACAGATGGTAAAAACATAAATTCATATATCGCATATGGTGATACAAAATATTGGCCATTAGAACTAACAAGTGGTATGGAGAAGTTTATTTCATCCGTAGCTATACGAACTGCCTTAATAAACATATCCAATTTACCAAGACCAAATTTCATAGCATTAGACGAGGGGTTTGGTTCATTAGATAATGATAACTTTAACTCTTTATATTTATTATTTGATTACTTAAAAAATCAGTTTGACTATATACTTACCATATCTCACATAGATAAAACTAGGGATATGGTTGACCAAATTATAGATATAACAAAGTTGAATGGATTTTCTACCATACGATATTTATAGTTGACTAAATAATTTACGGAGCCTGAATGTCATTAACTCTAAAATATAGAAAAAGACCAAATTTATCTAAATCAAAAGTTTTTGTTGAAGATACTTCACTATCATCACCAAACTACTTTAAATTATCTGATGTACCACAAATCTTACCGAAAGGTAAAACCCTTTTAAGAATAAGTGGTAATTCTCAAAATCTTGTAGAAGGCTCTCAAATATCCATTGATGTAAGAGATGTAAATGGTAATGAGATATATTATGAAGTACCTGATTTTATAGAGGATAATAAGAGTAGAGTAATATCAATTTGGATATACCATGATAAAGGTGATGGTAATACACCAAATGGAAACGCTCATATTACAATAGTTGGTACTGCTAAATTTGATTTGAATGGTAATCCAATACCAAAGAAATTTCAAAATGTACCAAATGTTAGATGGAGCACAAGTGTAACAGTAGATAGAGACAGACCAAATAAATCAGAAATAATATTTGACCCTACATCTTTACCAACAATTACGGTATCAGAGAGTATTGAAACTTATACTAATATACCACAAGGTAGTGGGTTACCAACTAAAACAACGGTAACGGGGACAGATGCTAAGTATATGTTTAAGGGAAGTACACCAGTAGGTCAAACATCTACAAGCACTCCGTTTAATCAAGAGATGGTGGATGGCACATTATTCTTACATTCATTCACAAATCCCGCAACACCTACTACGAGTATAAGCAATCCGACAAATATTACATCTTATACAAGTTCGATAGTAGAGGTGATAGACACTCAAACAGTTAAATTAGAAACACCATATTCTACAACATTTGATAATAGAGTTGGGTTAGTCCATACTTTTAATAATATAACAGATGCATCTTACAAAATAGAATACTTCTCAACGGGGTCATATACAACGAGTAATAGTAAACGTGCATTTGCAAATATAACAATAAGTGGTTCTGACCCAATGGTTGGAGTTGTTGATAAGGTAAAGGTACTAATAAAATCTGATGGATTGGATAGTGATGATGAGTTACTAAATGAGGTTTCAGTTCCATTTAGTTCATCATATCTATTAAAAATACCGATACCATCTGAACATTTGGGGGATGTACAAAAACTAAAAATACAATATTTAAATTCTATTGGTAATATATCACGTACAGAAACTATCTCAGATGGAATTGCATTTCAAGGCACGAAGGAAATTGTAGAGGGTACTCTTGGTGGTTTCGCAATAACTGCAACTACCATAAGTTCATCATATGAGATATCAAGTAGTATACCAGCACTATCTATACATGCAGATGGTACAATTTCTGGTTCAAATCTATTAATACGACAGAATTATGGTGGAACTATGTATTCATTAATAGATACAACTGCAGGAACAATAGATGCAACAAATGTTGGTAGACAGATAGTTTCAGACACAGGGGAGTATTCTGTAGAAGCTGCCACGGGTGTAGTAGTTTACTACCCAGTTAAATTTTTGAAAGGTGAAACACATTTAGGTATATCATTCCATGCAAAGGGTACAGCAAATGGTGCATTTAATGCAGCCCATACCGTAAAATTTTCAGTTGCTAATGCCATAACTGGCAGTGGTCAATCATTTGATTATTATGATACTTGGGATTCCGCAGAGGATATAATAACATATACACTGACACCCACGGGCACCCTTTATTCAGCTTTAACATCAAGTATCGCACGAACGGCAGGGGGTGATGGTTCTACACAAGAAATACCAAGTGATAGTTTAAATAAATATTGTAAACTGATAGTCACCTTAACATCAACAACAGCAGCAACAGAACTCAAAATCAAAAACATAAATGTAGTCGTAGGTAAACAATTCGCTGCGGATATTGCTCAAAGTACAATAAGTGGAGACCCAGGTGGCCCATCTCTGTAATAGAGGAGAATTGATAAAACAAAAAAAATTAGGATACTTATTATTATGGGTAATATAATAAAAAATTGGATAACAAAAACACTTCT
>Ga0098044_1000120_pt1 | contig 41974 bp, 65 predicted proteins | sample 10_taG_FD_75053 | JGI IMG/M metagenome (GOLD analysis project Ga0098044, IMG submission 75053) | Marine viral communities from the Subarctic Pacific Ocean - 10_ETSP_OMZ_AT15264 metaG | ecosystem: Environmental > Aquatic > Marine > Oceanic | place: Pacific Ocean | collected 2015-01-16 | reverse complement strand
CTACGTTCAGTTTGCTCGTATGCTTGGAAAGCTCTTGCCAATCAGCTCCAAGAGAGATGTTAGTTTTTGAATCATATATCCTTCCATTTACTGGCTGCCATTCTGAAGGGACATTATCTAATGGGGCATGAAATGTCTCAAATTGAGTTGGGCCTCCTCCAAGCCACAGCCAGACGACTGTCTTGTCTTTATATGCAACAGCTCCATCTTGTGCAAAGGTATAGTCGGAAAGTCCCATCGCAGACATTCCGGCTCCTATAGAGCCTATTCTTAATAAGTTCCTTCTGTCAAAAACGAAATCAATCATAGCTAGCTCCAGAGTAAAAGGTAGAGTTCCACCTAAACATACACCTAAAAGTCGTCAACTAGCGTGCCTACGGAATATTCCGTTACTCGTGTCTCAAAAAAGTTCTTGCACTTTTCTAGATCAATGATCTCGCTCATCCAAGGAAAAGGGTTCTTCGCTTCTCCAAATGGAGAGTCTAGTCCTAGATTTGTTAGTCTTCTATCAGCAATGTACTGTACATAATCAATAAACATATCCGAATTAAGACCCAGTATACCAGTAGGAAGGACTTCTCTTGCGTATGCTAACTCAAGCTCCATAGCAGTTTCTATGTGAGCCAAAGTCTCCTTTTCAAAAGCTTTTGTCCATACCTTTGGGCTATCTTCTTTAATTCTCTTTATAAGCTCGGTACCAAACTTGATATGTAGGCTTTCATCTCTTAGGGTATACTGAATCTGTTCTCCAATTCCCGGAAGTTTGTTTTGTCTATTAAAAGAAAGCAACATAGCGAAACCAGAGAAAAAGAATATCCCTTCGCAGATAACATAATAGGTAATGATATTGCGGAGGAACTCTCTTTTACCTTCTATGGTATTTATGTTAAAGTCTACACGATTAATATCTGTTGTGATGTTCATTAAAAAGTCATCTTTTGCTTTTATGCTCGGGATAGAGTTGTATGCTTCATACACTTCATCAATATCAAGATTGAGAGAATCGCAAATATAAACTACCGTAAGGTTGTGAAGGCTTTCTTCGTATGCCTGTCTGAGTATGTACTGACGACACTCTGGATCTGTAACAAACTTGAAGACACTTAATAATAAGTTGTTTGCCACTAGGGACTCTGAGCCAGCAAAGAATCCTAGACATCTCTTAACTACAAGCTTCTCATCTACAGAGAGAAGGCTTGACTTCCATTGCTCTATATCCTTAGCCATAGAAATTTCTGTAGGCATCCAGTTGTTGGCTGCTCCATCAATAAACAAGTCCCAAGCCCATTTGTTGACGTGGGGAAGGATCTGATTTACGACAGACACCTTATCTGATATAATCTCTTTAGTTTTTTTCATCTTCTTTTATTCTTTTGATTATTTGAAATACTAGGTCTTTCACCTTTTCCAATTCCTCAGGCGATAATTCAACTATATATTTTAATGGAGAGGTAGGTGACTGTCTATGTTCTTGAAATATCATTGACAACTTTCACAACCGGGATCTAAAATAGAACAAGCCTTAGGTTCATTAATTATACTCTCATTCTTAATGTTTATATCAGAAATAGTTGATTTTTCTAGTCTAGTTGCTGCCTTGCTTCTTAAATAATAGGTTGTTTTTAGACCCTTTTCCCATGCGTAAATATACATGTCGTTCAGATATTTTAAGCTTTCATGTTTATTATAAAGATTTAAAGATTGTCCCATGTCAATCCATTTTTGCCTTGCTGCGGCTGCTTCTATGAGGGTATGGAAATCAATGTCAAAAGCACTTTTAAATTGTTCTTTCAATGAGTCATCTAGATCAACTAATGCATTCACGTCCCCATCTACACTCTTTAGTGCGTCCACTAGTGCCTGTGACCAGATACCGGATTTCTTCGCAGCAGCAACAAAGTGCTCATTTATCATTGTGAATTCCCCACTAAGGGTCGAGTACACAAAAAGAACTGAGTAGTCGGGCTCTATAGATTGGGAACATCCCTGTATATAGGAAATTGTGGCTGTTGGCGCTATAGCCATTACGTTAGAGTTTCTCATTCCATATTTTGAAACTAGATCCCTAACCCCATCCCATTCTTCTAGAGTCTCAAAGGACTCCTTATCTTCTTCGACCCCAAGTGGCCTTCTCTCTGAGAGTAGAGAGCAATGGGTATCAATGGGTAAATTACCCTTGTCCCATTCTGACCCCCCAAAAGTAGGGTATGTTCCTCTTTCCTTTGCTAGGACTGCCGATGTCCTTATCGCATAAAGGGAAATAAATTCTTGAATCTTGTCGCATAGTTCAACGGCTTCTTCAGAGTCATAAAAGATACCTAGCTTATGGAGAAGGTCGTGAGTACCCATAACACCAAGTCCGACAGGCCTGTGTTTTGTATTGGAGTTTCTTGCTTCTTCAGTGGGATAAAAATTTATATCTATAACGTTGTCTAGTCCTCTTACAGCAACCTCAACGGTTTCCCTTAGTTTTTTCCAGTCAACTGTTCTAACCTTGATGTGATTGGATAGGTTTATGCTTGCTAGATTGCATACAGCGGTCTCTCCTCTTTCTGTCACCTCTCCCTCATGGTATCTGGTAGGTTTGGTGTGTAGTAATATCTCTGTGCATAAGTTAGAAGAATGCACGACCCCGCTATGTTTATTTGAGTACCTGATATTAGAGGGGTCTTTAAAGGTAATCCAAGGATGTCCTGTTTCAAACAAAGACTTCAGACATTTTTTCCATAGGTCTTTTGCGGGAATCTTGGTGAAGCTTTTAATATCTCCCTCGTCTGCCATAGTTTTATAGTAGCTGTATAGTTTGGAAAACTTATTGCCATACGTCTCATGCAAGTCAGGACATTCTGATGGGTCAAATAGATACCAATCCATTTCTTTATGAACGTGCTCCATGAACTCATCACAGACCCACAATGCGGTATTCATATCATGGCATCTTCTGCGGTCGTCTCCGGTGTTTTTTCTTAGGTCTAGGAAGTCCTCAACATCTAAATGCCAAATTTCTAGATATGCGCAACCAGCACCCTTTCTCTTTCCTCCTTGATTGACCCCAACTAGAGTATCGTTAAATATTTTAAGCCAAGGAACAAGACCTGAGGACTGGCCGTTAGTGCCCTGTATGTATGATCCAGAAGACCTAACCGGAGTCCAGTCCACACCAAGTCCTCCAGCATACTTAGAAAGTCTGGCTTGCCCATGAATGGTGCCAAAGATGCCGTCTATGGAGTCGTCAACAGTGCTGAGATAACATGATGAAAGTTGAGACCTCTGTGTTCCGCTATTAAATAGGGTGGGGGTAGAGGGGGAATATCTGAACTCAGACATCATATTGTATATTTCAATAGCCTTCTCTTCCTTGTTTTCTTCGTTGAGACATAGGCCCATCGCTACTCGCATATAGAATCCCTGAGGAGTCTCCATTCTTCTTTGCTCTATATGTATAAAATAACGATCATACAGAGTTTGGATTCCTAGATATTTGAAAAGACCATCTCTCTCTGTGACGATATAACTAGACAGAAGGTCAAGATCATAAGACAGTAGATCTTCATGAAGTCTTTCTGCTTTTACAAGTCTCTTTATATTTTGAACAAATGATTTTTTATATTGTTGTTCAAATACTTCGCTGTCCACACCCTCTCCAAAAACCTCTTTATATAGATTGTTGAGGAGTAGTCTAGCTGCAACGTAAGAATAGTTCGGCTCTTTTTCAATCTTAGACCGGGAGGATAGAATTAGTGCTTTATCTATATCCTTGGTTGGAATTTTGTCATATAGCTGGAGGCTGGCGTCTAACACTATCTCACTAACAGAAACCTCTTCTAGTCCTTCGCAAGCTCTTTCTGCGCATTCATTAATTTTATCTAAATTTAGTTCTTCCAGTCTCCCATTTCGCTTCTTAACTGTCTTACTGTTGTTGCTCATGTCGTCTTAATAAACTTTCAATGTAAATGTATAATTGTTCATTGTAACTATTTCAATTGTACCCGCATAACCGCTATATCTTGATCAGATAACACAAAAAAGCTCACCCTTTTTTTTGAGGTGAGCTTGTATGTTTTAAAAAAAAGCGACACTTGAATTATTCTTTTGCCCGTCCACTGCCTTTAAGGGGTGATTATTTTATTGTGTGAACCTAATCAAAAGAATACTGAATAGCCAGAACTGTGTCGCTTTAGCGAATTTTTTTTTATCGCTCTTTTATGTCTGGCTGTCAATAATGTATACACCTATGAAAAAGTTGCCTATTCTTCTTTCTCTAATTTTTTGGCAACACATTCGCAATAATTCTTGGAGGCTGCGTTGTGTTTTGGATATGTGATCATGACAAAGCCTCTACCATAGCAAAGTCTACATTTTTTCTTTGCTTTTTCCTGTGCTATGTGCGAATCAAATGCAGACCCATAGCTTAGGTCTAAACTTTCAATGTCCATTCTTATTTCCTTAGTTAAAAAAGTCTACAAAAAAAGGGAGCGAAATATCGCCCCCTTTAGTGGAACAAAATCCATTTTATTCTGTAATTCTAAGCGAGTCGCCAACGATCCAACTAACGCCAATTGCGGCAATAGTGTTCGCGGTTTCTTCTGGAATTCCAAAGCTGTCGTGTAAAACTACTACGACTACACTAGCAAAGGCCGTCCAAAAGCGGCGTGATTTAAATAAGCCTTTTAGCTTTTCAATCATTCGATGTCTCCTTTAAAAAAAATATTGACATAATATATTATACATCATTTATGGGGATTTGTCTAGGGAATCATTAATTTTTTCTAGAGTTTCTACGATTTGTTCGTGCCTTTTGTCTTGTCTGGTTTGAACATCTTCAATTATATTCTCGTAATGCTCTCTTTGTATGTTAAACTGTTCGGTAAAGCTTTCCTGCATTTGTCCAACCCGTTTTTGATGGTTGGGGAAAACAACCTTAGTCGTGTACCAAAGATACCAGCCCAGCAGCCCTGTGGCAGAAATTGTTCCCCAGTCGAATCCGGGAATTGCGTCTCCGACAGCTACTAGCACTGGTGGCAAAAAGGCTAAAAATTTCATTGTTGCTTCTCATTGTTGTTAGGTGAAAAAAAAGAGAGGCAAATTGCTTTGCCCCTCTAATTAAAAAGACATTACCACAGGTATCTAGGTTGATATCCAGTTTGTACTGGAACCTGACCAAGATCATATTGTAATGCGCCCGGACTTGCCGAAGACGGATTCGCTGCATGGTCAGTTCCACTAGACTTAAGAGTTGAAGCGTTTTCAACGTTAGCGCTAATGTTATGGCCACCAGATTCAACAACAGATGGTGCGGATGACCAGCCACTGTATGGATTCCAGTCCCCTGCACGAACGGCAGTCTTGTATAACCTCACCCTTATGGTTCCAGCCTGATGTATGGAATCTCCAGCTGCGGAGTCACTGGCTCCGAATAAGATAGCATTGTTGGCAGCTCCACCAAGGGTGGTTGTGGCCTTCATGATATCTGCAAACTGACTTTGTTGATTCCAAGTTCCGGCGCCTGCTTGAAAGTTATTCACACCAGACACGATGGTGGTGATAGGATTTCCCTCACCCAGCGAGTTTGAAGAGAAGCTTCCAGTTTCTGCAATATTTCCACCAGCCCTGATGTTACCCTGATCGTTATCAACATTAGTTGGATAACTATCGGTAAAACTCCCAGTAGTAGCGGGAGTAGAAGTAATATTAGTAATAAAGCTCATTTTTATTAACCTTTTTAGTATGAGCCAATATTAACCCTATAGTTCCTAACAAAAAATAATCCTGTCCAATGATAGCTTATACACTAAAACTAGATAGTAAGTTAAAAGAATAGAGCCTTAAACCAAAAATATTTGATTTAACAGCGTTACTATATTGATTTTCTAGCCAAATATGCCCATTGAAGATGGTTTTTATGTCTGTTTTTTCTTCTATAGCAGAACAGAGAACTAAATTATCATACATGTCGTCGTTATGAAACCCGGAAGCAGGCAGTATGTAGGGAACCCCCAAGTCTTGCATGAGCCTAGCCAGAGCCAACGAACCCTTTAGCGTATGAAGATTGTGCTGTATCATCATTCTTGGCTCTGCCCCATAGTCTTTACACATCCTCATAAGGGTCTTTATTTCAGCCTCTATTTTGGAATATTTCCTATCTCTTACTAAGTAGGGATTTATAGGAACATCTATAAAATCTGCGGCTGCCCTTAGCGAGACGAGCATCTCGTGTTGTCTTATTTTTCTGTCAGAAGTGCCGTTAGGGAAGTCTATTACAGTTGCAACATCTATGGAGGTGTTGCTAAAGTAAGTAGCCACCTCTTTTAATAGATAGGTGGGAACTGCGACTCCTGAGAACCCCAGAGAGACAGCTTCGAAGATTTGTCTTGTCTGATCCTCTAGTTTCTCGAAATGAGAGTTATTATAGTTGCAAAATTCTAGATACATTATTTACTATCTTGTCTACTGTTTCAAACCCTTCTTCGCCTAAAATATGATCACAGAAACCATATTTCACACTGTCCTCTGAGGACATCCACCAGTCTTCCTTTGCTTCAAGCTTTCTTTTTATGTAGCTTTCTACTTGGGACATCTTTTTTCCTTTGAAAAACTCCCCAGTTTCTAGACATGGGTATGTATACATTTTATAAGTTCTAGACCTTAAAGTTTGATCCCATTGGGCTCCAGAAAGAACCTGTCTGTAGGTTCCTTGTGTCGCCGTATATCCCTCATGGATCATCCAGTCGCAGTTAGGCATCGTTATTCTCTTGCCGTAAGGATACACAGCCTGAGGGATTAAGCTTGCCATAGAGGCGGCTATTCCATATGATATTACCACGAAATTACACGAACTATATTTGATAGCATCATATATTACCATACCCCCATACCAATCCCCTCCTGTGCTGAATGAATGAAGGATGATTGGGCTTTTAGAATCTGCCTCCAACAGTCTTAGGTTTACTAGGAAATTGGTGGCAGTTTTTGTAACTATCTCCGGCTCCTCAGAGTCTAATGGAAATAAAAACATCTCTCTGGTGCTTCTGATATAGCCGTTGAAATCTAAATCGTCCTCTTCCTTCTTCATTAGACTGTCTCTAGTAGAGCCTTCCTCACTTTCGACATAACTTCCCTATCGACAAATAGTTTTGCGACAGCTATTCTGAATCTATAGGGAGTTAGAATATCCATTGTCTCAATACCTGCGACAGAGCCTATCGTTTTGCGATGAGCATTAAGTAATTTGAAATTAGTATGTCCTACCCAGAACTTAAAATGATTGCTTGCTAGAGACTGTTCTGTTAGTGGCATCATTCCAAAAGGGGTCATTATTGTTTTTATAGCAGGCATGTTGGACATCGCCTCTAGTTTTTCCATAGTTTCAGGGTCTATGTCGTACTCTAAACCTTGAAGATCTTCAAATTCCTCTAGAGCTTGATCAATTTCATCAATCTCACTTTGATATGCATCAACCCATTTTTCCCAGTAAACTTCGTAATCCTGCGGATACTCAAAAGAATTGCTCATGGAGACCTCTTTCTTTTTACTCTAATCTGTTGGAGAATTTAGCCCAAATACATTAGAAGGCTTTACTGCTAGTTTATCATATTCGTCTTTAAAGCTATCCTCAGCTCCCAGCCATTTCAAGTACATGTCGTGCAAGAAAGAAATCCTAACTCCATCATCTTGTGCCCAATTTCCGTAAGCTTCGGTAAAATACTCCTTAAGATTGCCGGAATTGAGGAGAAATAGCAGCAATCCTAACGTCTCCGAGGTCTCGTTGTCAAGATCTTGAACGCCCACGACGACATTAAAATCACCAGACACTCTATTAAGCCTTATTTCTATACTCGCAGAACAATCGTCGTCTGGTATAAACTCCTCTGGCTGCATGTCGATCTCATCATTCTCGGGTTTCTCTCTTGAGAATAGGGATCGGATTGCCTTTAAGTATCTTTTCATACTATATTATACCCCATAAAGGAAGGGGTAAAGTGCAGAAGTGAGAATAACAACATAAACGTATGCGATTACATTTTGTTCTGGTCAAAGAAAAACCATCTTTTATAGTGGTTTATGTCTTTTCCACTGTCTAGATTGATAAGGTACCTTAGCAGCTCATCTAGGGAGCCGAAAATATGCTGATGTGGAAGCATAAAAAACAGCCAATTAGGGGCGTTCTTCTTCCCCTGTTGACACCATATTAGAACTGGTTTTTTCTGACTGTTAGCAACTGCTACTTCTTCATAGGTTCCGCAAGCATGAACATCTGTGTCTATAGAGGCTATAATAAAATCAGATATGTCAACGCATCTCAGGTCAAGGGTTCTGACAACCGCGTAAGAATCCCTTATTTGGGAATATTTACCCCTATTTTTTAACTCATCTATCTTTTGTCTGGTGCCCACGTCTTCTACCCCTACGTCTGCGGGCTTGTCGCAGGGGTTTAAAACCGTAACCCCCATGGCCTTTAGAATAGGGGATATTCTATTTCTCCAGCCGATACCGCCATCTGGAACCCTGTCCATTGCTCCAGCTAAGTAGGTTCTCATACCTCTGAGTTTACTCATCTTCCAGTCCTCCGAAGTGACCACTATCCCTCTCTGTGTCAGGCATTGATTGCGTCTCTAACTTTTTCTGCTGTGTTTAGCCAATTTAATTTTTGAGCCGACATGACTCCGCTTTGGTTCATTATTTTTTTATCAGTCTTCCATTGTTCATACAAGTGCCTAAGGGCTTCTGCCATATCTCTCTTGATTTCGTCTAGAGATGCCCATTCTCCCTCTCCTCCTTGGAAGAACACTCCGTCTCTTGCTTCTTCAAATTTCGAAGGCTTAAACTTGATGCTATTTTCATCGGTGCAGAATTGTGTATGTGAAGAGTAGTCAGTTGTTATGACGGGCTTTCCACATGCCATCATCTCTAACAGTTCCAAGTTCCAACCTTCCGCCCTACTAGGGAAAAGCCCACACGATGTTTGATTCATTATCTGGGCAAGTTGGTGATGGTTTTGAACCCTGTCTATTAAGTTTACTCGAAGGTCTTTTTTATAATGACTGTTCCACTGCTGGTTATATTCGGGTGGAGCAACAGGGTTTTGGCACATCATCCATAGCTCGACATCCTTGTTGTCTGGAAAGGCCGACCGAAAGACTTCAAGTATGATGTCATGACCTTTTCTTATTTCCCATTTGCCGCAGTTAAACACGATAAATTTTTCTTGTATTTGATCTGTGGGGAAGAAGACGGTATGGTCTACTCCTAGAGGTGCAACATAAACGTTCTTATGCCCTGTTTCTGTCTCTACTATATCCTTTGCCCATTCAGATGCGACAACAACCTTTTCACATTGAGATAGGTTGTGTTTTTTTATATCGTTCATCTTGTTGAGTTCAAAGAAAGAGTATGCAATCATCTCTCCTTTTCCTACTCTAACTCCCAAGTCAAATTCATGCCAAATCTTTAGACAGGGTGCGTCTGCGTCAAAAGACGAACGAGACTTCTCAATCATTTTGGTAAAAGAATTATGCTCTTCTTGCGATTCAAAAGCTGGCTGCCCTATTGTAAACAGAGATATGTCAAAAAAATTATTTAAAAATGCAGTTGTGTTCTTAGACGCTACGCCATAACCAAGAGAGTTGATGGGGGCCATTACATTAAGGTTCTTCATAGTATCTGTCCTCTTCCTCAATCACAACGAACCAGAAGAGAATGTCCATTATGTCCATTTGTATTTTCTAGAAAAAAAAAGGACCCGTTTTGTATAAACATCACTTTATCGCTAGGAACGGGTCATAAACCTACGGTATCGAGCAGGGATGGAGCTCGGCTGTTTTGAGAGTGCTATTGTCTACAGGTAAGAACAGCTAACTTACTGTATGGGCGACAATAGAAACCCTAGAAGGGAGTGTCCTCGTCAGCACCGGCACCGGCGCCAACAGCGGCTCCTGCAGATACTGTTTGCTGAGAACTATTTTTACTTCCTCCGTTTGGAGTAAGGTTTACATTCTCTGCAACGACGGTAAGCTTATTTCGCTTAACCCCTTCGTCAGTCTGCCACGAATTCAGCTTTAAGCGTCCTTCGATCATGACATGACGACCTTTAGTAAGGTACTGCGACAGGGATTCTGCCTGCTTACCCCATAGAGTAACGTCAACAAAAGTTGCTTCCTCTTGACGGTCTCCATTTTTAGACCAAATCCGGTTTGATGCCACGCTAACGTCGGTGACAGAGGTGCCGTTTGGTGTTTGTCGTAACTCACTATCGCGAGTCACTCTACCTGTAACGATTACTTTATTAATATCGCTCATTCAATTTCTCCTTAAGAAACAGGTGATAAAAGTCCACGATAACGTAAAGCTTTACGCGCTAAACGTCTCGCATAAGTTGTGCCATTATTCCGAATCAGCTTACGGAATTCTCCAGCATAGGCTGTGTGGGCAAAAGCCTTAGTAACAGCAGATGTTGAATATACTCCAGTTGCAAACCTCTTCATAACGGTCCGATTACTTCGATTGGAAAGTAAAATGTCCCAATCTGTGGTTTCCTTAGTTTTCATATCCTAAAGATTCTCCTACATAAAAATAGTATTAAACACGTCCTTTTCTTCATCATAAACTTCTTCTAGTGGTAACGGAATATATAGTGTAGACATGGGGTCAGGATGGATTAGATTCCTGCTTATTGTTACAGGGTTCCCATCATAGCTTATTCTTACCCAGTCTCCTCCTTCTTCAGTTACTCTATAGGAAGTATTATTCTTCAGTGGAGCATAGTCACAAACCATTAAGGCATATGTCATTGTTTCGTCTCCTTAGTAATTATATGTGCAAAGTGGCGAGAGCGCCAAAAAAAATTGAAAATTATACAAAAAAAGGACGCCAAAAAGACGACCTAATATTATATTAATTTAATAGAGTTTTTAACTGCGATTCTTGATCTAATAAGTCCTTTATTGAATTGGTAATGTGTTCATACGAGCCTGTCCTCTCCAGTAATTCCCCTACTGCAGGGTTGTTCTGTATTATGGAGTTTATAATATTTTCCGCTAGTATTCTAGTTTCCATACTTATTTATTATATTCTTTAATGCTATTGATGTTGCGGCAATGAGGACAGGTCTATACTCTAGATCGCACATGGATTCAATAGCTGTATTAATATCTTCTTCTGTGAAAGGATCTTCGAACAAGGAGGCCATCTGCTGAAACTTTTTAGGCCCCTCTATAGCAACGCCTTGCTTTATAGCTTTCTTCTTGGCGTCTTTCCCGGTATAGCACTTGCCGGAGTCGCCCCATTTCCAACCAGAATTTTCGTTTTCAGAACATTTTTTAAGTGGCATAATAGATCTCCAAATATTTTTCTACAAAAGCTCATACACCGACCCATGTTTTACACTTAGTCGTATTGTGAATAATTGTTTTCTTTTTTAATTGCACTTCCTAGATCGGTTGGCATATGTTCTACCGATAAAATCTCTACATTACAGGACGGACATTTCCATTTAGACGACAATAGAATCATTTTTTTCGCCTCTCTGTTTGTTGAGGCGTATGGGATGACTTTAGAATGTTCTTTACCGTCAACAGTATAGGATATCTTATGTTTTCTCATAGTTTAGTAAGTGGAGGTAGCGGGAATCGAACCCGCGTCCTGAGGTACTTTCATATCAGCGTCTACATTATTAGTACGTTGTATTCACACAACGAACAAAGTTATCCGACTTATCGGAGTCAGATGGGCGTACCATCATTTCACTTTTAGCTCAAGGAGTGAACCCTCTATCTAAGCTCGACTTAGCCCGTTACCGCTTGGGTGATAAGGCGCGGTAAGCCTCAGCAGCTAGGCTGCGATTGCGAAACTAGGTTCAGCAATTAAAATTGTAATCGGCTTTTATACTGGCCATCCGATCAACCAGTCAATGCAACCAATATTTCCATATTCAGTCGAATCCAGTATTACCCCCATATAAATATACACTATTTATTAATTATTTGAGACCCGTTCTTATCAATTGTGAAGTTTATATTTTTACTTCTATATCTTTTTTTAGCAAGTTCTTTGTGCTCTTTTGTTTTAAAAATTGCAAATATAAAACCTGCTCCTCCTGCTCCAATAAGTTTTCCTCCTTGCATACCTATCTCTATTAGGCTTTGATATAAGTCGTTTATAGGCTTGGGAGAAACCATAGGTGAAAGTTTTTTCTTCTCATACCAACTCTTATCTAGCAATTTGGCTATTTCATCTATGTTGGAGTCTAAGAAGGCCTCGTAAGCCCTATGTGATAGTCCTAGTATTTTTTTCTTGGCATCCGTATTGCTTGATGACCCGACCTGAGTTGCTAGCTTAAACGACTTTCTTGTCTTTCCTGTATATATTAGGGCTGATCTTTCGATGAACTCCTGAATAAATTTGTCACTTATTGGTAGAGGCCTGACCTCAAAGTTGCCCGTCGTGTCTATCTCGATAGAATTGATACCACCATAGGCAGCCCAGATTTGATCTTGTATCCCTCCGGGCTCAGCAAGTAGCACCCTTTCTATTTCAATAGCCTGTTTGGCTAACTCTTCTTTTGAGATTTTTTTATTTTTTAAACAGTATATAGCATTAAGTAGTCCAACTATAAAGGAAGAAGAAGAGCCTGTCCCTGTTTGTGCTGGCAGGTCTCCGGCATAATTGATCTCTAGACCTTGCTTTATACTTAAGTATTCTAGAACTCCCCTTACCCCATCATGACGTATATCTTTGTTGTTTGACACAAGCTCAGTCTTTGAATAAGAGACACTACTTTTAAAAGGAAAGATAGAGGGGGTTTTTCTCAATGAAACATAGCTGTATTTATCTATACAGAATCCTATCACCGAAGACCCATACTTAGAGTAAAATTCTTTGTAATCAGTTCCTCCTCCGAATAGAGATACCCTTAACGGGGTTTTCGCTATAATCATTAGTCTAAACTTGCCTCTCTGATTAGTATCCTAATAATTTATGTAACTTGGTTAAAAAGAAAGGTTTTCCATCTTGTATATTATCTTTCCAGTCCTCTTTAGATTTTGGATCTGTGTAGTCAGTAATATACTTATAACATTTAAAGTCTACCCCATATCTCTGACAAACTGTTGCTATAGCATAGGATTCCATGTCCACTATATCGCACCCTTTAATCTTGTCAGATTCGAAGTTGTCTCCTGTTGAAATAGTATATAGATTACTGTCTATCTCTATTTCTTTTTTCTCATTAAAATCACTTACATCATCTCTATCTTTGAAAACCCCACACTCTATTATACCTTCAATATCATTCCTGCAAGACCCTGCAGTTCCTACGTTAATAACTAAAGTCGGATCTCTTTCCTTTATTAGCTCCATGGCCGCTATACAGGAGTTTACTTTGCCGACCCCAGTATAAAAGATACTCTCTGCATAACGATTATCTTCTTTGGAAAATTCTTCTTCTAGGGCGCACAGTATCAATAGTTCTTGCATCTATCTAAATCCATCTCTGTTAATAGGTCATAGAAAGAATCCATTTCAAGTACGCCGTGTTCTAATCCGTGCGTACATGCAAATCCCAAATCATACAGCTTTTGACTGCTAACTATGTAGTCTCTCTTGTCTGGATCTGTTCTGGAGTCGTCTTCTGAATATTGAGCGTTCATTATTGAGCATATGTTTTTTACAAGATCAAGCTTGGTCATGTTAATGGAATCGTTACCAAGATTGTATACATTGCCAAACATCTTTGAGCCATTGTGAATGGCAAACTCAAAAGCTGCAACTATATCTTTAATGTGAATATAATTTCTTCTAAAGTGCCCATCGAATACGGTAATATTCCTCTCTTCTTTTGCTACTTTAGTTAAGTTATTGATAAGCAAATCTGTCCTTGGTCTTGGAGACCACCCAAACACAGTGGCAAGCCTGAATACAATACTACTAGGATGATTTTCCAACAGGTGGTCTTCTGCATCCTGTTTTGTTTTAGCGTATAAAGAAATTGGATCAGACGGAGTTTCTTCTGTGCAGATCTCTTCTCCAGTGCTCCCATATCCTGAATTAGTGTTCGGATACACTACTATCTGTTCTTTTCTTAGAAGGGGGGTTAGCTTGGAAAACCACCTGTAATTTGTCTCAATAGTAATGTCTTGATGTTTATCGCATAAGGGTGCTCCTACCAGAGCCGCGAGCGGTATTATTACATCTGCCTTGTCTATGGCATCAATTAGGTTAGCAGACCAGTCATTCACGTCTTCTTTAAAAAAATGAACATTCTTTTTTACGAAAGATCCCGCCACAAGGGTTCCTTGATCGTAAAACAAATTGTCAAAAGCATAGACATTGGCATTTTCTGACAGCCTTTTAACGAGACTGCTGCCAATATATCCTGCTGCGCCAGTAACTAATACATTCATTATCTACATCCTTCTAGAGACTCTTTAATTGCAGTTTCAATTCTTTGTATATCATCTTCAGATAGATGCTGGTGACATCCAATATGGATACCATTATCTCCAATCCATTCAGACTCTGGGAAATCTCCTAGACAATAGCCCATATCCTCAAAAGCCCGATGCTGTGTGGGGATGCATCCAAAGTTTCTCTTGTGGTGAATATTGTACTTATCGAATGTCTCTTCGACAATTTTGATCTTGCCAGCTTCTTTGCACGTAATGCTAAAACCATGAGGACAGTTAATATTCCCTTCATCTTCTTCTGAGAAATACGCTACATCTTCATAGCCCTCAGCAGCAGCACGCATACGTTTCATCGTTACGTGCCTAGTCTTGAAGGTATCCCAAAAAACACTTACTGCTTCTAGCCCTATACTTGCCTCAAGGTCATTCATCTTAGAATTGTATCCTACTCGTTGGTGGTCAAAGTATATTGAGTTAAAGGGTCTTCCATGGGAACGGCCGGACGCAAGGATATCGGCTATATGGTCATCGTTCGTAGAAACCATACCTCCTTCTCCACAACAAACTAGGTGAGCAATATAGAAACTATACGCAGACATATCTCCCCAGTGACCAACGTATTTCCCCTTGTAGGTTGCTCCATGAGCTTCGCAAGCATCCTCTATCACTACCAGTCCGTGCCTGTCTGCTATTTCACAGATGGCCTCCATTTCTGCTGGTCTGCCCATCGTGTGGACTGGCATAATAGCAACAGTCCTATCTGTAATGGCGTCTTCTATTTGTTTTTCATCAATGTTTAGTGTTTCTTTCTTGACATCGACGAACGTAGGAGTAAGGCCAGCTGCTCTAACTGCATTTGATGTTGCAATAAATGACAGTGCCGGTACAATAACCTTATCTCCTCTTTTTGCGTCTGCTATATCGTAAAGTGCTAGGCAGGCGTTAATGACGGCATCGGTTCCAGAGCTCATTGCTACACTTCTCTTGTATCCGAATATGTCAGACCACTCTTGTTCCAACTGCTTAACCTTTGGGCCTCCTGAAGCCCAGTTTGTATCACAGACATGCATTAGATTTTTTCTGGCTACATCTCCAATAACGAGCTCTCCAAATTCTATTCTTTTCACTATTACTTTTCCTTATTATTCAATGATATTATTCTTTGCTTGGAATTAGAATACTTATTAGCTCAGTCACCTTTTAGTATCCTATATGAATCGCTGTCAAAGTGTTGAGTAGAAAATTCATATACGTAAGTGTCTTTTAGTGCAATAGCCCTATGAATTAGGCCGGTTGGTATATAGAAGCTATCCCCTTCTTCCAGTATTGCCGTTTGCGTATTCATGCTGTTTATATCTTCATCATAGCCATACAAAAGCTGGACTTTGCCTGACTGAACATAAAATGTCTCATCTTTGATCTTATGGTAGTGCCAGCTACACTTCTTGCCCTTCTTAAAGAACAGTACTTTTCCGCAATACTTCTCAGTATTCACTATCCAGTCTTCGTAACCCCACCCTTTGCTAACGAAATTTCTATCTTTATTTAAGTTATCCAATTTGTAATATCCTTACGATAATATTTTATTAATGAATGAGCTAATAGTATCTGATAAAACTTGAACTTGTTTTACAGCGAAGTCTAGCTCAGTAAATGCATAGTGCCCACAAGACAATATGAGCTTATCTCTATTATCTTTTGGATCAAAATCTTTAGGGAACCATTTCTGCCATCTATTTGTTTTTAAGCATAAATCAAACAGCTTATCTATATGGTCATCTGATTCGTATGACATTATATGCTGAGACTGAATAGATGCTATTTGCGGAGCTATATTGACAGAATCTACGCCCATGCTGAATAGCTCCTTGAATATAGACGGATCGCAGTAGTCTGTGTTGTGTTCTTTTGAAAGGACTCCGAACTTGTTGCACACATCTATATATTCCTCTGTCTTTGCAGTAGAAAAATCTCCTGAGTTCTCTCCCGACTCAATCTTCATACCACTTTGTATTACAGCATATGCTATATTATTATATTGTCTAGATGTTAGATTTTGTTTAAGATGTGAAAGTAAAAAATCAAGTTCTTCTGGATGGAGTTGTTTTATGTTTTGCTCTGTTCCAACTTCAAACAGGACAGAAGATTTTTTTTCTGAGCACTTTTTTATTAAGTCTACAGTTCTTTCAGACCCTTCTAGGACTGAATCAGAGACTTTCCAAGGGTCTATATGCACAATATTAAAGTATTGGCAGTCGTTTAGTAGGGAATCTATCCCATCATCAATAGAATCGCCTTGACATGGCCCAGCATGGTCTCTTTCTAGCAAGATTGGCGATTTGGACTTTACATAGTCTGAGAATCTCTGTGTATTCCAGTTGTTTACATAGCCTGAGTCACTGTCAATCTGTCTCCTAGAAGATATTATTCCTATGTTATGGTTTTTTTTATGATAATCAATGAGGGAATCAACTATTTCTAAGCTCATTGACCCACAGAAGCACTTAATGTTTTTTATATCTTGCAAACCCAACATCTTGCTATCCAAAGCGTTCCCGCAATAACTTTCCTAGAACCTTATTTCTTTCATTAATATTATACTTAGCTAAGTATTCACTTTTGCAATTTTTTTTCATATTATTGTACAACTTTTCTGATGAGGACATTTTAAGCATAGCACTCTTAATGTTTTCTGTTAGCTGCTTTTGAGGTGTTTCGACATTGTAGTCTTCTCTCATAATTCCTTTTTCATCAAACCAAGAGGCTTCATTGCCCTTGCAGATCACACCATTGTAGCCATCTATGATGTACTCATCAAATCCCCAACCGTCTGAGCAGATAACTGGCTTTCCTAAGCACATTGATTTCAAACATGACATTGAATGTAGTCTGTAAGCAGGTATGCAGAAGCAGTCACTTTGTAGTCTTAGGCTGTGAAGTTCGCTATCACTTAAGTATGTATCATAATAGTCAATACTGTCGTGACTTTGTAGATAGCTGGCAAGGCTCTCCCCAATCCCACGCCTGTCGTACACTACAGTTAGCTTTATTCTTGGGTCTATTGAATTCGCCTCATTGAATGCCTCCAACATTTCGTGGCCTCCTCTAAGCCTAAAGTGTCTGTTGGTATGGTTCCATGATCCGTGAAATAGTATTTTGAATGAATCCTTGTCATGCTTTTCATCGACAATATCTTCATCGCAAATTTCTACTGCCTGCTGGCAGAAGGCCGACTTATTGAATACTTTTTCTCCAAACACTTTATTAACAAAAGATAAGGTGTCCTTGGTGTGAGTTATGATACCTTTAAAGTTATCCATTTCAAAAAGACATTTCAGTATCTTGACCACTGAGGAATTTTCTAGATCTGCATGACGATTATTATTATTCGCAAACCAAGGCTGAAACGCCAGCCAAAAATCCTCTGTCTCTAAGACCCAATCGTTCGGCCCAATATAATATGGCACAACACCGCACCAGACAGGAAGGCTATCACTTAGAGATTTCATTCCCTCAATATTTTTTGTAGACATGAACGCATCAAATTCGTTAGACTGTATACCAGCATTAAAACAGGAAGCTCTGAACTCACGAATAAAGTTTTCATATCTAGTTTCATCATGTCCGGAATAGTCCTCTACAAATTCTATACCTTCTGGAGGTCTGTTAAAAATCAATTTGAAGAATGGGTGATATGGCACGGTTCCTGATATAGGAGTCCCTTCAAGGACTTTTGCACCCATAATATTAATTTTCATTGTTATAGCCTCTTATAGAATTATAAAGATTGTATTTTCCAAAGTAGAATAAGAACTTGTCTAATGGGTGATGATGCAAGGGGGACATGCTAAGCCATATCAGTGATGTTAGAATTTCTATTTGTTTATAACAAATTTGGTTTTCTTCACAGAATTTCAAGATGACATTTTTGCAATCAACAAGATTTTTACTGACCAAAATATCAACTACTATATTGTTATCCTTGTAATCTATCGTGAAGTTATTCTGCATCAGTATCTTATGGTTAAGAAATATGCTATGACTGAGTTTCGATAAGTCATATTTGATGTCTCCCAAGGATATATCTCCAGCAAAGTCCTGCCTCCAGTCTATTAGAGTAAAACCCTTTTGCTTTGAATATATCATATTGTCTAATATGAAGTCTCCATGGAAACCCGTAGGTCTTGCATCACAAAGAGCTTCAAAGTCTATTGACTCTATCATTGACATGACTGTAGGTACAGCCGTACCGTTTATGCAGTCCTCTTTATCAAGCAAAGAGTTCATATCGAAGAAGTCATTGATTCTGTTTACCGTTTTTTGTTTATAAAAAGAATAGCACTTATCATAAAACTCATCTTTGTCGTATTCTTCTGCGCGGCTCCATAGGTTTTCTTTAGACCATGATAATAGTTCTCCAATTTTTTTAGGATTAACCACATCGGAAAACAAGTCTCCTTTGGTGAAAGGATAACAGTAAAAGTTGTCAGATGAAGAAATTATTGTTGGAACAATACCCTTAAGCTTTGACGCTCTTGAAACTCTATTTTGACAAACTGCTTTATCATGGAAAAATTTAATAACTTTATTCTCGATAAAAAAGATAGACTCTTTTTCTTTAGGGAGGATGTCAAATTTTGAAGGCATCTCATTCTTGGCCACACCCAACGATGAAGAGTTTCCTATATCTAACCAGCTTTCAAATACCTTATATTGAAAGTCGGTCTCTTTTATCATGATATCAAGGACATCATAGTCTGAAGGGCATTCTTTTTTGCTCAGTACTCCATCTGCTATCTCCCAAAACCTTTCATAGTCCTTAACTCCGAATATCCCTACGAACTCATAGTCATATGCTGTTTCTCCCTTGTCGTTAATAGACTTGACATACTTGTTGTCTACATTAATGCTTCGGTAAGAACTACCATTTGAGGTTCTACTTGAGCACCCTATCCAGTTACACGATTTATCAGTTGTATCACTAACTATTGTGTCGCAAGCATGAAATATGAAGGGCTCTTGCAAGTAGTCTTTTGCGCATGTTATTGAGTAAAGAAGACTGCTTCCTTTTCCCTCATATAGATCAACATATGAAAAATGTATATCCCTTTCTGGATATGTCATTTCTATAAACTGCTTTACGAGATCTCCTAGATACCCAAGAGTTATAACAAAAGATGCTTCTTTAGGATACGATTCTATTATATGGCAGATCGCAGGCTTGTCAGATATGGGTACCAAGGATTTATTTATGTACTTGGTATATTCTCCTATCCTGCTGCCAAGACCACTAGTCGTTATTAATACTTTCAATGCCGTACTTCTTGTAATAAACTTGTGCGTAGCTGTCAATTATATCTACTCTTGACTCTCCATGCGACCTTACATTATTATAATCTATGTAGTCTTGTAGATTGTGCTTAACGATGCCCGACTTGCCCAATAGAGAATCTTCTAATTCATAGGGAGATAAGCATGCGTGACCAAGAAATTCCAACCTTCTATGATATAGCTGTCTATTAATTTCATCTTTACTGTAGGAAAACTCTGGGTTTATATCAATGTCTGAAATTCTTTTGTATATGTGGGAAGGAAGATCTTCTAGGTAATAAGGAAAATCTGTCCCATTCGGATCTTCAGCATGTGACTTTTCTTGGAACGGATCTATCTTAAAAGTTCCTTCAAGATGCTCCTCATAACCTACCCTAACTATAATATTGTTATCGAAGTAGCCCTTCGGTATGTCTAGGGCAGCGCAAGACGAATTAGGTATACCTACATGGTTATAGCCATCAAAATGTCTTATGTGCTCATGGTTCATAGAATATACTGTCCATCCAAATGAAGGGTTCCAGCTATTCGAAAGGTGTGTATCGGGACCATCAGTTCTTCCTATAGGACGATCTCCAAAATCAGTGTGCCAAAACCACTTATGATATAGATCCTTACTCAGCACTTGTATCGCGTCAGAGTTGCAGACTACAGTTTGATGTATATTCTTCAGAGGCGTGGTGCCGGGCTCGTCTTGGCAGTGCTGAAATATGCCTGCCCTAAACAGCTCTGGGAAATGAGAGAATCTTAAAGATGCTAAGCCTTCATTAACAGCTAGTTGAGACCTGAACTCTTCTACCGCTAAGCCAAAAAGGTGTTCGCTCCCCATAAAGATATGATCATGATTCCCACAATAAAAGATTAAGTCGTCATCAAAAAGGTCATAAGTCTCTCTCCATTGGCTCTGATGTTCGTTGCGCTCATTTCTTATGACTACATCAATGTCGTCCTTTACACTCTCAAACTCATTCTTTATGTGGTCTATAATCTCTTGCTGCCTTGATGCATATTCTTCATGAAGTGAAAAGTATATAATAACTTTCGACCAAGGATATGATTTAGAGAGGCTAGAGATTGAATATTTGAATGTATCAACCTTGCATGGCTCACTAAGATTTCCTCTATCCCATATGCATGTCGAGAATGCTTTTGCGGGCACAATATAAGTGTTAAGAAATAGTATCATTACAGTTCTTTATGCTCCTCAGAGAAGCCCTTGTTCCTCTCTACAACAATCCCAATAGCGGTCTCACTTAAGTGTGGCTTTGAATCATTTACCACGACCCTCTCTCCATGAGGAAGTCCCATAATAAGCATATCATAAAATATGCCAACCATGTCTAGCTGCTCCTCAGTCCGTCTCCTCATACTTTCTGGTCTTCCTGTTGTTAGTATAACCCTATGCTCATTGTACTTCCACCTGTCTATTGTCTCAATTACATTAGGGAGTAGCTCTGGGGGATTCTTCATTGCTTTATACAGACAACCGTCGCCATGATGCTTCAGGAGAGTTCCATCTATATCACAAAAAATTGTTTTTACCATAAATATTACTCCATATCATGCATTTTACTAAGAATCATGGTTGATCTTTCTATTTCTAAATTAGCTATTATATTTCTAGCAAGCCTTGTGAAAACATGAGACCTATTTGCATGGCAAAGTTCAATAAATTTGCAATCAGGGTCTTGGGTGGTAAGGTGGTCGAGTCTGCGATAATATAGCAGAAAATCTGCAACAACTTGATATCCATACCTCTTCTCTAGCTCTTCAGCAAGACCAAAGGCAAATCCATCTGAGTTGCAGTGTGATCCAAAGCCAGATGTAGCATCTATTATTTTTGTTGAGAAGCAAGGAGCATATCCTCCAGATCCAGCAGGAGGAACGTGGTCGCCCATACCCTTTTCTCCAATTATTACATATTGTCCAGAGTATTGTAGTATCTCTTCTACAAAGTTAGGTCTAGTGAAAATAAAATCATCAGCTATGACTTGAACAAATTGACAATCTTCCCTTACGTGATTATAAAGAACATTTTGGACTTCGTGTAGAGAGGATCGTCCACCGTACCTATCCCAGACAAACTTTTTTATTGTAAAGTTGTATTTATCAAAAAAAGCATCTGGTGGAATTCTTTTATCGTCTGTGTCAAACTTAATTAAAAATTCACTTTTTGACTTTTCTTCTTCAGACGTAAGCGCCTCAAAAGAGTCCAATAGCCTTTCAAGAGGTGCTTCTCCCTCTCTGAGATCCATCCTGCATGAGAACATTACACTATACATTCTATAAAATCTTTCTTTTAAGGTTTATATCTGTCATTCTTTTTATATTTTCTACTGCCTTGCTTCCAAATTTGTTTTGTATCTTATTTATAAATCTTGGATTTTCAAACAGGACATGGAAGGCATAGTCTCTAAATGCTAGAACTTCTTCCGACTCTAAATTATACGTCTTACTGGGAATATGGTCATATGATAAAAATCCAAATCCTGAGTATTCTTCTGGAAGTTTCCAGCCTTCCTCTTTAGCTTTAAGGTACAGGGGACTTCCCGGCAACGATGTAGCGCAGTAGATATTAGAGTTTTCTGCGTTGAGTTCGAGAGCTAAATTTAAAGTTTCTTGCATTGTATCCCAACTGTCATGCCCAAGGCCAACAATATAGTTTGCGCATACATTAATACCTGCATCCTCAACCATTGAAACAACTTCTCTTATGTTTATATCTTCAAACTTGCCCTTAGTTATCTCTCTTCTAATGTCTTGGTTTCCAGCTTCAATCCCAAGAGCGAGCCAATTAACTCCAGCTTGCTTTAGCTTGTCAAGATATTTACGCTTTACTGTGTCTATTCTTGTGTACGCCCAGATGTTAAAATCATAGCCTCTCTCAATTATTAAGTCTGACAATACTTCAAAGTGCTTGGGTTTTAGAACCCACATCTCATCTGCTATTTTTATTTGTTTAACTCCTCTCTCGGCAAGGTAGTCAAGCTGCTTAATGGTGAACTCAGGATTCCAGTATCTAAACTTATTAAAGTCCGAAGAGGCCTTTTCTGGATCATTATCATCTCTATTGATAATGTTTATCATACAAAATTCACACTTGAATATACAACCAAGAGAAGTATAGATGCTTGCGAAAGGGGTTCTGTCTTCATCAATATAATTGGCATGCCAAGAACTTGTTCTATAGTTGTCTAACGAAGGCATGAGATCATAAGCGATTCCCGGCAGGTCAATCTCTAAAAGTTCTTGTGGGACGATTCTCTCAGGAGTGTTTATTAAAATATCTCCGGTGCTCTTGCGATATGCGATACCATTGACTGACTTCAGTCCGTCATCAGAAATGTCTGTAGAGAGGAGGTTTAGCAGCGCATATACTCCTTCATTTGTAAAGGCCACATCAATAAAGCTGTGTTTCTCAAGTACCTCAAGGGGTAGAGCGTTCACATGAGGGCCCACAAAGCCTATCTTTGCTTGTAAGTTTGACAAAGAGGATGCTGCTGAAATTGCTCCGCTCATTGCGGCAGTTGAAGCATTTGGATTCTGCCCAGTCACTACAAACAGTATGAATCTTGCATCATATGATTCCACATCTTTTAAAAACTTCTCTGCACTTGGTCTCTCGATCTCCATGTCATATATAGCAACGCCATAGCCTCGACTTCTACAGGAATTAGCTAGCAGTCCAGCCCAAATATTCGTTTCCTTGGCTGAAAAATCATCTTTTAAGTCTTGATATAGATCTGCTGCGCTCGGAGCAATGATGAGAATGTCTAGTTGTCTCATGAGTAAAGGTCTCCATGTTCAATTAATAGTGTTGAAATACCATCGTCTCTATCAAGGGCTTTTTTATAGGCCGGTAGGACTTCTTCTGCATAGAGTAGTTCTACCACATCTATAGTGTCGCACATACTTCTAAATGCCTGCGTATAGTTGGCTTTATGCTGGTGTCCCGGATCTAGAGGGTACTGTGAGCCTACAACGGCCTTCATAATTACTTTTGGTTTTGATTCTGCGTCCGACATTAGAGACCACTTGTCTAGATGATTTACTATCTGATTAGCTGCTAGTATAGCAAAGTTCATTCGTGGATATAATGATACTGGGATTCTTCCTTCTAGTGCAAGTCCCAAACAAAACCCTGCTTGAAAGTCTTCGGCCACAGGAAGCTCAAGAAGTTTTTCTGGGGAGAAATCCTTCACTTGGCGAGTAAGGGCCGTTCCTTTGTACTCTACTGCCTGCCCTACAAAAATAGTGCTATCATTTCCATCTAGGTATTGCATACCTTTGTTTACTTCGTCTATATATATCATCCCTATATACCTCTCTTTACTTCGGGCAGAATAGATCTTATTCTAGATTGTAAATCTAAGACATGAGCGTATCCACTTTTATTAGGTTGAATGTAAGTAGTCTTTCCGCAGTTTACGCAAGTTGTCCTATCCGTCCGATAAGCCGAAGGGGCTTGATATAGAGTTTTGCAGTTTGGGCATTCAAAAACAAACATAAGGTCTAATCCTACTGGGCTTATAGTATCTACTGCTTGGTTTTGCGCTAGGTTTCGATCTAGAGCACGGGCCGTCTCCATGATTTCTAATTGTGGATTTGGGGTATTGGCGTCATAATGGTCGCAAGACAAATTATTCATTTCGAGAACATTAACATAAGCTTCTACGACACTCTCTGGCACATCTGTTCCGTTTATTCCTCCGTTGTCTGTGATAAATTCGCTTGGTAGTACCTCGTATGGTCTGACATGCTTAAAGGTTTCTATCAGGTTATCTTGTAATACCACCGGAACATCCTGCTTTCTGCAATAGCTAGATAGTCCCATTCCCGCCCCTAATACGATATCTGATCCGCCAGCAGCAAAGTTGGTGTTTAGAAAATGTCCTAAGGCTTTTTCTGTCTCTCTAGTAATAATAGGGTAGCAAGAGTATTCCGTTTTAAAAATTTGCTTGTTATCGTGGTCAAGTGAAAATGTATCTTTTGCAAGACCTTCTTCATTTATAAAGTGGACAAGAGGCATTCCGTAGAATACTCTATCTACCTTATCTGATAGAAAGGCTTCTATATTTTTTTCTATTATCAAATCAAAATTATTAGTTTTTATAGTAAGATCGTCATTCAATACCCATAGGTATTCTGCATCTGACAAGTCTACCATAGGCTGTATGATGTCTTTATGTCTATTTACATAATTTTTTGCGCAAAATATGCAGGCGCTGGTTTTTTTTCTATTGACATATGTATTTATTCTATCTTTTTCTTGATGAGAAGAAATAAACTCAGCCGTTTGATGGTCGTCCTCATCAAAACCTATCCATAAGTCAATATTATCTTTATTGCTACAAGAAGAAAACGTGGTTTCTATAAGTGTTCTAAGGCTATCAACCCTTTTCCTAGTGCAAACAAATATCCCAAGTTTTTTATTTTTAGAATTCAACAAAGACTCCAGTTCCGGAATGCGGGTATGTCATATTATACTGGTAATAGGTTATTTTAAAATTTTTACACTTAGAGCTCAGATTTCTGTATATCTGATACCATTCTTGAGTGCTCCCTTTCCATGTTTCTTCTGTAATAGTTCCCACCGATTTCCCGTTGTCCTCAACAACCCAAGTTACTGGAAGGTCATGGTTCATAGAATACCTTATTGACTCGCTGGCTATACCTGTCAGGAAGCTCATGTCTCCAATGAAGCAATATACTCTAGCGTCAGACTTAGATGCTTTAAGATGCCATGCTGTTCCAACAGCTATTGGACAGATTCCTCCCACTATGGCGGAACTAAAGAAATTATATTCTGGGAAGTGTAGGGTTATTGACTTGCCTTCTAGGATTTTCTTCTTGACCTCTTCACGAGGAACCCCTTTCAATAGAGCGTGAGAATGGCTCGCCCAAGTTGAAAAGAGATAGTCTTCTTTCTTGACTTTATGGTTTTTAAATATAGCACAAAGATCTGCTTCGTTATTGTTCCGTAAATGGACTGGAGCTTTGATCTTTCCAGACTCATATATCTCTTCAATTTCTTTTTCAAAGTCTATTAGATATTTAGCGTTCATTTAGTTTTCCTCTTAATTCTTGTAGCGTTCCTGAGTTTAGATCTCTATCAGAAACCATAGTAACTGGAACCTTCCATTTCGGATTTATATCTTTGTCGTTAAAGTTGACAGCCCACTGATCTTCTGGGCAAGTATAGTATTCGCTCCACTTATATAAAAAGATACAGCTCTTGCTTAAGCACTGGTGAGCATTTAGGTGTCTAGGAGGCACTAGTATAGTTCTGAGCTTATTTGAGTTAGAATTTAATATAAACATCTCTGTTTGATTCCTGTCTACGTCGTGTACCACTAGCTGTATAACGCCATCTAGACAAGTGATGAGCTTATGGGTGTCTGCGTCTCCATGAAACCCTCTTACTACGCCCTTGTAGGATATTGAGACTTTGTCTTGCTTAAATGGGGTCGCAAGCTCTCTATCGTCATGGAACGTAAATATCTCTCCCCTAGGCTCCATGTGTTTTGAGTACTCTATTACTCTACAGGTCATGGCTCTCTCTAATTCTCTCCACTTCCTCTGAAATGTCTTCGTCCCAGCAATCCACAAATGTTTCGAACGTCATTTTTATTGCGTCTTGAGCTGTTTCTTCCTTTCTCATATATTCTATTGATCTATTATCATTATGAAGAACATGGTCTAAGAATACATGAGAATATTTTACCAGTCCTAGACTGTCGAACACTCTCCACAGATGGACGTCTCCACCATGAGACACAAACTTCTCAGACATAAAGAACCCTAGTGCCTTATAGGCTGCCCGTGTCAATATTGGAAATGAAGAGTATCTTCTGGACTTTGTTTTGTCTACGCTGTTATCGTTTGTGGCGATATATAAGATTTGATTTGGGTCATATGAATCAATTATCTTCTTGTCCCAGTGATAAGTCCTGAAGATCACATCATCATTAAGAACAAAAAGGAATTCTCCGGTTGACATCTCTGCCATCTTATTTATAGATACATGAAGATTAGATGGCCTATCTATAGTCCTTACTTTTAAATTATCTAAATCATTATCGTCTAGAAACTCTTTAGATTCATAGTCGTCGCTATCTACAGTTACAAGCACCTCTATATTGCTTACGTTGTGTGCTGTAGCGTATAAAGATGATAGTAGATTGTTTAATAGGCTGACTCTTTTCCTAGTATTAAAAAACAATGAGATACTCATTGGTCTCCTTTTTAAATCCTTGTATCCAATTATTTAGGGGGCAAAAGCCCTGTCTTCAATTATCCTGTGACTCCTACTGCCACTACGGCAAATGCCCCTGTCCCTGTGCCAGCATTGTATATGTGAAAGTTTTTATTTGATCCATCTACCGTTGCTCCGGTATAGGGATCAGAATAAACATAAGAGGAGGAAGGTTTGACTAAAAGATTTCCACTGCCACCATTAAATGGGGCAGTAAAGCTATTAGAACCAGTAGCCCTAACAGAAAGATCTTCTCCTGTAGTGCTGGAAAGATTTGTTACACAAATAGATTTAATATTATTAAAACTAAGCGTCATAGATCCACCTACAATGCTTTGCGATACACTGTTGAAATCTATAGCGTATGATCCGGATGGGTCTACTTGACCAGACTGCATGTTATAAACACTGTTTATCTGCAATGAGCCGGTTCCAGAGGTTAGGGCCTGACTGTACGCTACAGACCCCTGCCTGTTATCGTTCGAGTTGCTATCTGTTTCCTGCTGTTGAAATACAATGTCAGCAGACAGAGTAGCTGTTGTATTGACTGCCATTTCTTTACTCCAGTAACTTTATTTTTTTACCACACATATATATATTATACCCCTTACTTTCTTTTTCTGGTCTTTATTTTAATCAGTCTGTGGGGCTCTTTGAATATTCCAGTGCTCTTAGATAGTTCCTTATTACCCATATATAGGAACTCTAGACCACACGACTTATTCCCAAGACCTTTACATAGAAGACCATTTCCCACAATGCGCACTACTTCATACTTTCCTTTGCAGCCCATATATATCTTATCACCTATGTCTGACTCCTCCGATCCTCTTGTGCATACATAATATGGGCCGGTTCCCTGAACCACCCTGAACCATTCTCCCTTTTGAAGAGAATGCCAGTCTTTTATCTCATTTTTGATTGGGGTATTCTTTGATATAAAGGCTGCTCCACAGGAATTGCACAACCTAGACCTTGCAGCATTTATCGAATTGCACTTCTTGCATAATTTTTGTCCTCTTTTTAATTTTTCCATAACTATCCTGTGACTCGCGTGCTCTATAAAAATTACAAACAGATATAGTATTATACCATGCTTGTTAGATAATTGCAAATAAAAATTTATATTTTTCTAATTAGCTCTCTTTATCTTAGAGGATAAAAGGAAGAAGGAGATAGTAGAATATGCCATTGCCATAATGGTATTGGTTGGAACAATGAGATTGATTGCTATAATAAACACAAATGACAAATGTCCTATTCCCATCTAATCCATATTTCTACAATAGCTGTTCCTAAAACGATTCCACACATAAACCCAGATATAAAAAGCCATTTGAGTTTTGATTTGTATACCAATATTCTTCTTTCTGTACTCACTATATACATCCCCTACTACAGAATAAACCTGCGGCTAGAGACAGAAAAAAATACAGAGAGGCTTTGCCATAAAACTTTAGGTCATATTTTTTAATTATACTCATGCTTTCTCTATCTTAATACTACGAGTATAGCGCATGTCAGCATGACTACCATGAAGAAGTAAATCCCCATAGAGACACTGTTTGATTTTTTCTTAAATCTCTCTTGACCCTTGCTATTTTTGTTTGTATAGTCATAATGAGTCCATTGCATAATATTCTCCTAATTATTTAAGTCTATAACATATTGTACTGCTAAAAGTATACTTAGAGATGTTTATTTATAAAGTTATCAGCAGGACTAGCCAAGCATGTCTCTTAGGTTTTCTAGGAAGAAGTCAAAGTCTATCTCAAACTCAACTTCTCCATCTTCGTCTATAAAAAGACTGACAGCATCTGGCCTTTCAGACGATAACCTTTGTAGATTTACAAACAAGTCTTCTTCATTTTTATCTTTCATAAGGCCATCTTTTAGCGATTACTTCGTTGACCCCATTAATGGTAACGAGCCATCTTCCGTACTTGCCTGTCTTGCCAGTGAAGATTTCAAAATATCCCTCTTCGTCTGACTGCTCCTTTATTAGTTCCTCTAGTATAAGTGTCGCTTCAGAAAAGTTTTCACGACCTCTCTCTGGGGTATTTACTCCAGTAAGTCTACACCTTACATTAGCCTTTAGGTAAAAACCTAAATCAATTTCTACATCTATCGTGTCACCGTCTACGCACCTGACCAGCTTTGCCCTGTAGACGTACATTACTCGCGTGCCTCATCCTTTTTCGTAACCGAACTAGAGGATATGAAACTTAACTCTTCTTCAGAAAGCTCTCCGTCCAAGTAGCTTTGGGCATCTATCCCATTTTCTCTTAGGAACTTTCTAATTAGTTCATGGTCGTATCTTTCCAAGAGCATATTTTTGAAGCACAAAGGACACATTCCGACAGTCTCCTCTTCGTTATGCCCTTCTATATAATGAAGTATTCTTACTTGAAGACCCATAATCGTTCGTTGGTTAGAAGCTCTTTGAGCATTAAGCAAGAAAACCTCCTCTTGAGCCTCTCTAGTGTAACGATGAGTTTCTCTTATCTCATATACTAAAAAGGATATAGGAATTAATAAAAGAAAGAAGAATATTTTTCTGTAATCTAATTTTATTAGAGATTTCATTTTTTCCATCCATTGAGTAAGAGTCTCATAGCATTTCCTCCTAGAAACTTGCTTATTACAGAGTCATCATACCCAATAGCCCTTAGGTGGGCGGTTATTCTTGGTAGCTGACCCATATGCACTATCTCATCTGGAGGATCGGTGAAGCCATCGAAGTCAGTTCCGATTGCTGGAGTTTCCGTACCTGCTATATTAATAATATGATTCATTGTTTGTTCTATATATTTTAACCCTAACTGAGAGTCGATTGGAGAAATCCAATAATTCATAAAGATTATACCAAGAACTCCTCCGTGATCTGCGAGCCACTTGATCTCCCAGTCTTGAAGGTTATAAGACAGCCTGTTGACTTCAAATGCTCCACCGTGACTAGCGAAGATACATTCTCCAGCGTTGTGATGTTCTGCCAGTTCGTATATTCTTTTCCTTGCCTTAAGCGTGCAGTGAGATATATCTAACAACATCCCTAGCTCAAACATCTTTTGAACAACCGCTTCACCTATATCAGAAAGCCCCTTATCCTCATCCCATTTGCTGAGGAGGCTTTCCCAGTCTCCGTGACTGAGGGCGTATTCAGGCCACGGAAAAACCGGAGGAGCGCAGTCGTTCTCATAGAAGTGAGCTAGGGTCAGATAGGCAACGCCCTTGTTATAAAACTCTTCTAGATTGGTTAGTGCATTATTTAATTTTTCACTGTGAGGGGTATCAGTATCGTGAGGATGTGTCTCTGCTGAGTTTGCTTGAAGAGAGTGTGCCCCTTCTACAGAATGGACGAAGGCAAGACTGCCTGACTCCAGTGCCCCATTTAAATCAGAAACAGACTTACACATTTTAATTTTTCTGACATTTTTTTTATCGTTCCACACTATGACCTGAGATTCTATCTCATTTAGAACATTCATGGTAGCGTCAAAGTAGGACGCTTCATAAATCTCTTTTCTGACGTTAGGAGCCAGCTTGATTAGCCACTTCGCTAGGGACATATCCTCATACCAGCCTCCTTCTGGGATGAAAGCGGTAGACAAGAGAACGTCTACTCCTCCCTCAATTAGTTTTGGGAAGCTAGTTCTGTTAGAAAGAGGCCAGAACTTCCTCTTGAAAAGACCCATAAGGAACTTTTCTTTTTCTGAACCCATATTTCTATGAAAAATAGAGGCCTTGATAGCGGGGTGACAGTGGAGATCAACTACGGTTGAAGTGTTGTGCAATTCTTTTGCGTTCATTAGGTCTTCCTTATTATCGAGCATAAGATAAATAGCATAATGCCTATAGGGATGATGGCTCCAATAATGAACATTGAATACTCAGCTATTTTTTTTATAGACTTTTTCACTTCACAGCCAACATTCTTCCCTTTTGAGTTTTAACTATATAACCCCTCTGAATTAAGAAAGGTTCGATCTTTTGCTCTATGGTTTGTCTATCCATGCTTAAGGCACTACATAAGGTACTTACACCAATCGCACTTCCATTGGGCAACTTTTGTAGCACACTTAGGTAATCTCTGTCTATCGGATTTAGCCCATTGTCGTCGATACCCTGCATTTTTAATGCTCTAGTGACCTCAGATTTATGCAAACCGCTTACTTCATAGGCTATTTGGTAGTCTCTTACCCATTCTAAAAAGTTATTAGCTATTCTGGGGGTTCCACGACTTGCTTTAGCAATAACTTTTATTCCACCCTCTTCTATATTTACTTTAAGTTTTTTAGCATTTCCAGCAATCAGTTCAGCGAGTTCGTTAGTTTCGTAGGGTCGCATGAAGTGCTTTAGCTTGAAACGATCCAAGAATGGTTGAACTAGATCGCCCATCTCTGTTGTGGCTCCAACAAGGGTAAATCTGGGAACGTCAATGCTAATTGTCTCTCCCTGATTATTTTTTCCGGCGGGAATAACAATGTCAAGCCTGAAGTCCTCAATTACAGTGAGAAGATACTCCTGTACCTTGCGATTCATGCGATGAATCTCATCTATAAACAGGATAGACCCTTTTTCCATCTTCATTATGTATGGAAGGATGTCTTTGTTTGTGGATATTGCAGAGCCGTTGGCTATTTCAATTTTAGCGTCAAGCTCATTAGCCAAAGCTCTCGCGAGAGTGGTCTTCCCTAGCCCTGCGCCTCCATAGAATAGGCAATGCTGTAGGACATCGTGGCGAGCCTTGACGGAGGCTATAGATACCCTTAAGTTGGTGATAATATCTTCCTGACCAATCAGGTCGTCAAGTCGTGTCGGTCTTAATTTGTTTGTCATTTTTAATTGCCTCCTTAATGAGATCAGCTAGAGCTATACCTTGATAGTATGAGTTGTTAATAAGTCGTGTGGCTTCTGAAGCTGTGTAGCCCTGACTCCTAATAGCTGCTTTCGCCCTTTCCTTTATGGGGTCGCTATTATTTTTAATTGTTAAATTATTTTTTGGAGAACCCTTTGCAAAAGTGGTCGTTTGATTAGCTTTAGCGAAGACAGGAGGAACAACTAAAAGCTCACTACACTCAGGACAAGAATAGCTTGCCTGTTTTCCCTGTGGAATCTCTGAATTGCTAAACCTGAAATGCAGATAGCAGTTTGGACATTTATAGTCAACGTCCATTTGAATCCTTGCGATTTTAGCTTTCATCTTCTATTTTCTTTCCATTCTTGTCAACAGTTATCCATCCACACCCATCACACAGACAAAAATATCTTTCTTTATGTCTTACCATGCCAGCGAAGTCGTTGTTCTTCGCACGTTCTTCGTCTTTCGTTTCCAAAAGACAGCTATAACAAAAATTAGCCATTTGAATCTCCTGTTTTAATTAATCAATCAACCTATATTGGATGATACAATATTATACCCGTGATGTTCCAGTATCTCTTTGCATAAACTCAAGGTTTCTTCTACTATGTTCCCTTTAAAGTAGGGCGTGCAGGAATCGAACCCGCATCAGAGGCTTAGAAGGCCACTGTTCTATCCGTTGAACTAACGCCCCTTAAACGACCTTGACGGGACTCGAACCCGCAACCACCGGATCGACAGTCCGGTACTCTAACCAGTTGAGCTACAAGGCCAGTACCCCGTAGGAGAATTGAACTCCTGTTTTCGGCGTGAGAAGCCGATGTCCTAGTCCACTAGACGAACGGGGCAAAGTAGGGCAGGGCAATCAGCACGAACGCCAATCACCCTACCCATACTAGGAGATGTTAGTTATTCATCCATTTGTCTCTGAATGAATCTAAATCAGAAGTATCAATCTGGAAGGACACGGAAGGCTGGTTTTTTAACTCTATGGTTTCTTCCTCTTCCATGTAGTCCTCTAAATCCCAATCTTCATCATAGTCCTCATCCCACTCATAGCCTTCGTCAGTGGCAAGAGTGTACTGCATCTCGCCCTCATACAGCTTGATAACCTCGTAGGAGGTGGTACGTAGCTTCTGACAGTTGCAGTCCGTAGGAACGCTCACAACGTCCTCTGGGTTAATCTTGACGATAATGCACTGATCCGAATTAGATGTAGGATTGCCTTCTTCGTCCTCATAAAAGCCACCGTAGCTCTGAACGTAGTCAAGGGTTCCTGCATGGAGTCCTGCGCTACAGCCGTGATTACGGTCGTCATCAACTCCAAAGCGAGCCATCGTAGGGCTTTGACCTATGTTGTTGTCTACTGTACCAGACCATTTATCCATGAAGTCGTGACGAACAGCCTTGTAAGCCAAGAAGCAACCATCTTCGGTGACGGGTAAGCTCTTGTGCGAGAGAAAGTCAAACAGTTCTCGCCTTGAGGCAAAGCTAGGGTTCTTCATCATGTTCTTCAGGAAGTTAATGAGAGGCTGAACTGGAAGTCCTTGACGCATAAAGCTAAGAATCTTCTCTGTCAACGTGTTGTGGACTTCTTCGCCCTGATAAACAACACATCCATCTTTAACCTGAACCTCTGAGTCTTCAAGATAATCTTGAACCTGAGTAGACTTATCTAAAATCAATAAGATTTCATCCTCAGTCTTCTTGTTGCGTAGCGCATCCATTATTGATGCGTGCGATTCATCTGTTGAGTTGACGAAGTATTGCTTGCCTTTAAGCACGATACTAATGTTACCTTCGTCAGAAATTAAGTAAGCAGTCATTTTAAAATCTCCTAAATTTTAGTTACATAGGTCGAACGCTTCGACCATTTTAATTAAGTTTTGAACCACACTCTTGTCAGTATTTTGAATGTAGCTCCTGTCGATCCAGTCCATAAGAAAGATGTATCTCTCTTCGCACTGTTTGGCGAGTTCTTTAACTTCCTCACCTATACTATCATCGTCATTACCTACATTATACTTTAACCTTTTAGCAATTGCAAGGATTTTTCCTGCATTTTTTGAACTTTTTTCTGAGCCAACCTTGTTTAATAGGTTTCCAAGAATAGTGTCTTCATTAACAGAAACTTTAGAATTGCCAAGCATCTGCACTAAGGGTAGAATCCAGTCTTTACACTTCAGGGCTGAATTTAGCTGTAAAATTTCTTTTACATCATTTTCATCGAGGTAAACCTCAAATGCCATCTTCGCCCATTCTTCAACAGACATCCAGTTGTCCTTCTTGGCAACTCGCTTAATCTGGTTTGGCTTCATGCCATACAGTTCTGGCATCTCAATACCGATAGCCATAAGCTCGCCTCGTAGTTGACGAATATCTATATCTTCACCATTCTGTAAAGATGTGTCGTAGTTAAACCAAGAGACATACAGACGGTTCTGAGTGTCATCATTGAGATCGACTTCAGACTCTCTCCAAAAGCGAGACTCGTAGCGGTTACTGCTATAGTCCGTATTGTTTGGAGTGAACTCTCGGAGGGTTGTGGTAGACTTGCGAGCATATCCAGTTCTCCCCCCAGAGTTTGCAGACGCTTTCTTAGGGGCTTCTGTAAGCTCAGAGGAAAGCATAAGCACGTTGTCGGAATCACAAACGCCTAGTTCATCTGCGATCTCTTTATAGCACTGGTCTTCTCTGGTGGTTACTAGATAGACAAGCACATTTTCTTCGGCAACTAAATAGCGACAATTTTTATCGAACTTAGTGTCTGTGTCCTGAACAACTACTCGGACGTTGGATTTTGTTTCAACCCTACGTTTGTGTTCATAGTTACTTGCTCTTACCTTACCACCATTAAGGCTGAATGTTCTTCGGACGTATAGTTCTGGAAAATCACCCAGTGAACGACCATCAAATTCAGACAAAGCAGGCATGTCTTTGATGCCGTGAATTGAACTACAAATTTCTTTATGAATACTTTTAGCTTCCCACCAGCTTTTACATTTTTTAAATTTGTTTTTAATAGAAACATTTATCTCTGACATGACCTTATCAATAGCTTCTTTTATTCCATTAATAGTATGGTCACTATATTCGAGAGCCTCTCTAGATGGGGTTACATTAAGATTACCGATTGGCACTTCAATAACGGCACAATTATTCAGAAACTCACGGTGCTTAGTTCCGTACTCAAACTGATAGGTGTCGATAGGATAGGCGACATTGCCCATGACAACAACACTGTCTTCATATGTTTGTCTGCTATTTAGAACCCAAGTATCTCCAGAAAGGATCGCTTCTCCGAAGTCTTTGAACTCAAAAGAGCCGTTACCAGATACTTCTGGTCGGGTTTTAAAGTAACTAAAAACTTTTACTGCACGTTCAGCAAACTTTTCAAAGTCATCATCTTTAACAGAAAAAGAAATCTCAACGCCATTATCTTCTTCTGTATCCCACGAACCAAACTCATTTAACTCAGGTACTCCCTCTTCGTTCTTTACAAGGGCATACATGGTCATCACACCATCATTGTAGGTGGTGATGTTGAATTGGTCTGCATAGGACAGAGGGGTTTTAGAACCGATACCAAAGCACCCCGTTTCAGAGTTGGTATCGGTCTTGTCTGACTTCATATAGTTGATGTAAACATCATACACTACATCTTCGGTCATACCAACACCATAGTCTCTAATCCGCAGATGCGGGTCAAGAGTGTTAGGTAATTTAACAGAAAAAGGAACTTCCTCTTTTCCTGCTCGTACATGGGAGTCTGCCGCATTAGCACCTAGCTCTTGCAGGATAGCCTTAATCGGATCAGAATACTGGCGAGCCAGCATATCGAAGGCTTTGGCATTTACGACCATGCCACATTTAGTTGTCTTCTTAACACCGTTACGTGTTACATCATTAATTCTTGATACAGTTCTCATTTTAATCTCCTAGTAAAAAACTGTGACTTACTTGTTATGTCTTGATTATATCATAATTATCGTCGATTGCAAATGGAATCTTTAAAAATCTCCTCCATTTTCTTTAAAATAGTCAGATAATATGTCTAGTATATCATTACTGCTGAAAACTATGTCATCTTCATGTTCTTCAAAACCAAGCTCTGAGACAATATAAAATCCATTTACAGCGAAGGTGTTAAAAAAGTGAAGAACTGCCTTACAACATCCGTCAAGTGGACTGTCAGCTTCTAAAACTGCCTTTTCCATTCCATCCCTAACGTAATACTTTGGCATCTTCTTTCTCTTTCTTTGCTATTTTAGTAATGTCTCTTCTTACCTTCTTAATTATATCCGTTACAAACTTGGTTTCCATAGAATAATCGTGTGCGATTTCCTTAGAAGTCTTTGATTTTTCGCCGGACAAACCGTAGTACTCTTTAAATATCACAGAGTTTTTTGGGTCAACAACTTTTACGTCATTTAAAATATCAACTAAGTAGCCCAAGCAAAAGTGGTCAGGAACTTCTTGATTTTTTGTCTCTTTGTCTACAACAGAGCTAGAGAACATACCCGTTCGACTATAGGTGTTTAATTTCATATTTTTTATAGTCTTAACTTTCCTATTTAGTTTCTTAGCTATTACTTCTGGGTCTTTCGAGTCCACAGCACGAATATCTTTCATTAGCTTTGAAGCATATGAGCTTACACTGTATGGATGCTTCATTTTGTACTTTGATTTATGGGTCATGCTAATCAGGGAGTTTGTTATAGCCCACCAAGCTAAGGTAGTTACGCTTGATTTATGTGGATTGAACACATCAACAGCTTTTATTAGAGCTAGGTTGCCTTCTTGGACTAAATCTTCAAAGTCTATGTGTCTATTATTGGAAGAGAATTGCTCTGCTAATTTTATGACCATAGGCAAACAACACTCGACAAGTCGATTACGTGCTGAGTTGTCTCCAGTCTGCATTTTGTCATATAGCTCAATCTGTTCTTGTCTTGTTAGTTTTTGGTATATTCTCTGAACCTGTTTCTTGTAATCCATAATGCTTTTCCTTTTAAATTAAATTAAGTTTAACCCTCAGTCGGGAAGACGATAAATAAATCCGGTGTCGATTTGTCTGGATAAGAGATTGATATATCATTTATCCCTACCTTAATAAAGTATGATGTAATTGCCATAATAAGCATATCTTTTGGTTTATGGAACTTTTTGTGGTAAAAATTAATTCGACAGTTTTGACGACTTCCTGTTACCCAATCCTTATAAACAATAAACTTATATTTTCCATCATAGTGTTCTGGTCGCCCGCACTTTGTTAGTATATTGGCTATAATATACTTTTCCAAATTGGGCGTCTTATTCATTAACTCGGTGATGCTTGGCATCTTAGGCTTTTCCTTGCTAGATGCGCTTTTCATAGTTGCCTCCATTTTCTCTACCTTTCTCTTGATAATATTATATACACTATTGTGATCTCATACCACCACTATACAATACATTATCGCACTTTGCAAATCCAAACTCCACAAAAAAGGGGAAAAAGCCGAAACTTTCCCCCCATATCCTTTTGTGATTACATCTATTTCGCAGATAGGAAGGATAAAACCTACTGGATAGGGCATAGATGAAACCCTATTCTGAGGCTGTAAAACCAGTGATTCTAGAGTTTGGTTGAATTTCTTGCGAATCCAAATTCTTTGAAACATATGTATACAGACACAGAGTAACTCCAATAAAAAAACCTAATGCAAGGTCTTTCCAATCAACTTTTAAACTTTTAAACATTTAAAATAGTCCTTTCAAAACTGACCCAATTCCACCGAAACTAAATCCACCCTTAAAAACAACAAAGTAAATTACTAAAGCTAAGGACATAATAATAGCTAACCATTTTCTCTTGGCGGCAACGGCATATGCTTTTTGCTCTTGTCCTTCTAGCTTATCTATTTTGAAATCTCTTTTTGCGGCTAGTTTTTCTGCTCTAGCCTTGTTTCTCTCACTCCATTTATTTTTTGTGTCATTCCATTTATCTTTTGCTTTATCAAACAGTCCCATGTTTACCTGCTTTCTCAATTAAGTTACTGGAGGATTGGGTCTTTTCCCCTCCTAAATTATATAACATTCTAATATCTAATTCTTCTTCAAGAATCTCCTCTGCAATTCCACCCTCTTTCCTATCTCCTCCGTTACCAAAAGAGATGCTCTGGACAAATGGATCGTATTGTAGTTTGTTGTGTTCCTGTCTTATGGTCTGGCATACTGTTGAGTCTTCATCTATAGAGAGAACAGCCTTGTCAACTCCCTTAATGCTAGAAACAATCCTTAGCCTTTCTTCTTGACACATAAATTGTACTCTACCCTTCATCTCAACCTGCTTGTCATTATTAACAATAACAATTAAATGGTCGCATTTTTCTCTGGCAGACTCGATATAATCCAAATGACCGGAATGTAGCGGATTAAAGTAACCACTAATTATAATAACTCTACCACTCATTTATTCTTCCTTAAAATCAAATGAATCTAGTTAGGACAACTCTCCAGTAGATTCGTGTTCATAGTTTTCAAGTGCTTCCTGAGCATCTTCTTTATTTTCCCAGTACCCTTGTTTCATGCCAGCTTCATCCCAAAAGAAGTAAGCCATCATCCCATTATCCCACTCGATCATTCCACTTTTCCTTAGCTCTTACCCAGTCCTTAGCACAACCAGAAGCACCATCACAGTCTTCGCACTCGTACCAGTATAATTCTACCGTACTCAAAGCCTCTGCTTGTGGTTTTCCACCACAAAAAGGACAGGGTAGCATGTCTGAATTGTCCACTCGTTAATCTTCTTCTGCCAGATTTTCTATATAAACAGGAGTATACTTACCAACATATGCGTTAAGAGTATTGAACTCCAAGTACTCGACGGCATCTATATATGTCATTCCGTCCTCCATACATACTTCGATCATTTTGTCAACATCGTAGACAACCCGTCCTGAATCAGTACCTTGAGTAATGCCAATAATACAAGAATCAAAACCATCGGCAAGAAGAGAATCAGGATACAGAGATTCAAGATATTCCATAATTCCTTCTTGACTATATTTTTCTGTATCAAAGAATCTTCCCATGATTAAATCCTTCTTTCCAAGTTTTTTTATTCTTATCCCACCACTTAGCATACTTAGCTACTATAGCTTTTGATTTTTCATCAATCAGTTTGCTGTGTTCACGAAACTTTTGCAGTTCTTGTTCGTCTAACTTCGGTGCGTTATACTTCTTCTTTTTTGGAGGCACGGCGTTTATAAACCTTCTGTTCTTCTCTGTGTAATATGTATAATATAATTCCTGCTATTGTTAGTTCAATAGTCCAAGCTGTTAGTCCTGCATAAAATGCTTCCATATTACTTCTCTCTTATTCACTATACAGTAATTTGCGGAATATAATAACAAAAAAATTAACTAAAGGCCTATGCCAAAATATAATAATCAACATGCTAACTACGAATATAAAACCAGCCCAATCTGTTTCTGGCTTGCGAGGGTCTTCTCTGTAGTCACTTGGTGGCTCATACGGATTACGGCTCATGTCTATTTAACGCTGCTCTACGATGGTCTGCAAGCCCTGTGTCTAGTCTGTCCTTAAAGGTAATATATCTACCTCTATCATCTTCACAGACGACCATACCATCTTCAAGTTCTTCTACTACCATTTCGGCGTGTGAGCCAAACCAACTTTTAGTAGTAATAGACTTTCCTGTAGAGTGCCTTTTTCGATTCCGTCCTTTTGCCATCTTCTTATTTCTCTAACCTCTTTTCTTTCTATTCTTCTCTCTTCTCTGTTTAATTTTCTAATATCTTTTCTTTGGAACCTGTCCATACTGTAAGCAGGAATTATTGTTGATAAGATTAACATCCATGTTATCATCTTATTTCTCCTTTTTAGTTTATCTATATTTGGCTCCAAAGAACTTGCCAGCATCATAGTCGATCTCTAGGCGAGGTCTTTGAAAGTAGTATAGCCTTTTCTTAGGCTTGTGTGTGTCTGCTCGAAATGGAGCAGTAATGATTTCTCCGATACCAAAGATAGTGGTAGTAGCACCTTCACAGATTTTCTTACCTGTGTCCAACGTAAAAACGCTTATGCTTCTAACAATTTCTTTTGGTGGAACAAGCCTTACTTCAACATCAGCTTTTGCTTCTGTAGTTGTAGCGAATAAAATAGGTAAAATTAGTAAAAACTTTTTCATTATAACATCCTTTTTAAAATGATTAATTAATTTCTTTGACTTCAAAACCAAAGTCAGAATGGTCTTTCCACCCTGACTCCATTACTTCTTCTTCGGCAGGAGCGAATCCGATTGGGTTTGACTTCTTGATGATGTCAACCCCGATACCTTTTTCGTCCATCTTCACAGATACGGTAATCTTGCCGATTTCTAAATTTAAGTATTGTTTGTCCATAATATATTATACCTTCTGTTTCAATGATGTTTCTATTTTTTCTTGAAGTAAAGTAATTTCTGCTTCTAGCTCTTCTGGAGTATACATTAGCTCTTCTAGATCATATTCATCGTAATTACTTGAAAGAATACGTAAGGCTCTAATAATAATCCATAGTTGGTATTGCTTAATATCCTTCATCTTCGTCCTCCTCAATAGTGTCTACATATCCACATGCTTCTCCGTACTCGTCCACTGGCATGTTGGCTACCCTGTTAATAAGATTCAATCTTAGTTCTTCGGGTGATACTTTTTCCCAATCATCGCTACCTGTAGTAACGCTGAAACAAAAATCAAATACGTGTGTATGTTTACTCATCAAATTCCTCCAATACTTCCATAGGATATGCAAAGTAACTATACTTATCTCCGCAATCTTTACACGGTTTTTGTTCCCGATCTAGTTTTTCAACTCTTTTCTTTGCGTCTGCTTCTTTGGTATAGGCACATATATCCCTGCTACCATGATAGTCGTCGCCTTCTTCTCTGACTAGCCATACATTCTTACTCATCTAACTAAGCTCCTTAACAAATACTTCTATTTCAACATCGTCTTTTCTGATAACTGCTGCGCCATCATCAAGATACCTTACAAATATACCAAGACCTGAGCAAATATCTTCATCTGGGTCATTCCAATATACTTCATCACCTACCATTAGGTTTATCCCGTAATAGTTATGCCATAGTTCTTGGAACGTGTCTTCGCACTTTTCAAAACATTCAATGTGTTCTTCATATAGAGCCTGAAACATATCTTTCAGGGTCATGTCATCAACGATTGCTTCTGCCAGTTTCTCACGGTTTTTCTCATTGTTTTCAACTTTACTCATTTTGTATCATCCTTAAAGAAAATAGCGGTTGTTTCCGTCTCCACAAAAGTTCTATCATATATCATGTCTTGGTCGCAGCACATTGGAGTGCCATTATCTTGAAAGAAGTCTGGATGTACGAATATAGCTTCGGGACATTCCTTGCAAGTCCATACTGTAAAGACTTCACTATCTTTAACATTTAGTCTACTCATCTTCAACTCCTTCAAGTAGAAAGGGAAACTCTTTCTCTAGTTCTTCAACACTATCCTTTGTAGCTACTGACATTTCCTGCCAAGCACGCCTGTCTATTGGACTATCACTATTAAGCATCTCGCTTGTAGCCGATAGGTCTAACCATGCGTGAGTAATAGCATCAATTTGTTCTGGTGTTATTATATTACTAATATCAGCTACGCCCATCTTCATCTCCTTCAGCTAAAAATGGAAACGCTTGTTCTAATTGCCAAGCCATCATGCTACCTGATTCAACAACTGCGGCTAAATCATCTTGCCAGCCACCATCTGGGTCAGCTAGAGCCTCAGCATTTTCGTGTACGTGCCTTAAGTTTCTTATCTGTTTCTTTGTTAGGTCACTCATCTTCTGTCTCCTCAACAAATGTTTCAACCTTCTCAAGAAATCTCTCAAAAGAACCTGCTTCCTCAACATCACAGGTTTGTCTATCAATAAGTTTCTTTTTAACTACCATACTCTCATCCCATTCTCCACCATCTACAAGCTCCCATGCTTCATCTGCACTGTTAGCTTCAATTAGAATGGTCTTACCAACATTCTCTGAGATGATTACTTCAAATTTCTTAGCCATTTAATGATTCCTTCCATGCTTGGCGTTCAGCAAGCCTAATT
>Ga0098044_1000112_pt1 | contig 43787 bp, 27 predicted proteins | sample 10_taG_FD_75053 | JGI IMG/M metagenome (GOLD analysis project Ga0098044, IMG submission 75053) | Marine viral communities from the Subarctic Pacific Ocean - 10_ETSP_OMZ_AT15264 metaG | ecosystem: Environmental > Aquatic > Marine > Oceanic | place: Pacific Ocean | collected 2015-01-16 | reverse complement strand
TTATGTTAAGCGTTGTGATGTGCGATGGTGGCTTAAAAACCGCTAACTACCCTAACCTACAACGAACCGAAATCGAGAGCTATATATTAAACGCTAATTAAAAAAATTTCAGTATATAAAAAATGCCCATATGAAATTTGATTATATAAACCCAAAGAATTATGGGATAGTTCATACAGTATTAAGTAAAGAGAATCAAGAATTATGTTGGGAGTTAGTAAAGCAGAATGCTCCTAAAGAAGCGAAGTGGGAAGGGAATACTTTAATAGATGTACCTACTGATTTAAAACAGTGGTGGTTTGGTGTTGGGCATAAGTCATTTGAGAATAAGATATGTGGTCCTATGTTAAATGCGTATATACAACATTGGGGATTACCTGGCAAGATAGAGACAACACATAGACATAACCTAAAGTTAAGTAGGTTATGGTGTAGAGCAAGTACAAGACATGACTACCATGCACTACATGATCATAGATCTATCATAACATTTATAGTATGGTTACATAATCCTGTTAATAGTGAAGAAGAGAAAAGACATGAGTGGGGATTTAAACCAGAAGCAGGGGAGGTAATACTTACATATAATGATACCTGTGGAAAACTACGCAAACATAATATATCCTTGTCTCCTGAAAAGAATGGTACTATGATGTTATTTCCTAGTGATATAAATCATATGTCACAACCTATTCATTCTACTGATGAATATCGTATATGTATTGCGGGAGATATTGCATACGATAGTTATAAAGTTAGTAGTGAAGAAGGACTATTGGTAACATAACATGAGAAAGATTGAAATCGAATGGCAAGATCAGTTTGGACATTGGCAACATCTAGTGACTAAACATAATGAGAGAGATGCATTTAGATCTGCACAAGCAAGGGCGCACAGTACAGGTAAGAGGCATAGGTTAATGAGTGAAGGCACATTACTAGACATATTGGAACCGTAGAATGTTATCATTAACGCAGCACCTTACTGCCTTTTGGACAGTAGTAGTAATGAATTGTATTCAACCTGTGAATTGGGAAGCATGTCTTCCTGTACATGAATGGTTATTACCTGAAATGGCAGAGGGATATAAATTATGGACAGGACAGATTGGTCCATATGATAATGAGAAGAAGTATCTAAACTAATAGTCATGTTACAGAAATTATTTGGTGTTCCGTATTGGCACTTTAAAGCAAAGGATACGTTTGATCAACAAGCATTCATTGATGAAGCACATACAATACAAGCAACTGATAAGAAAAGGATTGTAAGTAATAGAGGTGGATGGCAAAGTACGTTTCTTGATGAGAAGGATTGTCCTCTTAGTTGGGCATATCTACGAAGTTGTCTAGAAAGTTCAGAAGGAATACCTTTAAGACATAAGATAGATCAGGGTTGGTTGAATATTAATAAGGAAGGACACTATAATGTTGTTCATACACATGGGGAAGGTAGATTAACATGTGTATTCTATCTAACTGAACCTATGCGAAAGTTAGGAATCATTAATACGTTCTGTTGTGACCAAGCACTCCTACAGATACTGGGTGAAGGTGAATGTTTTTATCCAGAATGTGATGCAGGAGATATTATATTGTTCCCTTCTAAACTACCACATTGGGTTGAGTCTCATAATGAAGATGGCGAACGTATCAGTTATGCATTTAATATTAGTTTTATTGAACAGAATAACGATCATCTTAAGCGTTAAATAAGAAAAATATGCATTTAAAAAATGAAGGATGAACTATTAGACCTGTTGAAAAAGGATGCATATAAAAAAGGGGAGATAACCCTATCTTCTGGTCGAAAGAGTGATCACTATATAAATTGCAAACCAGTTATATTAAGTAGTAGAGGATTATATTTGACAAGTAACCTATTGCTTAGTAGAATAAACACAGATACAGTCGCAGGACTTACATTGGGTGCAGACCCTTTAGTAAGTGGAGTCATTATGGCTGCACATCCTCGTAATATGAAAGCACTAATTGTTCGTAAAGAACCAAAAGGTCATGGTACTGGTGCTTGGATCGAAGGTCCCCTTCCTGAGAAGGATACTAAGATTACAGTATTAGAGGATGTTATTACTACGGGTGGTTCATCTATTAAGGCGGTTCATAAACTGCGTGATGCAGGGTACAATGTTACTAGAGTTGTAGCTATTGTAGATCGACAAATAGATGATGAAGCTCATGCTAGTATGACATGGGCTGGACTTACTTTACACAGTTTGTTCAAACTATCAGACATTACAGACTAAATATTGTGAAAAATACCATGTGGAGATGCCCTAATGTCTGTCTTTTATGATGATGTCAAGATTGAGATTAACTTAAATGAGTTAGTCGCAATAAGAGCAAAAGAAGTTCTTAAGTTAGAGATGACTGAGGATGATATTGATGAAGTTGCAATGGATGCCCGTATCAGACTTACATGGGATACTCTGTATGGTATGATAGACGATCTCATACTTGAGTATTTGGATCAACCCAATCCAAACAAACCCAATTATGGAGAGATAAGTATAGAGTCCATTGATGTTACAATGGAGAAAGAGAAGAAAGCAAGAGAGAAATATGTTAAGGATAACTTTGATATGATTGAATTGAAGGGAGGATCTTGGACAATAGAAGTACCTATGAGGAAAAAATGAAGACATACCATATCTACTTAAAAGATCAATGCTTGTTTAAGAACTTGGACGAGGATGAGTTTAAAGTAATTTGGGGTAGATTGTTTCATTCTTATTGGGATGATATAACTTACTCAGAAGTAATTGAAAAAGATTTGGAAAAATACGAAGAGGCTAGTTTTTAATGAAAGAACAGGTATTTCAGTCAGGGGAATATACTAATCTCCCCAATCTGGGTATTGGTATCTTCAAGTTAGGTAATGAAGTTATCGATAAAATACAATCGACTGTTGATAAGTATAAACCAGAAGGATTGAATGTAGATCCTAATGGTGGAATAAAAGAACATAACCAACAGTGGTTACTATATGATGATGAACACTGGTTTGCTAATACTATACTAACCCCATGTGTTCAGGGTTATCTGGATAACTTTGGGTTACCAACAAATAACAGATTTACTCACCAACATGAGTTATCTTTTCAACGTTGGTGGGCAAATGAGTCTTATGATACACAATATCAGGCTTTACATAATCATGACTCTGTATTTTCATTTGCTATATGGTTAGAGATACCTTTTAATGCAGATGAAGAACAATCAATTAAAGGTACATTCCATCCAGAGGCTGGGGATTACGTACTAACTTACACAGATATTATAGGCAGAGTAAGAAAGGTCAATAAGAAATTAACTAAGGAAGATGTGGGGACTATGTTTTTATTTCCCATTGATTTGTATCATGTTGTATATCCTCACTTTTTAACAAAAAATCGGCGCCGAAGCGTCGCTGGAGATCTTTCATTTAATAGTCTGAAGTTAGCTCCACAAGGACCTAATTATTCATCAGCTTTAGGGCCAACAAACACTCAAGAAGACTGTGTTAAAGAGGGATCTGAAGGAAGGAAGTTGTCAACTCTTAAAATGCCAAATTATACTGGAGATTATTAATTGGAATCTCTACGACCACAAGACTTTTCTAGTCAGTATCCACAATTTCCCACTAAGATTACTGATTTGGTCAAAACATACAACATTATACCCGAAGAGAGGGTTGATGAGATGTTGTCATGGTTTTTAGGGAAACAAAAAGGACTTGGTTACCCTGTAAGGTCCTTAAAACCCGAACTACAAGACCCAACTCCTATTTTTGAATGGATTTCTGAGATAACACAAGACGTTTATGGTCGATATGTTCAAGAATGCCCTGGCCCAATAGATGATTTGGAACTTGGGGACTTTGTTGTACGAGTTTATCCGCCAAATGAAGGAGAATCCACATACAAATTCGATCAAAATGTTGGAGAAAGTGTAAATAGACTATTTTCTGTTACAATTTATCTTAATACGGTAGAAGAGGGTGGTGAAACTGAGTTTCCTAACTATGGATTAGCGTCAAAACCCGTAAAAGGAAAGGTTCTCATCTTTCCATGCAATTATGTGCTCCCTCATCAAGATAATATTCCCATTTCAGAGGCAAAATACGTTGCAACTTCTTATATTAACTGGAGAACATCATAATTTTATAGATACTTCGTGATGTCGCAACGTAAAAATGAATATTGAGCAGCTGGAGGGGCTAGATTCTTATAATTTAGATCTAATTGTAGAATCTCTTCAATACCGATTGGAAAATGATACAAATTTGATGTATCACCCTGATATTAAATCAGATTTAGAAGATATGTTAGCAATTATGGAAGATGAATACCTATAACGTCTATATTGCCGATAAAGTAATAATGGAAGATGTTGAAGAACGGGATCTAAAACACAAATTAGAGTTTCTTCGCTGTTATTTCACGCATTACCCAGATGACGAACTACGTCATGAAGAGATAAAAGTAGTTAAGAATAAGCAGTCTATATAATACACCTATGGACAAATTGATTTGACCGTAGTATAATAATCATGTAACTTTGCAAACGTTATGGCTAAAGGATTTACAGTTAAGGCAAATGCGCCCAAGACTAAAAAAGTAGAAGATGATTTTGATCTGGCTGCGGCAAAAGAGATACTAAAAAATAAGAGTGTCGTATTTTGTTTGCCAGGTAGAGGAGTCTCATATATTTTCCTCAAGGCTTTCGTACAACTATGTTTTGATCTAGTACAGAACGGATCTTCGATTCAAATTTCGCAAGATTATTCTTCTATGGTCAATTTCGCACGTTGTAAGTGCCTAGGGGCTAACGTACTACGTGGTCCAAACCAAATTCCTTGGGATGGAAAACTTAAGTATGATTACCAGTTGTGGATTGACTCGGATATCGTATTCGATACGGAGAAGTTTTATCGTCTCGTATGGATGCAGAAAGATATCGCAGCAGGTTGGTATTGCACAGAGGATGGAAAGACTACTTCAGTTGCTCATTGGTTGGAGGAGGACGATTTCGCCAAGAATGGTGGAGTTATGAATCATGAAACTATTGAGTCTATCTCACGTCGTCGCAAACCTTTCACAGTTGATTACACTGGATTTGGTTGGTTGTTAATCAAACATGGTGTATTCGAGAACGAAGAGATGAAGTATCCTTGGTTTGCACCTAAAATGCAGGTGTTTGAATCAGGTGATGTTCAAGACATGTGTGGAGAAGACGTTTCTTTCTGTTTAGATGCTAAAGAAGCAGGATATGAGATCTGGTGTGATCCAAAGATCCGTGTGGGACATGAAAAGACACGAATTATCTAATGGATAACTTATATAAAATCGTAGAACTTGGGACTAATGGCTGGTATGTCATTGATCCCAAGGTTGATCAACGATTAACTAAGGAACAAGCAGATCAAAGACTGCAACATTATATTGGTGAGGGGTATTCACCCCAAAGATTGAGAGCTAAATTACAAAATGACAACCGTATTGATAAATAGATTATGGCAGTAAGAAAAATGTCTAAAGATGGAACCAACCTAATGGGTGCAGTTCCTAAGAAGACTAGACAAGGTTCAGGGAAACATACTAAACTCTCTGCAACTAGTCGAAACAAAGCTCGTAAACGCTACAGAGGACAAGGTTAATGGCTGATTCAGATCCAACAAAAGCACCACATAATGTCACTACGGTGCCTGGTGGCGGAGAAAGTGGTAAGACTGTAGGAGCTTATGATGTATCGTCACAAGCCCGTAAAAAGTCTGCTGCAATCAATAATAATCAACAGTCTCCGCTAGCTGCAGGTTAATAAAATAACAATTAAATAACCTCAAGCACTTGGGTAAATACCTAAGTGCTTTTTTTATGCGATAAATAAGATATAATAATGGAATTCGACATGGAAAACCGAGAATTAATTGACAAACCAGAAAATAATGACGATATCTTGCGTGAAGTCGTTGGCGATGATGCTAATGATACTAAAAGAAAGCAAGATTTGAGTGAAAGTGACCTAGATAAGCTTGTTAACTGCTAAAAATGGCTTTAATAGACAGATCAAAAAATAAATCCCAAGTATTTTCGGATATTAGTCTCTCATTTGTTAAACATCCTGTAACTAATGACGTAGGCATATTCACTAATGAAGATGCTATAAGACGATCTGTCATGAATTTGGTCAGAACTCGTTTGGGAGAACGATTTTCTAATAATTTGATAGGGACTCAAGTAGATGATTCTCTATTTGAACTGCAAACTAATTTCGATGCAGAGAATATTCAGGATGATATCATACTTCTATTAGAAAATTTTGAACCAAGAGTGAGTAATGTTAATTGTCAGGTTGCATTTCCTCCTGATACGAATGAATTAAACGTTGCTATTCGATATGATGTGACTGGTTTGTCTTTGCCTATGCAAAATATAGAATTTGTACTTCAATCAACTAGACTATAATGGCGTTCAATCAGTTTACTAACCTAGACTTTGCTGATCTGAGATCACAAATAAAGGATTATCTACGAACTAATAGTAAATTTACAGATTTTGACTTTGAAGGGTCAAACTTTTCTGTGTTGATTGACCTATTGGCATATAACTCTTATATTACTGCCTATAATACCAATATGGTAGTTAATGAATGTTTCCTTGATAGTGCGACTTTAAGAGAAAATGTTGTCTCACTTGCAAGAAATATTGGTTATGTACCTCGATCTACCAGATCTGCTTCTGCTACTGTTAATTTCAGTGTTGATTTGGGGTCAAATGATACTAGAATTGTAATTTTAAAAGCGGGACAGGTTGCATTAGGTAATCAACAGGGTGGTCAGTACATATTTTCCATTCCAGATGATTTTGTTGCCACTGTAGATGACAATAATGTCTCACTTTTCAATAATCTGTCCATTTATGAGGGTGTTTATTTAACAAAAACCTTCACAATTGACTATTCTCAACCAAATCAGAGATATATTCTTCCAAATGCGAATATTGATACTACTTCTATTCGTGTTACCGTAGAATCTACAACAAAAGAGATATATGCTCTGTATGATAATATTTTAAGAGTAGATTCTACTTCCAAATTGTTCCTAATTCAGGAAATTGAAGATGAACAGTATGAGATTTTATTTGGTGATGGGATTTTAGGTAAGAAACCACCTGCTGGAGCCACTGTTACTGTAACTTACATTGTAACTAATGGTCCTCTTGCTAACGGTGCTAGTAACTTCTCCTTTATTGGTATTTTAAAGGATGATACTGATGCAACCATTACAAGTGGTATTTCATTACTAACAACCACATCTAGTGCTGGAAATGGTGATGCAGTAGAAGATATCAGTTCAATCAAATACCTGGCACCCCGTATATACGCTGCACAGTATCGTGCAGTAACAGCAAACGACTATAAGGGTATCATTCCATATGTTTATCCTAACGTCGAGTCTGTGACCGCCTACGGGGGTGAGGAACTTGATCCCCCTGAGTATGGAAAGGTCTTCATTTCAGTAAAACCTAGAAATGGTTCATTCTTATCACAAATTACTAAGGATAGTATATCCACACAATTAAAACAATATTCTATTGCTGGAATTAAACCAGAAATTGTTGATCTTAAGTACCTTTATGTTGAAGTTGATTCTGCTGTTTATTACAACACAAACTCAATATCTAATGTAACTGATTTAAGAACATCTGTACTTAAGACATTAACTACGTATTCCAAATCAACGGATATCAATTCTTTTGGTGGAAGATTCAAATACAGTAAAGTTGTTGGTCTAATTGATGACTCTGCTAGAGGTGTTACTTCTAACATCACGAAAGTTAAGATGAGAAGGGATATAACACCTGAGATCAATGTATTTGCTACATATGAACTTTGTTATGGTAACGGGTTCTTCCAGAAGTGTGATGGTTATGGTATCAAATCTACAGGATTTACGGTAAGTAATATTAGTGGAACAGTTTATCTTGGTGATATTCCCATAACAGGAACTGACACAGGAAGACTAGTATTCTTCAAACTTGAAAATAATATACCTCTTGTCGTTAAAAACGATGCTGGAACAATTGATTATTCCAAAGGAGAGATTATTTTAGATGTGGTAAATATAACAGGTACTTCATTGGCAAACGGAACTATTCAGATAGAAGGAATTCCTTCATCTAATGACGTTATTGCTTTGAAGGATTTGTATTTACAGTTGGATGTTCAGCATAGTGAAGTCTCTGCTATTCCAGACGTTATTTCTTCTGGTGAAAATACATCTGCTACATCATACGTCACCACCTCCAGCTACACAAGCGGTTCAGTCTATACAAGATAAATGACGGATATTAAAAAGGTAAAAATCTCTCATATTATTGAGTCGCAGATTCCTGAGTTCTTGAATCAGGAGTCTCCTCTGTTTGAGGAATTCCTTAACGTCTATTATCAATCACAAGAACACCAATCGGGTGTTGGTGATTTAGCTAGCAATATTGCCGATTATCGGAAAATCAGTGCATTTAACAATGAAACCCTAGTGCCTGGAACGGTTTTGGGCGCTGATGTTCTTGCTGGTGAAACTACTATAACTGTAGTATCAACAATTGGTTGGCCTGACAAATATGGTCTTCTAAAGATTGATAACGAGATTATTACATATACTTCAAAAACCGATACACAATTTTTAGGTTGTGCTAGGGGATTTAGTGGTATTGATCAAATATCCAGAGAAGATGCATCTGAATTTCTAAGTTTTCAACAAACAGATGCTGAACCACATCTAGCCACAGCTGTTGTACAAAATTTAAGTAACTTATTCCTACAGACATTCTTTACTAAGTTTAAGACTGAGTTCCTTCCTGGCTTTGAAAATAGATCTTTTACTGCTGGAACGTCCATTGCTAATGTTTTAACAAGGGCAAAGGACTTTTACATGTCCAAAGGAACTGATGCTTCATATCAGATTCTTTTCAAATTACTTTATGGTGAAGAAATTGAACTTATCAAACCAATTGATAAAACTATTTCTGCATCATCTAACGTATATTTTCAAACAAAACATTTACTTGTAGAGAATCTTTTTGGTGGAGAACCTCTTGATTCTGTTGGTAATTTTCTATATCAAGATATATCTGGAATTGGAACTGCGAGTGCTTCAATTTACAATGTAGAATATAGGCCTGTTGGTACTAAAGATTTTTATGAGTTATCTTTAGACTCTACTTCATTTGATGGTTCGTTTGAGATTCCAGGCAAAACTAAAACTCTTGAAGTTACCGCTGAGGACTCTACTTCTATCGTTGTTGATTCTACAGTTGGATTTGGTAAGACTGGTGAACTCTTAATTAAACCAACAAAGAACTCTAACTTCCTTAACGTAAAATATACAGATAAAACAATTAATCAGTTTCTTGGTGTAACTGGTGTATCTACTGCTTTGGACTTTTCAGCAGATATATTCCAAGATAAACTTGCATATGCATATTCTGGAATAGGTCAAACTGCTTTATTGCAGTTTAGACTTGTAAATGTTATTGATACTGTTGATACCACTGATACATCAAATATGATGGTTGGTGACTCAATGAAGTTGAGTTCGTTTGGTGAAGATTTGGGAGATGATCCAAAGTTTAATAACTGGATCTATAATATTCCTTCTACTCATACAATTTCGTCATTTAATCAGGTAAACATCAATACATATAGAATCGTATTATTCGATGCTATTGTTTTCTATGTTGATGAGGAATTAACTTTATCTGATCAGTCTGGAAATTCAATTAATGTTATTATTAAAGATATTGAGTTTACTGCAACAAATGTACAGAAGAAATTCTCAAATACCATTGTTGTTCAGGTTTCATCACCTCCTCCTGCAAACCCAATACAGATACAAAAGAAGGTAATTAAGGCTTCTCATAATTCTGGTTATTTTACTGGTATTGATGATTATCCAGTTGGTATTCAAAACACTTATTTGGATAGAGATGAAAAGTACAATTATGTAGCTTCTTCTGGATTACCAAACTACCCTATTTTTGCTACAGATAACAAAGTATGGGTTAAATCTGATTCTATAGAGGAAACAGAAGGTGGAACTCCTATCTTAGGTGGTGGATACACATATACCATTAAATCTATTGACCCTTCTGCTAATACTGCATTTAAGCACAATTATGTAACTGGGGATAAGGTATATTGGGACAATACTACTCTAAGTGGAATACAGACTGGTATCTACTTTGTTACTAGTGTAAACCAAACTGAATTTAGACTTTCATATAGTGGATCTGACGTATTTTCTAAGAAATATATTGCTGTAAAGACTAATACTACTGGTCAGTTCATATACAAGTCTGGTTGGCAAAATAGGACACTTAAAAACCAGAAAATCTTACGTAAATTCCCATATGTAAGAGAAAAGAATTATTTTGATGATCCAAACAAGAGAGACATTGATAATAGAGCTATTGGATTGTTGGGAAATGGTGTGGAGTTATTCCCACCTACTGTTCTTGATGAACAGATATTTCATGGTGATATAACAAATATAGAAGTAACTGATACTGGTAAAAATTATGATGTTCTTAATGGACCTCCATTAATAATTGACGATTCTTCTGGTTCTGGAGCATATGCATATGCTAATGTAACTGGATCATTCAGAGATGTTAAACTTGTAACGCCTGGAATAGGGTATCAAGAGAAACCAAAGATATCTGTTACTGGTGGTAATGGTTCTGGTGCTGTTTTGGAGTCTAACTTTGTTAGAGGAAGAATTCAGAATAACTTTAAAGCAGATGGTACATCAGTTAATACCTCATCAGATACTATTGATTTTGAAACTAGACATAATTTTGAATTAGGTGAAGGTGTTGTATATGATGCAAGGGGAAATACCCCAGTAGGTAACATAGTAAGTGGTTCAACTTATTATGCGTTCCCAGTTAGCGATTTAATACTTAAATTACACACAACACCACAAGATGCTATTGCTGGAATTAATACAGTCAATTTGGGATCTGTTAGTTTTGGTTTCCATCGATTAACAACACTTGAAGCAAAAAATACAATTACCAAGATCTATGTAAAAGAGCCTGGGACTGGTTATTCCAACAAAAAGGTTGTTGTGCCTGGAAGACCAGTTAATGGTGATATACAGTCTGGTATAAGTACGTCTGATGATTATATCTTTGCACCTAATCATAACTTCCAAAGTGGTGAATTAGTAGAATACAGACACAGTGGAACTGGCATTGTTGGATTGGTAACATCTACCAAATATGCAATTGGTAGATTGGATAATAATAAATTTAAGTTGTATGATGTTGGTATAGGTACTGTATTAACTCCTGAGAATTATGAGAAGAAGAGAAATGTAACTATTCGTGGAGTTGGTGCTGGTGGAAAACATACAGTACAATATCCTCCTATTGTTGTTTCTGTTGAAACTCTATCTGCTATAGGATCTACTACAATTATTCAACCTACTATACGTCCAAAGGTACTTGGAAAGATTGAAAGTGTTTATTTGGAAGAAGGTGGTACTGGATATGGTTGTACTAACATTTTAGATTTCCATAGAAGACCTAATGTTGGTGTATCGACAATTACTACAGAAGCATTGTTAAAACCAATCATTATTAGTGGTTCTATTGTAGATGTTCAAATACTTGCGTCTGGTAAGGGATTTAGAGAAGATTCTGATATAATTGTAACTAGTCCTAAAGGTAGATTTGCCGATGTTGCTCCAGTTATTACAAATAACAAAATAACTGGTGTTCAGATCCTTGATGGAGGAGTTGGATATGCAAGTAGTGATACAATATTGACTTTACAGAACAGAGGTACTGGAGCTAAGTTCATTGCCGATATTCATGAGTGGAAAGTTAATCAGGTTGTTAAGAATGAGGACATTATTAGTGATGAAGATTCACTTCTAACCAAACCAAGTAATAACCCAGAGTATCAACTTCAAACAGTATCAATGTATCCACCTAAGAAGTTGAGATATCAACTTGGTGATAATATTGATTCTGGTAATTTAGAACAATCTACAAATCCACAACACTCTCCAATATTAGGTTATGCTTATGACGGTAATCCAATATATGGACCTTATGGTTTTGAGAATCCGACTGGTGGTAGTGTTATAAGACTAACGACTGGATATATTGTCGATACCACGTCTAAAGTTGGTCTGAGACCGCCTGGATACGCTCTGGGATACTTTATCGATGACTACAAGTATGATAATTCGGGAAATCTGGATGAATATGGTGGAAGGTACTGTATAACTCCACAATATCCAGATGGAACATATGCATATTTCTATAGTGTAGATGTTGATTCCAGTGGTGTTGCTGGACCTAAGTATCCATACATCATGGGTACTAAGTTTAAGGATCTTCCAATTGAAGATAACTTTATTACATTCTTCAATCAAGACAATCCTGTAATTGCTAATGAACTAACAAGAAATATTGGTCCATATTATTTCTCTTACGGAAACTCTGATTATGATCTTATTGACAAAATTAATGATACTTACAAACAGAGATTTAATGTAACTAAGACTAAAACTGCTGGAATATCATCAGTAACTATTTTTGCTAGAGGATCTGGTTATAAGGTAGATGATAGTCTTACTTTAGACAATACTGGTACAGATGGTACTGGAACAAATATTGTTGTTTCTGAAGTTTTGGGTGCTGAAGTTGATGCAGTACAGATTGGAGTATCCACTTTTCCTCAAACTGATCTATTATTGGTTGGTAATAAGATTGTTGGTGTAACAACAATTCCACATGAAATTGCTAATGGTGAAACGATACATCTTTCTGGAATTTCAACTTCACAATTTACACCTTTTAATGGACTTCAGAAGGTAGAAGTTATTAGTAGATCCGTTGGGTTGTCTATAGAACTTGCAAATGTTGGTACTACTGGAGTTTGTACGTATATTAGTGTAACAGATACTTTTGGATTTGAGCAGGACGATATTATTGGTATTGGATCTGAAACTATGCAGGTTCTTGATATTGATCCTTATTATTCAAGACTTCGTGTTAAGAGGGAATATTATGTTGGTATGGCTGTAACACATGGAGTAGGAACTGCTAATGTTGTTTTAAAACCAACCAAATTCTCCTTTGGGTTGGGTAATAATGATATTACATATACTTCAGAGAAAAATTATCATGTTTATTTTGATCCAAAAGAGACACTTGGTATTGGATCAACTGGAACACATTATGATGTAGTAGCTACTGGATTGGGAACTGCTGGTAATGCAACTATAGAGAATAGATTTGTTCCCCAAAGATCAATCTATATGCCCAAGGGACATACCATTGCTACTGGTCAGAAACTGACCTATGATATTGGTTATGCTGGTACATCTATCGTTTGGGTCAATACTGCTGTTGGATCTACAACTGGTATTGGAACACAAGTATTGGAAAATGGATCAGATGTTTATGCTGTAAATTTAGGTAGAGATCGTATTGGATTATCCACAGTTGGATTCCCTACTGCTGCAGATGCTATATGGTTCTTTACTTTATCCAATGTTGTTGGATTTGCTCATTCTCTTACTACTAACTTCCCAAGAGTTAATTCTACTGTAGAGAGATATTATGGAAAGATAACTACTAAAACTGATCATAATCTACGAAATGGTGATGTAATTACTATTGATGCAATACCTACTGCAACTGAGAATGTTACTTTAAGATATGACCCAGTTCTTGCTAAGATTACTACTGAAAAGGTATCCTTTGATAATAATGATTTTAGTGCAGATTTAACTCAAATTGCAATTAATAATCCATCATTCCAAAGTGGTGATAAGGTTGTATATTATTCAGGTGGAAATGCTATAGCTGGACTTACTGATAATGAGACATATTTCGTTCTAAGGGAAGATGTTAGTGGAATAAAATTATGTAAGCATAGAAGAGATGTAGATGACGCTAATGTGGTTACTATCACTAGTGTAGCAGTTGGTACATATTCTCTTGCTAAAATTAATCCCGCATTAAACTTTACTACAGGTAATGTTGTTACTTTTGATGTTTCTGATTTGACTCTTGCTGATTTACAGTTGGATTTCTTTGAGGATATTGATTTCGTTAATAGAATGGATGTAAGTGGTGATAGTACTCTAGGATTTAATGTTACTAGAAGTGGTACTCCAGGCACTGTTGGTGCTACTGTTAGTATTAGATCTAACACTGATTGGCCAAGAAAGAGTTACTACAACTTGACACCTGTTGTTCCTTCCGATGAAAGGAAACTTTATGGTATCTCAGATACAGAAGTTACTGGTAGAAATAACATAACTTTCAATAAGATCGTTATTAAGGCAGAACATAGTGTTCTTTGGAATGGTGCTAAGGAATTTACATTCAATTTGACAGAGAAACCTACAGAACCTCAAATGTATGTTTCTAGGGTTGGTGTTAGTACAATAACGTATAGAACTGACTCTGCTACAGCTAGAGGACCAATTGCTAAAACTAAGGTTAATTTCCCTGGCAAAGGTTATAGAATATTACCTAAAGTTATTGGTTTTGCTAGTACTGAAGGTAAAGATGGTATAGTTAAAGTATCCTCTCCTGAAATTGGTGAAGTTGATAATTTAGAGAGGATAAAAGACGGATTTGATTATCCAACTGATCCTACACTACTGCCATTCCTTAGTGTTCCTGCAATTGTAGATATTAATGGAATTGCTAGAATGGATTCTGTTGGTGTAACAACAGGTGGAAAGAGATATACTCAACCACCAACTTTAACTGTTCGTGGTAATGATAAGGTTAAGATCGCTGCTCATGTTGTTGGTGGATCTGTTGATAGTGTAGAAATTATTGAAAATGCTTATGAATTTAATGAACCATTAAGTATCATTACTACTAAGAACTCTAATGGATATGATATTGATACTATTACACATTCTGGTACTAATGTAACTGTAGAACTTCTTCTTGATCCTCAGTTTAATAAACCAATTACTGCTGGATATGCTTCTACTGATATTAATCTTCCATTCGCAATTGGGGATCTAGTTTTCATTGAAGGATGTAGGTTAAAACCAGATTCAATAACTCAAGGTGAAAGTAATTTCAACTCAGACATTTATGACTATAATTTCTTCCCAGTAACAGGAGTTAATACAACAAATTACACCATAACTTACAGTATGGCTAATGTTGCTGGAATCTCCACTGTAACTCTTGGTGATTATGATGATGACTTCACTTTAGGTTATATCGTTAATTACAACGATATGGCTAAGTTTGAGATGAAGTTAATTGATGATGGAAAATATGTTTCTGGAGAAAGGGTAACTTCATCTAAATTTGAAGGATATGTTGCTGAAAATGGTTGGAATACAAGATTAAATCAGTTAAGACTTAGAGATACAAAAGGAATACTTAAGTCTGGGGAAACTTTAACTGGAGAGGTATCAGATCTTAAAGGAAATGTTAGAGATGTAACTAAATTCAAGGTTAAAACAAAACTTGGAGTTACTAGAAATAAAGTATCCAAGAATGATATGAATTTCGGTATTCTTAATGATTTTGGTCAAAGATTATCCGATAACTTCTACTATCAGAAGTTCTCTTATTCAATTAAGAGTGATCTTCCATATAACAAGTGGAAAGAATCTGTAAGATCTATTTTACACCCATCAGGATTCCTAGAATTCTCTGATTTAGTTATTACGAGTGATTCTAAGAAAGATGCTAATTCATTAGACCTTGTAACTGTTGGTATTGCAAAATCCAACAACATGAGAGTACAACCAGCAGATCAAAAGGTTGATCTCTTAATCAATATTGATAATGAAGTATTCTTAGGTAATAAACAGAACTTCTGTATGGTAACAGAAGATGATGCGTTAGATGATGGATCTGTACAGAGAATATATTTCCCAGAAGGAAGACCAATTAAGAGTTACATTCTTAATAAGACTAATAAGGTCTTAAACTTGGATGATATCTCTCAGGGATTTACTGGTACTCATGATAGAACTGGTACTTTAGTTGGAAATAGAGACTTTAAGTTAAGATCAGATAATAGACCAGTATTCAGAGTATCATTTGGTGCTTCTGATACTACTGCTGTTAGCGTACTTAATAACACTATTAGTATTCAGGGCCACAACTTCCAGTCTGGTCAAGAATTACTATATGACAATCAGGGTGGAGATGCAATTGGTATTGCAACTACTTCCATGGCAGCAGGAACAAAGGACATTGTTATGTCTGTTGTTACATCTGGTACTGGATCTAGTGCCATGTATGAGAATGGTTATAATGTTCAAATCCCAGGCCCTGTAACGGGTGTTGCTGTTACTTCAAATCCAATAGTCGTCTATAGATGGTATGGATTTGGTAGTCCTGATGGTGGTTTGCCTGGAATAACTACTGGAAATGGTACTGGAGCAAGATTCCAAGTTAAATTTGATTTTGATCAAACAACTGGTGTTGCAATATCCACTGCTGTTGTATTGATTACGGGTGGTACTGGATATGATGTTGGTGATACTGTAAGTATTGCTGGAACCCATTTGGGTGGTGCAAATCCTGCTAATAACCTTACATTCCCTGTTACTTCTGTTACAGGAACAAGAACTGGTATCTTAACAACATATTATGACTTACCATCAACAAATAATGGATCTGGTAGTGGTGCTACATTCAATATAACTAGAGATGCTAATTTAGATGTAACAGCTGCTGCGGTTGTTCAGGGTGGAACTGGATACGCAACAACAAATAGAATATCTATTGCGGGTACATATATTGGTGGTGCTACACCTGCTGATGATTTGTATTTGACTCCAATTGAACTTGGAACTACAAATATGCCTGACAGGGTATTTGTACAGAAGATTGATGATGTGACATTTAGATTGTCTGGAATTGCTACTGCACTTCCAATGGACTTTACTGGATTGGGTACAGGAACACATGTTCTGAAGTATGCAGATCCTACATTGAATGCTCTTATTATGATTGATAATATCATTCAAACTCCTATTAAGAACAAAAAACTCAGTGTAGGAATAGGATCTCAGATATCTAAACTTGATCAGGGAATTGTTATTTCTAGTGGAATTAGTTCCTTATCGGGTGGTGATATTCTTAAGATTGATAATGAATTGATGAAGGTTAAGTCAATTGGCGATACCTCATTTGTTAAGGCTAGATTTGCAAATGTTGAGAGTACTGTTGATACTAATTTCTATTACGATACCAAGAGAATGAACTCTTCTGTTACTCGTATGGGAACAACATTAGCGACTCACGATGACAACCCTCCATATTAACTATAAATAAAGAAAAACCACTTGTAAATAATGGCTAGACAAGGGATAAACACGGGGTCGGCCCCTAATGATGGGACAGGCGATACCCTGTTAGCGGGAACAATCAAAATTAATTCTAACTTTGAAGATGTTTATTCAGTCTTTGGAGATGGTGCGAACTTGATTAGTTTCGTATCTTACGCTAGTACCGCTGGATACTCTACAAATTGTGGTATTGCAACAACTTCGACATACGCTGGAACTGCTCAGAATGTAAGTAATGCAATTGATATTAATACTAGTGGTGTTGTAACTACCAGTTATGCTGATGTTGGTAAGATAACAATTCAACAGCCTGGTGCAATTGCTGATGGTCCTATAGAGATTGGTTATGCTACAACCATGTTTAGGATTAAATCCGATGGTATGGTGGGCATAGGAACATCACTTCCTACATCTCAGTTACAAGTTGCTTCATATTCAAATGAAAGACCAGCCATATGGTCTATTACTAAAGGTGATGCACACGGATTTCAAGTTTCATCTAATGAATTAGCAACACCTTCCGAAAGTTTTGTTGTTACTGCTGGTGCTTATTGTGGTATAGGATCTACTGCTCCATCATCCAGATTGGATGTTAGGGGCGATGTACAAGTTACTGGTGTTAGTACTTTTAGTGGTACATCTCACTTAAATGGAGATATTACTGAGAAAGTAGTTGGCAAATGGACAGATGGATTAACAGCTGTTGGTGGTACTTTAACTGTAGATGTTTCGCAGGGGTCTGTTCTTCTTGGTGGTCTAACAACATCAGTTGTAACTTGGGATTTCACGAATGTAACTGCGTTAAATAGTAAGGCTACTACGATTACTTTGATTAATAACGCAGGGGTTGGTGCTACTTATGGTGATGCAGTTAAAGTGAATAGTATTCCTGTTGCTGGTGGTATTCATTGGGTTGGTGGAAATCCTCCTCCTTCAACAAGTGCAGACGATATTCTAACCTTTAGTATTATCAGAGATAGTACTGGAGCTGCAAGGGTATATTGCAGTAGTTCTCTTAACATTCTTTGATAGGACGTAATAAATGCCAAGGACTACGCCTGGATCTGGAGCTCTTTTAAGACCTTATTTTAATTCCGACTATGGAATAGAAAAAATTGAGGTGTTGGATGGTGGTGTTGGATATGCCAAGACCGATCCACCTAAAATAGAAATAGATGGAACAATGATACCCACAATTGAGGGGGTATTCTTTCCTGTCATTACTGGCGTTGGAACAATATCGGATGTAGTAATATTCAAGAATGGTATAGGATATTATCCAGTTTTTAGTACTACAACTGCTTCTGATGTTGTTGTTGAACGTGGAGCATTTGGTTCAATAGCAACTAGTCATACTATAGGTAGTGGTCATTCTGTCTTTACAGGTGATTACAATATTGTAGATGATACAATTTATTTCACAGATGCACCATATGGTAAATCTGGTCCTGTTGGATTGGAGACTGGTTCTACATTTTCTGGGAGATTATTCTCTAGAAAATTGGATCCATATGAGCAACAAGATAAGAATGTAATTTTAGACGATATTGCTCTTGAATTTACTGGTGTTGCTGGAACCCAATTCACTTTAACTGAGAATTTAGGTATAGTATCTGCGCTCTACAATAACGTAAATACTGGGGTTGATATTAATAATAATCCGTTTGTATTGATAAACAATATTGTACAAACGCCTGGGGCTGATTTCGAGGTTGTTAATAGCACAGAAAACAAGATTAATTTTTTAAGTGGAGTACCTAGAGCTGGAAGAATTGTAAAAGTAGGTCTTCAAACTGGAGCTGGATATTATTTTCCATTAAAAGCAGCTGGTACTGTTGGTGTTGGTACTACTGGTGCTATAGAATTTAGTAAGGTACTTGGAAAGGGACAAGGATATAGGTCTGTTCCTGAAATCACTGTTAAGAGTTCTCAAGGATATGGAGCTAGTGTAACTGCTCTGATGGGGACTAATGCTGGTACTACCGTTGGTATTACTACAGCAATATACAATCATATTACAGGAATTGCTACATTTACTACAAATGCAGCTCATGGATACCAGATAGATGATAGGATAAGAATTACTGGTGCTGGATTTACATTCACTCCAACAGCTGCTGCTAGAAATATTGCTTTCTTTGGGTATGATTATATTACTGGTATTGCAAGTATAAGAGCATCTGGTGGCCACTATATTGGAACTGGTACTAACCAATCTAGGAGTATTTTAGTTCAAGCTGTAGATGTTACTGACGGTATCTCTACTTTTAGATTCAGAGAAGATGGATATCCTATTGTTAATAATGATAACGCAAATGAGGTAAGAGTATATACTGGAGTTGGTACTCAACCTTTAACTTATGTTGCTGGTGGTATAGTAAGATCTGGTATCGATACTCATATTTTAGAAGGTAAGAATGTAACTGGATTTGATCTTCTTGGAGTAACTACCAATACATTTAAATGTTTTGTTGGTGTTTCTACTTTCGCACACAATTATGTAACTGGTGGTGTAGTGGAGAGGATGGAAGCTGGTATCGTCACAGCATTCTCTATTGTTCATGGTGGAACTGGATATTATACACCAAAATCAATCGCATATTTGGATGGAACTCCTTCAGATGGAATTACTACCATAACTGCTCACGGAAAAGAACTTGGTATTAGTACTGCAATTGCAAATGTTTGGTATAACCCATCCACAGGTATTGCAACTGTACAGTCTCAATATGCACATGGATTAACAGTTAATAATGCAGTAAGATTGGCTGGTATTGCATTTAGTACTCCTATTGGGGATATAACATTCCCAAGTGATGCAAGAAGGGTATTTGGTATAACCAAGATTGAAAATAACGTCAATTTCCAAGTCAATATTGGTGCTGGAATGACAACTGTGGGAATTCATACTCATCATTTGGGTATTGGTTCTTATGTTCCATTAGAGGGTCATGGATTATCTACTGATGACTTTATTCAACCAACTGGAACTGCTGTTACATTTGGAAGTAGTCCTGCGGTAGAGGTAACTAGAGTCATATATGATAACGTCTCTGGTATGGCAACAGTTCTTACTAAAAAGAACCACAATTTATCAGAAGATGATTGTGTTGTCTTTAGTGGAATTGCATTTACTTGTGACTATTCTCCTAGACTTAATTTAAGTGGTGCAGACTACGATAATACAACGGGTGTAATGACCGTTACCACTTCTGCCAATCATGGATTTAAAGTAGGTAAAGACGTTGTATTAACTGGTATTGGAATGACCTGCGAAATAGATGCAGGTGTTGGAACACATTATTATCCAAGAAGACAGTCAAGTACATATAATACTTCCGTTCCTATAACTGCTATTACAGGAACTACTTTTAGTGCTCAAGTTGGATATGCTCCACCTCAAGATCAGTTTGTACATACTTTTGTTAGTGGAAAGACAGGTGGTTTGATATTTGGTGGAGAATATGATCACACCTTTATCAGAGCAACTGATGGAGCTTTAAGAACTGGTGGTGATTTTGAACATAAGTTTGTTACATCTGCATCAAACGCAATATTTAAAGGTGGTGCATATACGCATCGTTATGTAAGTTCTTTACCAGAAACAATTATAGTTGGTGGTGCATATAACCATACATTTGTTGCTGGTTCTGAGAATACTGATTGTATATCGGTTGTTGGTGGTAGTAATACAACTCCAACTGCTGCTGATTACAACCCACTTACGGGAGACTTATCATTAACTGTTAATGGTCATGGTTTATCTGGTCCTTCTGTACATACAATAACCACATCAAGATATAACAACGTTGTTGGTATCTTAACCATAACAGTACCTAGTCATGGGTTCTCCAATGGTGATACTATTAAAGTTATTGATAATTCTTTAGGATTTAAGTGTTCAATGGATGGATATGCATCCACTCACACATATCCTAGAATTACTGATCCAATTAGTGATAAGTGGATTCCTGTTGAGAATAAGACAACCGATACTTTCGAGATATTTGTAGGAAAATCACCAATAGTTAATCACACTGTTACCGACGCTAGTTACACAGCTTCCAGTGGTATCATGACAATGACCATTGGAAATCATGATTTACTTCAAGGAACTAGTATTAAGATTGCAAATAGTTCATTGATCTTTAAGTGTTCAATGGATGGAAAACAGACTATTAAGGCATATCCAAGAACAACAGATCCAGTACATGACACTTCCGTTGCTATAACTGGTGTTGGTGATACAACTATTAGTGTTAATGTTGGTGTTTCTACAATAGTTAAACGTACTCCAGTATTCGTTCATTATGCTCCTGCTGTGGGTATTATGACTGTTGTTTTGGATACTGTAGATCATGGTATTATTGTTGGTGACTCTGTTAAGATTAAGCCTGGTTCTTTAGCATTCAGTTGTTTGAAGGACGCTAACTCAACAGTTCATTTCTATCCAAGACCTACAGACCCATATTATGATAAAGCTATACCCGTAATTGGTGTTGCTGGTACGATGTTTGAGGTGCAGATTGGTCAAACTTCTGCTGGAAACTTTACACACACATTTATCACCAATCAAGGTGTTGCTGCTGATGCAGTTATAACTGGTGGTGATTATGATCATGAATTTACTGGAGTTTCAACAGATGCAGTTATTAGTGGTGGTAATTATCTTCATACCTTTGAAAATGCATCTACAGGAGGACTATTAAGATCAGTCCAAAAGGTTGGAATCGCTTCTGGTTCTCTAATATTCAAGTGTGCTAAAGATGGATATGCTACAGAACATGCATATCCAAGAGAGACTGATCCTGTTTATGGACAGAATATAGGAATTACAACTGTATCTACAAATACTTTCACAGTAAGAGTTGGTGTATCTACACTTGCTAAGAGATCAATATCAACATCTACATATGACCCTCTAACAGGTGATCTAGTATTGACAGTTGGATCTGGTCATACTTACACTTCAACCTCTTCACACACGATTACAACCGCTACATATACACCTTCTACTGGTGTAATAGAACCTACAATTGCTTCTCATGGGTTTAAGAGTGGTGAATACGTTAAATTTGTTGATGGATCAATTGCATTTAAGTGTGCTGAAGATGGTTACACAGCACCCCATTCATATCCTCGTCCATCAGATCCATATAGTAATCAATGGTTACCAATCTACAATGTAGGAGTTAATACTTTCTCTGTATTTGTAGGTGTTTCTACAAACACTACTGCACATACATTCTTCCTTGGTCTTGCTGATGGACTCAAGAAAGCATCTGATACTATTGGAATCAACACAGGATCTCTATCATTTACATGTTCCAGAGACGAACATAGAACTGTACATTCATATCCAAGACCAAGTGATCCTTATGGTGGAAACTTAAGTGTTGGTATTGGATCAACATCTGCAACTACACTTACAGTAAATGTTGGAGTATCGACTATAGAGACTTATGCGATATCAACTTCTACATATACTCCTTCCACTGGAGAACTTGTAATTGAATCACCAAGAATTGGAGAATCTCTAAAGTCTGCTGATTATTATACCATTAACATGGCTTATTATAATGGAGCAACTGGTATTCTCACATGTACTGTACCTAATCATGGATTTACTACGGGTGATAGGGTAAAATTTGCAAAGGATTCTCTAAGATTTACATGTAGTCTTGATGGTAGAAAAACAGTTCATAGTTATCCAAGAAGTACAGATCCAGTAGTAGCCAAATGGACTCCAGTTATTGACACTACAGAAGATACTTTTAGTGTTAATGTTGGTGTTTCTACAATAACTGCATGGAGTCCTAGTGCAGGATCATACAATCCAGCTACTGGACACCTTACAGTAACTATAGGATCACACAAATTATCGAAGGGTCAGAATGTTAGATTAAAGACTCGTGCATTTAAATTTACTTGTGGTAAGGATGGATATACAACAAATCATTTCTATCCAAGAGCAACAGCTATTGGGGGCCCAGATCCTGCATATAACACTGCTGTTAGAATAGTCTCTACCAGTGCAACTGGTATCACTCTTGATGTTGGTACATCTTCAAACCTATCTGATCATATCTTTATTTCTGCAACTGCTGATTCAATCTACTCTGGTGGAGATTATAATCATGTATTCTATAATGCAGATGCGGATGGACTATCTAAGGCAAATGGAACTTTAGGTATCTCCACTGATGGATTAACATTTACATGTGCTCAAGATAATCACGCAACAAATCACACATATCCTAGAACTGGATATGCACATACCTTTGTTTCTGCTTCTTCTGGTGCTCTTCTTGTTGATGGAGTTTATCCTCATCAGTTCTCAAGTGCATTATCATCCGCATTGGAGTTTGGTGGCAACTTTGCACACACTTATGTTAGTTCTTTAACTGGTGCTGCATTTACTGGTGGTGATTACGCTCATACATTCGTTGCTGGAACAGAGAATACTGATGCTGTTCATAAAGGATCTTGGACAGGTACTAAATTGACACCAACAGGTGCTACGTATGCTCCTGCTACAGGTAATCTAGTATTAACATTTGGATCTGCTCATGGTCTTATTGCTGGTACTGATACTGTTGGAATTAAGACTGATTCATTGACATTTACATGTACGAGAGATGGTAATGCGACAGAGAAAACTTACCCACGTACTACAGACCCAATATATGGATTGACAAACGTTGCAATTGGAGCAACAACAGTAGATACATTGACCGTCAATGTCGGTGTTAGTACAAATGTACCTACTAACATATCCACTGCTACTTACATTCCTTCTACGGGTGTTTTAACTATTACTGTTCCAACTGGTCATGGATTAGTCACCAATGATACAATTGGAATTGCAACTGGTGGAATAACAATGACTTGTGCAAGAGACAGTCATTCTTCTAACCATGCATACCCACGTACAACAGATCCATATCATAAGAAAGAGATTGCAATAACAGGAACTACAGCAACAACACTTTCTATGAATGTTGGTGTATCTACACTACAATATGCTGGTGTTACCACCGCAGTTTATGATGCTTCGACTGGTATAATGACCATGACTGTTGATCCTGCAACTGTAACTCTTGCAGTTGATAGTCAACTTAAGGTTGGAATCGTTACAAGTGGTATAACATTCAAGTGTGGTAGGGATAATTATGCAAGTGATCATGCATATCCTCGTGCAACTGATCCTTATAATGCAAAGATAATTTCTATTGCATCTACAACTGCAAGTAGTATTACTGTTAATGTTGGTGCTGCTGGATCTTCATTAGATGTCTCTGCTGCATCTTATACAGGAATAACTGGAATATTAACTTTAACTTCTGCTAATCATGCACTTGTAGTTGGAGATAATATTGGAATTGCTACTAATTCCTTGATATTCACTTGTGCTAAGGATAGACATGCTAGTAACCATTCATATCCTAGAACAACAGATCCCATACACAACAAGAATGTTGCAATTGGAGCAACAACTCAGAATACTGTAACATTAAATGTTGGTAAGGCAATCAATACTGGAGATCCTATCGATAATCAAGAGATAGGTATTAAGACACATAGTACAAACTCCATTACAGTTAATGTTGGTATAACCACAATAACTCCCGTAAATGTTACTAATGCTACTTACAATCCTTCTACAGGATGGGTTGAATTAACAACTGATAATGCACATGGAGTGGATTACAGTAGAAGTGTTGGAATTGTTACAGATTCTCTAACATATACTTGTGCGATGGATGATAATTCCACCGAACATAACTATCCTCGATCTTCAGACCCAGCCCATAATTCTAAACTAACTGTTGATACATCTCTACCAAATACTTTAAGTGTAAATGTAGGTACAACAACTGCTGTTACTTACACCGCTTCGGCTGCAACTTATAATGAAGTTGTGGGTATTATGACAATGACAGTTGGTGCTGGTCATAGTTTCACTGCTGGAACTAACTTTAAGTATGAACAGGGTGCTTTAACATTCACTTGTACTAGAGATGGTAATGTTCAGGCACATGCATATCCTAAGAAAGGAGATCCTTGGTTTGATGGTACTAAGGTTACTAGAGTTATCAATAGTACTAAAGTAGAGATGAACGTTGGTTTATCTACTGTACCAACATTCTATAAGACTGGTGGAACAATTCAAGGTGCTATTGTTGCTCCAAGACTTGTCAATAATTCAGTAAGTGGATCCGATTATGCTTCTGGTGGAACATTTGTAGATAAGATTATCTCTTCAAATGAATATGTTGTTAATGTTGGTATATCTACTTGTGTTCATCACTACAATAGAGGTGGTTCGATGTTCCACGGTAAGAGAGTAACATCTTCTACTGGTGATGGATATTCTGGAGTAGATGTTCTAGAAAGAATTGATGGTGGTAGTGTAAGAGTTAATCTCGGTTTAACTACCGAATATGCCAACTTCAAGAGAGGTGGTAGAATTGATAAACCAATAGATTTACAGATTGTTGAACCAGACCCATACTTCAACCTACCTTTAGATTATATTAGTGGTAGTAGTGGAATAGGAACAGATGGTGTAGTTGATTTACGTGTTAATGTTGATGGTAATATTGGTCAGTTCAATCTAACTGAAGAAGGAATTGGATATAAGATTACTGAGGCATTAACAGTTGCTGGACTATCAAGTGACCCTAGAGTTGGTGTTCTTACAGAGTTCCAGTTGAGTGTAACTGATCTAGAGAATGATGACTTCTCATCCTTCTATATGGGACAGTTTATACTATTTGATAGTATTTCTGCATACTTTAATGGAATACGTAAGAAATTTACTTTATCTGTGACTACTGGTGGAACTACTGAAATCCTAAGTCTTAAGACTTTGCCTGGTAGTGATATGGATGTTACTAACAATATCTTCATTTACATGAATGATATTTTACAAACTCCTCAATCTGCTTATATCTTTAAGGGTAGTAGAATCGTATTTACTGAACCACCAAAACCCAATTCCAAGTGTTCTATCTTCTACTTCAGAGGATCTAAGAGAGACGTTGAAACAGTGGAACCACCATTGACTGTTAAGGCTGGTGATATTGTTCAGATTAAAGAAAATAAAAATAATATTTTTGATATCGATCAGTTCCCAAGAACAGGTAAGAGAATTGTTGCTTCTGATGTTTTAGAAACTGCTGCATACGATAGTATCGGTATTGATACTAATCAAACTGCTGAGAGACCAATTACATGGGAAAAACAGAAGGTAGATAAGGTTGTTTCTGGTGTTCTAATTTCTAAGGCAAGACCAAGTTTAAAGGCTAGGGTTATTCCTACAACTAGAATTATTAGGAATGTGGGTAGTAGTGATAATATCATTTGGGTTAATAATGCATATCCAGTATTCTCTGATATTGACCTATTAACACAGGCTGAGAGAAATGCACAGATCTTTGAAGATTATGATATTGAATCGGGTATTGTTACTTCTCTAGTTTCTACTTCTTCTAGTATATCTTCTTTGACTATTACAAGTGGCGGATCTGGATATAGTTATCTTACCGATCCAATAATTTCAATATCTAATTCTGCAATTAAGAAGAAGGATATTATTAAGAATTGGAAGTTTGATGGAATAACTGGTGTAACTGATGATGTCCAGTGGAACGCATTTACTACAGAAGAACCTTTCCTTGCTGTTGGAAGTAGTAGTAGATACATTAATACTAAGAGTGGCGAGTTCTGGGAAAGGGGAAGTATTGGATTTGGTGGAACAGTTTCCTTCAATGCCGTTGGCGTTGGTTGGACATATTCTGCTCCTACTGATCTTCATGTTGTTGCTGCAGGAGAATTTGGAAGTCTTGCAAGAGCAATGGGTGTTGGTAATAGTATTACCACTTGGAAGGAACTGGATCTTAAGGAAGAGAGACAAGTTCCTGCTTTGAATTTGACAGTAACTTATGTAAGTGAATATGCTGGTAGTTTCAATGATGTACTCTGGGAAGGATCGAGAGATACTTGGGTTGCAGTTGGTGCTGCTGGATCTATCTTTACTGCTACTGGTGTTACTAGTGATTCATACTATAGTAGATTCTCTAATACATTACAGGATCTAAATTCACTGGTTTATGCTCAACAAGAGTTTATTGCAGTTGGAAATGGTGGTGCTGTAATTGCATCTAATGATGGAACTATATGGTCTCCAAAACAAAGTAATACAAATTATAATTTGAACGATATTATCTACGATGGAAATAGATTCATCACAGTTGGAGATAATGGAACTATTGGAGTTTCTTCCGATAAGAACTACTGGGAACCTTGGAGTCAACAACAATATAACAATGCAGTTCATCCTGCTACATTTGACTTTAGAACTCTTAAGTATATCGATGGCATCTACATTGGAATAAGTACTAGTGGTAGTCTTTATTATTCATTCGATCTAATCAATTGGAATGGTCGTGTAGTAAATCATCCTAATAAAATCAAGGATCTTGTATCGACTAATTATGGTCCAAGTCAGGGTAGAAGAGTTCTTGCTGTAGGATCTGGAACAACTGCTTTCTATGCAGATCCTATAGTCAATAGAGCAACTGCAACTGCTTCTGTTACATCAGGTGTAATTACAAGTGTAAATATCATTGATGGTGGATTTGGATATGATGTTGGAAGTTCCCCTCCAGCTTTAGTTCAATCCGATGTTACTAAGAAGGAAGATATTCTTTCACTTAGAACTAGAGGTGATTTTGGTACTATTGTTGGTATCAATACTTGGATGCCTGGTATAGGTGTTACTATTCCACCTAGGTTACAATTCACATTGAAGTCTGATTTCAATGATAATACTAACCTTGGATATGGATATTCTTCACTTAATGCCTTGGGAGTTAATTATAGTCAATTGCAGAAAGATGATTACTTTATAGTTTATGATAGTCCTTGTGTTGTTGGTCATGCATTGACTGGAATCACAACTGCCATTGGTGGACTTAATAATTATCCTTTGAATAAAGTTGGAATAATCACAGCTGGAGATAATCTTGGTGGTATATTCCGAGTTGAATATGCTACAGTAGGTGATTCTGTTTCTGGTTTAGTGACAGTTACATGTGCCTTCCAGCCTGGTCCAAATAATAACAGTGATATTCAAGTGGGATTTGTCACTTCAACTCTTATTGATACCTTCTACGGTAAATATACATGGGGTCAAATCTACGGATATCAGAATAGAGGAGCTGGTGCTCCACAAGAATTCTTGGTAAATCCAGACAACGGATTAACAGGATTATCCACTGCTGCGGTGGTTTCCAGAATAAAACCTCTAACTTAACCACTAAATAAAGAAAAAAACACCACTAGCTTAAAATGCCTGCCATTATTTCTGAACAATTCAGGATTCTGAACGCCGAGACTTTTGTTAAAAGTTTTGTTGGTGTGGGATCGACTGTAAATAAGTATTATGCGTTTCTTGGGTTACCCAATTCAATTGAACCCAAAGCTGGTGGTACAAGTACTTGGGCTACTAACACTCCATCTCCTCTAGATGGATTCCAAGAAGAGTATTCCATTAAGGAATCAACTATTGCAATGAAAAAAATCACGGACAAAGATGTTCGTAGATTGGTGAGAAAGGTTAAGTGGGTTGCAGGTACTACATATGAAATGTATCGACATGATTATAACATATACAACTTGACTCCAATTACAAGTCAGGGTAGTCTCTATGAGGCAAATTATTATGTCGTTAATGAAGACTTGAAAGTGTATGTGTGCTTACAAAATGGATCAGATCCAGAGAACCCAAAGGGTAGGCCTTCGTATGACCAACCCACATTTATTGACCTTGAACCTAGGGCAGCTGGTACTAGTGGCGACGGTTATGTTTGGAAATACCTTTACACGATTAAACCTTCGGAAATCGTAAAATTTGATTCCATCGAATATATCCCCGTTCCAGAACAATGGGGTGAGACTGGAGAAACAATTGCTACTAAAAATAATGCAATTGATGGTAAAATCGAAGTTGTTGTAGTTAATGATAGGGGTGCAAGTTATCAGCCCATCTCTACATCCTTTGCAAATGTTCCTATTCTGGGAGATGGTGTTGATGGTAAAGCAACCATTACTGTAGATTCTTTCGGAAAAGTATCTGAGGTATTTGTTACCGATGGTGGTACAGGATATACTCATGGATCTCTTCAGTTCTTCCCAGGCGCTCCTGGCAGTGAAAGTGGTGGTCCTCTTGCTAACTTAACTAATACTGGTATAGGTACAACATCCGTAGCACAATTCAATGTTGTTGTTCCACCAAAAGGTGGTCATGGATATGACATTTATAGAGAGTTGGGTGCTTATAGAGCTCTTCTTTACGCAAGATTTGAAACATTAGAAACTAACCCAGATATCATTGAAGGTAATGACTTTGCTAGGGTTGGTATTCTTAAGAATCCTACTGTTTTTGGTAGTGATACTGAACTACTTGATACATCCATTGTTAGTGGATTAAAAGCTTTGAAATTAGGAGGACTTACAACTGCAACAACATATGCAGTTGACTCCGAAATAACACAGACAGTTGGTGTTGGATCAACTGCTGTTGGTTACGTGGCATCATGGGATAAAGTAACTGGAGTGTTGAAATACTATCAACCAATGGGTCTTGCTTCTAGTGCAACTGGATATAAGATTATTCCATTTACTACTAATCCAGATGCTGGATATGGAGTTACTGTTAATGGTTCTTCTGTGGTTGGATCACTATTATCCATTAATACCGATTATAACGGTGTTAGTACGTCAATAAATAATAAGACGTACCAACTTGGAATGAATTTCAGTGCTGGTATATCTTCTGCCGAATTTAATACTAAGTCGGGTGAAGTCATTTACATTGATAACAGGACCGCTATTCCTCGTTCCGCAAGTCAAAAGGAAGACATCAAGATAGTACTGGAGTTCTAAAAGAAAATGCCACAAAATACTAATCTCAATTCATCTCCATACTTTGATGATTTCAATGAGAGTAAGAATTATCAGAAGGTGCTGTTTAAGCCTGGATTACCCATCCAGTCTAGAGAATTAACCACTTTACAATCTATTCTTCAGAATCAGGTTGAAAAGTTTGGTAAGCATTTCTTTAAAGAAGGTGCTGTAGTAGTTCCTGGCCAATTAGCATATGAATCAGATTACACTTGTGTGCAGATTGATGATACACACTTGGGTATTCCTGTTTCACTATATGTTGAGAATTTAATCGGTAAAAAGGTTAAAGGAGAAACAAGTGGTGTATCTGCAAAGGTAGAAGGTTATATTGATAATAGAACATCAACTAAAGGGAATTATACTCTTTACATTAAGTATCAAAGTTCTAGTGACACTGATTTCTCTAGAAACAGGTTCTCCGATGGTGAGAATTTAATAGTACAGGAAGACGTTACTTATTCTCTTGCTAGTATTAGATCTGGTTCTAGTTTTGCTACAACTTTAATATCTAATGCAACATCAGTCGGATCTGCTGCTAAGATTGCAGAAGGTGTATATTTCATCAGAGGATTCTTTGTAACTGTTGGTTCTGCAACAGTTATTCTTGATCAATATACAAATACTCCTTCTTATAGGATTGGACTATTAATCAAAGAGGAACTTGTAACTGCATCAAATACAGACAACGATCTGTATGATAATGCAAGAGGATTCTCTAACTATGCTGCACCTGGCGCAGATAGATTCAAGATTTCAACTACATTAGTTAAGAAACCTCTTACTGACTTCAATGATGAGAACTTCATTGAGTTGATGAGGATTGAAGATGGTAAGATATCCAAGTTTGTTAAAGAGTCAAGTTATAATTTAATTCGTGATGAATTAGCTAGAAGGACTTATGATGAGTCTGGTAACTATTACATCAAACCATTCCCTGTTGTTGCTAAGGAATGTTTAAATGATAGGATTGGTAATAATGGTTCTTATTATGAATCACAACTAACACAACAAGGTAACAAACCAAAAGAAAACTTGATGTGTCTTTCTATTGGACCAGGCAAGGCATATGTTCGTGGTTATGAAGTAGAAACTTTAAATACAACAACTGTTGATGTACCTAAACCAAGGGTTACTGAGACAATTGAGAATGAATCTATTCCTTTTAGTGTAGGTAGACAGGTAGAACTTAATAACGTTTATGGAGCTCCAGACGTTGGTATTTCTACTACTTCATATATTCACCTATACAACAAGAGAACTGCTACTCCAGGCACCGCAAGTGGATTGCATGTTGGAGTTGCTAGACTATATGACATGAAGTTGAAGAATGTTGCATATTCTGGTGCAGACTCAACATTTGAATCTTCACTTTATGATGTTCAAACATTTACATATTTGAATCTTAATACAGCAGTTACTTCACTACAAGTTCCACAGTATATTGAGGGAAGAAGTAGTAATGCTGCTGGATATTTGTATGAATCAGTTAGTGGCAGAAATCAATTAGTTCTTTATCAAGTTGTTGGTGAATTCCAAGAAGGTGAAGAGATTTGGGCTAATGGTGAATCAATTTCTAGATCAATTACTAGAATCGATGATTATGGTATGCAAGATGTATTCCAATTTGTTGGAACTGGATCTACATTCACGGCAGACCCACGATTAACACTTGGACACCTCATTGGACCAACGGCAACCCAATTCACTGTTACAGCGGGTAGTGGAGGTGTCTCAACGGTGACTTCTCCTAATGCTAGTTTCCTTAATGTGGGAATTAAGACTGGAGACGTTTTAAGTTATAGTGTGCCTGGAAATACAACTCCTTCATATGGTGCTATTAATCAAATCACTAGTGGAGAGATTGTTATTGGTCAATTGACAACAGTTGCTGGAGTTTGTACAGGAACATTACCTTCTGCTACAGTTACTACAAGTGATTTGTATAGAACTACATTAGAAGTTCAGAATAACTCTAAAGCATATTTGTTTGCTGAATTAACTAAACCAAACATTGCTTCTGTAGGACTTAATAATGCAAATGTGATCTTTAGAAAATCATATACAATTTCAATTTCAAATAATGCATATAGTGGAACTTTGGAATCAGATTCTAATCTTTCTTTAGAACCATTTGATGAAGAAGATTACAACCTTGCTTTCCCTGGCAGTGGAGTTGTTGAAAGTCTTGACAATCAGAAACTCACTGTAAGTGGAAGAACGGCTACATTAAGTAATTTGAGTACTGCTTCTGGAACTGCTGTTCTGACAGTTACTTGGAAGAAAGTTAATGTAAAACCAAAGAATAAGATATTTAAGAGAGCAACTCAGATTACAATTGATAAGTCCAAGTCTAGTATGGCTGGAATTGGTGCAACAACCAATAATAATGGACTTTCATTCTCTAGCATTTATGGCACAAGAGTAGAAGATAAGAGAATTTCTCTCACTGTACCAGATGTTGCATATGTTTCAGCTATTCTTGAGTCATCTTCAACTGCTGAACCACAATTACCTGCTCTGACACTGACTAATTTGAATGCTAATATTCTTAATACAGTACAGGGTGAAACCATTATTGGTAAGCTTTCAGGAGCTTCAGCTATTTTAGTTGAAAATAATGGATCCAATGAAGTTAAATTTGTCCAACAGAACGAGAATTCATTCCAAGTTGGTGAAGAGATAACATTTGAAGAATCAAATGTAGTTGCAGATATATTATCAGCTACTCCTGGCGATAGAGATATTAGAAATAACTTTGAGTTTGATCCAGGCCAAAGGATGGATTATGTTGATTTTTCTGCTATTGTAAGGAAGCCTGGATCAGAGGCTCCTACAAAGAAATTAAAGGTCATTTACAATAATTTTGTTATTGAGAACTCTGACCCTGGCGATTTTGTAACTGTTAATTCATATGATGATGAAATATATTCTTACGGAATACCATTTGTAGCAGGAAGACCAGGCGCTGATATTATTGACTTAAGACCAAGAGCAACTTCTGCCGCTGCTGGTCGTTCTCCTTTTGAATTTAATGCAAGATTATTCGATCCATTTACTTCTTCATCAACTCATGTGGTTGCTAAAGATAAGTCAATGAATGTAGCTTATGATTATTATCTTGGTAGGATTGATAAACTTTATTTGACTAAAGAAGGGATATTTACTCTTGCTACGGGTATTCCAGCTATTGAACCTAAGATACCTAATGCTATCGATAATGCATTAGAAGTTGCAACAATAACTTTACCACCATATCTTTACGATTCATCTCAAGCAAAATTGCGTCTTGCAAGATATAAGAGATATCGAATGAAGGATATCTCAGTTATTGAAGATAGACTTAAGAATATCGAATACTATACTGCATTATCACTTCTTGAAAGTGAAACTGCAAACATGTCTTTACGTGATCCACAAACTAATCTTGATAGATTTAAGGCTGGATTCTTTGTTGATAACTTTAAATCAGCTGTTGCTGGTGATGTAACTAATACTCAGTATAAAGCAAGTATTGATGCGGTTTCTGGTAGATTAAGACCTCAACACTATACAACGTCTATTGACTTGTTATTGGGATCTGAGGCTATTGTTGGTGCTGCAACTTCCGCAAGTCCAGCTGCTGACTATAGATACGTAACGGATCTTGGAGATGCAAACGTCAAGAGAATTGGTGACGTTGTATGTCTAGACTACAGTGACAAGGTTTATCTTGAGAATAAGTTTGCAACAAGAATTGAGAATGTCAATCCATTTGCTGTTGTTAACTGGATTGGTCAGATTGAACTTAATCCATCCACTGATACTTGGATTGAGACAAGAAGGAGTACTGCTACCTATGACATAGAAGGATCCTATAATGGATTCATGGGAATGACTGGTGCAGATAGTAATACTGGTCTATCTCCAATTGACTGGGGTTCATGGGAGACAACATGGACAGGATCTAGTTCATCTACTGGACCTTCTGTGTTTAGTGATACCAGAACGGCTATGACTGGTACAACAGAGACCAGAGGTGAATATGGTCAAGGTGGCCGTCATGGTGTTCCAATTACCACTCATACTCACTTTACAGACACTACTCGGAATTTCAGAGAACAAACTACAACTACAACTACCAATCAAACTAGAGAAGGTATCCAGTTTAGGGTTGGTGAAAGATTTGATACAACAAGTCTTGGAGATAAGGTAGTTTCAACTGAAGTTGTTGCTACAATGAGAGCAAGAAATATTGAGTTCGTTTGTAGGAGACTTAAGCCTAATACAAGACTCTATCCATTCTTTGATAACATCGACATGCAAAAGTATGTCGTACCAAAACTCATTGAAATTGAGATGGTTAGTGGTACATTTGGACCTGGCGAAGTTGTTGAAGGAAGTCGTCCAAATACCAATAATGATGCAATTAGATTCAGATTGGCTAATCAGAATCATAAGTATGGACCATACAATTCTCCTACACAGACATTTAAGGAAAATCCATACAGTCCATCATCTTCAATATCTTCCGCTTATTCATCTACAGCTACATTACTTAATGTAGATACTGCTGCATTAGAATTGCAAGCTGCATCTGGTTTCTATGGTTACATTACCACTGGTATGAAACTAATAGGACAATCTAGTGGTGCTATTGCAAATGTTAAAGATATTAGATTGGTTACTGATAAAGCAGGAGTCTTGATTGGATCACTATACTTACCTGATCCTACTGTTCCTTCTGCACCAACATTTAACACTGGTACTAAGACATTTACATTAACTAGTAGTTCTGCAAACTCCACAATTTCTGGATTTACAGATAGTTCTGCTGAGACTAACTTTACTTCTTCTGGAACACTTCAGAATGTAGAGGCTTCTACTTTGAGAATGAGAAATGCTGATGTTCAACGCATACCTCAGTCATCTGACAGAACACTCTCTGATACTGACAGCAGACTTGTCGTTGATACGAGTTTCAATAACAGGTCAACAAGTCAAACAAGATGGGTCGACCCTCTTGCACAATCATTTGAAGTACCAGATATTAACGGTGTTTATCTAACTAAGTGTGATGTCTTCTTTAGGGCAAAGGATACAAACCAATTACCTGTTACTCTTCAAGTAAGAACACTACAAACTGGTTTGCCTACTCAAGACATTTTACCATTTGGTGAAGTAGTTCTTGATCCATCTGAGGTTGTATTATCTGAGGATGGTTCTAAGGCAACAACATTTACATTCCCTTCTCCTGTTTATCTTGAAGGTGGTGGTGAATATTGTCTAGTTCTACTATCTGCATCTAACGAATATTATGTCTTTATCTCCAGAATGGGTGAAGAAGATATTACTACAGTTAATGCTGCAGATTCCGAGAAGATTATTGTTTCTTCTCAACCATTACTTGGTTCGTTGTTCAAGTCACAGAACGGTGCAACATGGGATCCAAGTCAGTTGGAAGACCTTAAGTTTAATCTTTATAGGGCAGACTTCACAACTGAAACTGGTAGAGTTAATTTCTATAACCCAGATTTAGAGATTGGAAACAGACAAATTGTTTCACTTGCTCTTAATCCAATTGATATGCTTGAGCATAACAAAGTTGTTGGATTGGCTAATAGTTTAACTTCCGCACAGATTACAGGACTTACTGAAGGTACAACAATTTACCAACAGAATAATCCAAACTTTAGTGCAAACTTAAGTAAAGTTCTTGGTGCAATTGGAATTGGAAGTGCTTTGGTTCTAACTAATGTTGGATCTGGATTTACTAATTCTTCTATTGTTTATAATAATGTTCCACTAATTGCACAAACTGGTAGTGGTTCTGGTGCTGAGATTAAACTTCACGTTAATAACAGAGTTGGTGTTGCTGCAACTGTATCGATAGGTGGTACAGGATACTCTGCTGGTGATGTATTAACTGTTGATACATCTAAGACTGATAACTTTGGTAAAGATCTAAGATTAACGATTCCAAATAACGTTGGTGTTATTAGTGCATTTAACACAATACTACTTAACAGAGTACAGGGATTACCTAAGATCGATGCTTCTTCTGCTATTGTTTATGTTGGTTCTGGTGGAACTACGGTAGTTAATGGTGGTGCTATTAAGTACCTAAACACTGTAACTGATGGAGTACATTTCAGAGTAAGACATAATAATCATGGTATGTATTCAGTTCAGGATCAAGTTGAATTATTTGGAATTGAACCAGATGTTAAACCAGAAAAAGTAACTGCTTCTTTTGATTCTTCAAGTACTTCGGATATTAAAGTATCTTCTGTAGGTATCTTTACTTCATTCGAGAATTTAGTAGTTGATAGTTCCAATCCAGGCTATGCTAATATTGGTAATGAGGTTATTCAATACACTGGTGTTAATACTTCTCAAGCTACTATAACTGGTATTACTAGATCATTTGATACTACTAAGGCTGGCGACTATAACATTAATGATAAGATCTTTAAGTATGAATTAAATGGAGTTTCATTAAGAAGACTTAATACATCCCACAAATTCACTGATGTTGATCATTCTACATATCCAATTGATGTTGATCATTATTGGGTTAAAGTTGGAGTTTCAAGTCGTGGAGTAGATAGAGCAACTGGAAACTCTAGTGGATTCCCAGAATTACATTGGAAAGAAACTAAGTCTGGTGGTAGTTATGACCAACAATATGTAATGGTTGGTGTTCCATTCGGACCAAGAGCGACACAGAATATTCCATTCAATCTTGTTAGACCTAATGTTGGAACCCTTCAACCTGATGGAACAACAATTGATGCTAAGATAAGAACATTTAGTGGTAATAGTCCAGATGGTTCTTTAACTGCCTATGTTGATCAGGGATATGAACCAATATCATTGAATAGTAATAATACAATGAGTTCTCCAAGAATCGTTAGTTCTAAGATTAATGAGCTGAATAAGTTGGCAGATTTCCCTGGCAGGAAGTCATTCACTATGCAGTTCTTTATGAAGACTCAGGATTCAAAAGTAACTCCAATGATCGACTTGGATAGAGTTAATCTTATCACAACAATGGATAGAATTAACTCCAAGGTTACTGACTATGCAAGTGATTTGAGAGTTAATTCTCTTGATGGTGATCCAAGTGCTGCAGTTTATCTTTCTAAGATTGTTAATCTTGAAAAGGCTGCTGATGGATTGACAGTCATGTTTGATGCATACAGACATGCAACAAATGATATTAGGGTCCTTTATAGGATATTCAGAGTAGATGCTCCACCACAATATCAGTTATTTGAACTATTCCCAGGCTATGATAATTTAGATTCTAATGGTTTAATTATCAATAAGGCTAAGAATAACGGAAAACCAGATAGAAGGATTCTTTCTTCTTCCACTGAAGCTGACTATAAAGAGTATAAGTTCAGTATTGGAGATCTACCTCAGTTTAATGGATTCCAAATTAAAATTATTATGAGTGGTACAAACTATGCGTTTGTTCCTAAACTCCGTGATTTGAGAGCGATTGCTTCTATCTAATGGATAAAATAAAAGTCCAAGATAGTACATCGCTTTATAGAGATGTTGAATCTGGTGCAATTCTTAATTGCTCGGATAGTGAATATGATAATTATCTGCGAATGAAAAATCAAAAACTAACAGAGAAACAAGAACTTGATAACCTAAAGGATGAAATGAATGAGATCAAGTCTATGTTGAACGTAGTTTTGAGTAAATTGTCATAAATAACTAAAATCTTCCTATTTCACTATGACGGCAAGAAATGTCAATTTAGTTCTTGATCAGGGCGTAGATTTTGAAGCAACCTTTACTATTAAAAATAATAATAATTCGTCTTTGAATTTGACTGGCTATACTGCCGAATCTAAGATTAAGAAACACCCTGACGCTACAAAATTCAATGCTTTTGTTGTTAGTTTTCCTGATAGGATAAACGGACAAGTGAAAGTTGCTCTTGCTAGCACGATTACTACTTCAATAGAAGGTGGAAGATACGTATATGATCTCGTTTTGACTTCACCCAACTCATATAAAACAAGACCCATACAGGGAAATGTTTTAGTTATACCAGGCGTTTCATAATGGCAGATTATCTAGTTACCTTAAATCAACCTGGCGATTATAACGTTGGTGTTGATTATGAAATTCCTTCAAAATCGATTCAATACGGTAATATCGTACTGGATACTATTGCTGGAATGAATGGGATTGGTAAAACATTCTCATTAACTGATCAAGGTGTTGCATACAGTCCAAATAACAATCAACAATTGATTGTATCCAAGAATAATTTACTTTTAAATCCAGCAACGGATTATAATATTTCTGGAGATAAGATTGTATTTACAACTGCACCTACTGGTACTGATAATGTTTTCATGATCGCTTTGGCCGCTGCAGCGGATCTTACCCGAACTGTAAATTATGTAATTGATAGTGGAACTACTCCAATGATTGCTGGAGATAAGGGTAGAGTAACTATAGATGTAAGTGGAAAGATCGAAAATGTACGAGTATTGTGTGATCAAACTGGAGATATTGTTTTCGACATATCAAAAACTACTTTCCAAAATTTCCCAAGTTTCACTAGTATCACTCAAAATCAAAGGGTTCAGTTGCAATCAACAAATAAATACTTTGATGATGTACTAAATAACTGGGATACCACAATTGTTGCAGGAGACATCCTAAACTTTAACGTGGTAAGCGTGACTAATATTAGAAGGTTACTAATCTCTCTAAAATTAAAATTGTAGAATACTATAAATAAGTATAGTTCTTAAAGTCTAACCCCTCAGAGGAGTTGTATCGATGGCATTACTAGTCCCTAATATTGGTGAAATTGAGTCACTCAGGTATCTGATAGCGCAAAATAATTTCGTTGCAGATCTAGAAGATAACTCACCTAGAAACCTTGTATTGAAACTCTTTACAAGTAACACCAACCCAGCTGAAGGGGACGTTCCCTCTGCAACTGCTTACTTTGAACCGTATATTGACGGTAACGTAAATGGTTACGGAACTACCGCAAACACTGGATATCCAGTTTGCGTTAACAACAGGGGCGACCAAGATTACAACCAGCAGTACGGAATTCTGCTAAACGGATCGAGATGGGTTATTAAGAACGTTGGTAGTGGTACAACTGCTACATACCCAGAACAGACTTTCACATTCACGGGACCTGCTGGTAACATCTACGGATATTATGTTACTCGTGCAAACAACATGCCTGTCGCAGTACAAGGTGTTGTTCATTCCGCTAGTGTCGGCATCGGAACTACAGTTACTAAGGGTAACAACACAGACCCATGTATTGGGGTTGTTGGTAACTCTTACATCACTATTGACCCACAGGTTAGTATCAATGATCTAACTCTTGGTCAGTATGTTGCAGGTAACGCAGGTATTCAGACTGGAACTCGAATTATTGGTATTGATAGGTCGCTACAGGTCGTGTATCTGGATAAGGCACTTGTTGATAACATTCAGGTTGCTACTGACCCAAGTATTACATTTAGTTTCGGTAAGATTTCTATTACTAACCACGGTCTGAAGAATGGTGACATTCTTTATGTCAACTCTGGTGCTGGTAATACAACTCTTGAGTCTAATGTTTATACTATCTTCGATGTACCTAATGCAGACGAGTTTGTAACAACTCCTGCAATGACTGCTACATCTAACGGTGTATTGGGACTTAATACTGCGACTCTCTACAGTTCAATCATGTACGCTGAGAGATTCACAAACGGACCTTACAACATTCAGAACAACGGTGACCAAATCAAGATTACCTTGAACGTCGCACTCGACTAAGAAACAGACTAAATATTCAATATGTGGGGTTTGCTTTATATCTAAGCAGACCCTTTTTAATTATAGGAGGTAGTTCTTGACCGTATTCGTATATGACAATACGAAGATAGATGAATTCGTTGGAATAGATCAAGGTTCGATCTTGACTTCTTCTTCGGAGAATATCGACTATGGCGATATAAATCAAACAGCGGTTATTGAACGAGACGCAAATTATTTTAATGTAGATTATTGGGGTGAGATCAGATGGCTTGGTGATATAGTACCATTCGGCCCAATAAATGTAGTAGATGGAAGAGATGAGTTCGGTAGATCTAGATCTCAGGTCATCTTCCCAGCAGATAACACAGTATTATTCGACGTAGGTGCTGCGGCACTGACCAATCCTGTTAGACCTTGGATTGGTTCTGGTACAATATTCGAGATTGGTCATGGACTGGAAAGACTGGTTATACCAGATCTTGGAGCGGCTGGACCAGTTATCTTCAACACCACTGGTGTTGTTGATGAGTCATATTCAAAAGCGAATTATAAAGGCAACGGTGTTGGTCTGCAAATTAGCCAAACCGCAGCCACAGAATTAGATCAAGTTTATCCGTGGGATGGAACAGGTACGTTTAATGTATCTGGAGGAACAACAACTCCTGACCACGAAAGTTACCTCCCAGTAATTAAAAACGCTGCGAAGATTAAGGGTGGTAATAGAAGAAATTATCAGATTGATAGAGTAATATTTGATTATTCTCGTGACCCAAGAGAGACTTGGACACAGGATAATTACGGTTCAGTAACTACAAGACAAGGTTCTACATTTGGTAGTACATCACTATCATTTGATGATACTATTGAAGATGCTCTTGCTAAGGAAGTATCATTCAGTGATACTTCAGTAATAACTGGAGATAATTACGGTTTAATAACAGATACACCAACATCCTTCAGAGACGATGGTGTAATAGAAAGGAAGTTTGGTGGTCAGATATCTCTACATGAGTATCAGGCTTATGGTGTTGGTGCTGTTGAATCCAGACCATTCTTCTTCAATGGTTCAGGAAGTATATTCAAACTTGCTGAAGCAACCGATGTTGCTCAGACACCAGTTGTTACTGGTTCTGGTACTATTAATGTTTCTGGAACCAACTGGTTCAGTCAGGCTCCACAAAGTACAGTATTTGGTGTTGGTGATACCGTTACTGTATCTGGTAGTGCAGATGAGAGGTTCGTTCCTCAGACTCCAGAAGGTACAGTACTCTACAGTGTAACTGGTAACGCTGATACTGCAAGATCTAGAATTACTACTGGATCTAGAAATCCATTCAGGATTACTGGATCTGTATCCGATATTAGTATTGTTACTGGTAGTGGTGATAAGTCTAATACCGTACTCTACAGTATTAGTGGTGGATATACCGATCTTAAGGCCGTTAAGGCAGATGGTAATATAAACCTCTTCGATATTACTGGAGGAATGACACAGGGCAAACCTGTATTCACTCCTTCTTGGTTCTCTCCTCTTGGAGATCAGGTTACAGAAGAACTGGATTGGGGTCAAATTGTTGCGACTCCAACTCAGCCTGCGGAAGATTGGGAAGTCATCAGGACAAACGACGAGACTATTCCAAAATCAGCAGAGAATTGGGGATATCTCCTTCCAGACTTCAACTGGGCTCAACTTGGAGGACAACATTATCCAAATCTGGATTCTCTCTCAACAGGAGAATCTTCTTGGATCAGACAGACTTCTGCTATTACAGAGACTGCGACATTCCTCCTTTCAGAGGATCCAGATGTTGCAGCTGCACTTGCTTGGGAATCTTCTGGAAAATCTGGTATTGCTACACACAATGCTGGTATATTCATATCTGGAGAACTCTGGTTATCACAGGCTCCACAACACACAGTATTCGGTGAAGAAGGTCAATTTACCATCAGTAGTACTGGTAATGAGTCTATCACTCCTTGGATTCCTGAAGGAAGTGGATCACTCTTTACTCTTGGTGGATCTGCTGAGGCTACTACTAAGGCATACCTACAAGGTGATTATCAGTACATTGGTGGTACTGCTGGTCAGGTCTTTAGTCCTGCTGTGCCAGGTACTGGTTCTATTACCCTCAGTCAGGGTAGAGAGCCAGGTCAGACATACAGTAGAATCATTGATACACCAGAGTTGGCCTTTGGTGGAACCTTCAATATGGTTGGTCAGGCTCTCAGTCAGGCCTTCTTCGCATATAATACTTCCTCACTATTCGTTGGTCAGACCAATGAGGATTACGGTAATATTACTAATGATCCAGCCTTCGGTTGGGATCTCAATCAACTTGGTCAGGCTTCTGGTACTGAGACATTCGATGATGAGACTAACAAATATGACCAAGATGTTCTCTTCAGTAGTGGAGGTCTAACATACGACCAAGGATCTGGTGGTGTTACAGTTCTACCTTCCTTTGATAAGACTAATAGTTACTCTAGTGATCTTTCTACAACTGTTGTATCTCAGTCTTGGGGTATTCTTGGAGAACAACAGCTTGAACCTAGAGCTGACGCTCAATATACTCAAGAGACTCCACACTTCACTGGATTCAAACATCAGAGTGAGGGTACTAGGAACGGACTTGAAGACTTTGGTTGGGTTAATGAGACTGCACCAACAGCGAACAGGTATCCATTCGAGACTCCAATCAAGATTGTTGATGCTTCTCCTCCTGCCAAGACTCAGTGGATTCCGAAGTATCACGGTTCTGGAACACTTATTGTTACTGGTCTTTCTACAGCTCCTGTTAGAGTTGCTGTTGCAAGTAGTAATACAACACTATTCGACTTCCAAGGTACAACTGCACCAGAGAAGTTTATTGCTCAGACTCCAGAGAATACTGTTCTTTACGATACCTCTGGTCTTCTTGTCGAAAGAACCACCAAGGATTGGGTTGGTCTTGGAACTATCACCCTCCAAAAACATCAGGGTGTTGGATTTACCACTTACAGAAGAATCATCTTCCCACCATCAAGTGGTATTACAACTATCAGTGGTGCTTCAGTCGAGAAATGGAGTGGAGATCCTCCAGAAGGAACATACCTTCACATCTTCGACAATGGCCCGATTTACGAGAAGGTTACTCTCGCAGCTCAGGCACAGAAGGTTACTACAAGACTCTACGGTACTCTGGAACATCCAGATATCGACTTCACACCCCATTATGGTATCGAAAGAAACATCGGTATCGAGACTGGAATTACATTATCGCCTGGTGGTGGTACGGACAGAACTACTGGTATTACAACTTCCAGCTTTATTCCGAACTATCCAGGCGGTCAATCTGCTCTTGATGGACAAGGTGGAAAGACTCACGAAGTTATCAAGATCGATGGTCGTTCGATCTCCAGAACCAACGCTCCTATCAGTACTCACGGTGTTATCTACATTCTGGGTATTGGTACTGCTGGAAACGGTGTTGGAGGCCCAGACGAGAAAGGAGATCTCGATGGAGTCGAATTTGGTGCAAAAGAACGCTTTATACCTGCAACCGAATACGGTTTCGGGTCGATCATGTTCGACTTTACTGGAACGGCTCCATCCAGAGTCATTCAGGTATTTGGTTATTATGGAGACGACAGAGATCCAGGCGCTGGTACAACTGGTCAAATCAGTATCAGGAAC
>Ga0098044_1000110_pt1 | contig 43879 bp, 69 predicted proteins | sample 10_taG_FD_75053 | JGI IMG/M metagenome (GOLD analysis project Ga0098044, IMG submission 75053) | Marine viral communities from the Subarctic Pacific Ocean - 10_ETSP_OMZ_AT15264 metaG | ecosystem: Environmental > Aquatic > Marine > Oceanic | place: Pacific Ocean | collected 2015-01-16 | reverse complement strand
GTAAACCGTCCATGCTTCTTTGCTGGCTTCCTTGACGGCTTCTTCGGTGCCCCATGTCTGTTTGCAGCCCCGGCAGTGCTTGCCTCTCGTCTCGTTGTGCAGGCAGTGCCCGAATATCTTCGCCACTTCCATGACCCTGCTATCGGGGCAGAAGTCGCGGAATGCTCCGCAGTGATGGCAGTACTTCATCCTTTGCGGCTTGATATATTCTGTGGCACAGTTGCAGTCCCAGTATTCTACCGTGGTCGTGCAGTTGTCGAAGGTCATGCGCCTACTCGCTTTCCGCAGATGGTGCAGAAGTCTGCCACACCAAGGCGATGATTGTTTCCGGGTGGGGGCAGGGCTTGAGAAATTCCTGCCAGATGTAATCTGGTTCTAGTATGAAGGCTATGCTCGTGTCGGTGAAGTACCGTTCGTCTTGGTTGTCATGTGACAAACGCCCCATTAGCATGCGCAGGTTATGGCTCTCCCCATGTGCCCGCTCTCCAGCACTGGTAGCATAGTTTGTCATTGTTGCCCAGCGAGTATGGCGGGGCGTCGTTGGTCCAGTCGTCGCACATAGGGCACTGGGCCAACCCATCGTTGGCGCTTCGTTCGGCCACTTCCTTCTGTCCTTGGGTCTCTGCGTCTTCCACTGTGCGGAACGGTCCCACTGAAAATACCGCGGTTTCGGCTTCGTCACGGCGTCTGATGATTTTGCTGATTTCGTAGCTGTAGCCGAGCAGGTCGCCGAGAAGCTGTGTCCATGCTGGCGAGGTCGTGACAATGGTCACCGTCATGCTGTGCGCTCTGGTGTTGTAGATATGATGTATTGGTTTGTCTTCTGTGATTACCGACGATCTAATTATTGACGCATCGTTGCAGGCGGGCAGGTCGCAAATGGTTATCGCTCTGCACTCTTCAACAATCTCTGCCGATGTTCGCAAATTCGCCTTGAAGGTTACGCGGTAGGTGAAGTGCGTCTCGCCGTCGTCTTCGTTATTGAAAATTGTGTCTAGCTCAATAATTCTTGCGTCATTCGCTGAATACATCGCTTCCGCTCCTTGTGTCTTGTGACAACTATCGGCTGTGCTTAATCGCTGTTGCAATCGCTCCCAGTGCCACAAGAAGTGCTATGGTCTGGGCTAGGCTCAGTGCGTCTTGTATGGTCATTGGCCTAGCTCCATCGGGTCAAGTGGACAAATACGCCTTCTTTGTAGATGCCCACCCTTGTTATCATGTTCGGCGGGGGATCATTGGCGAGGTCTTCCAGCCGTTTCAGGGTGGCGTCTGTGGGGCTGTAGCGCCGGCCGCAATGCGCTACACCGAAGCCCGCCCAGCACACTGTAACCTGCGGGCTCAAGCCGTTTACTGTGTCAATCATAAGCGATTTGTAGGCCATCAGTTTCCCCGTACCATAATGGCGTTTTGTGTCTGGCGGTCGGTCCGTAGGTGCAGCCAGCCGCGTCGGAGAAGGCTGTAGTATGCGCTTGAGTAAACTTGTACATTTTTGCAGGTCATCGTATTGGCTCCTGTTCTGGTCCTGTGTCGGTCTGCTCAGGGCACCGGGCAGGGCTTGCGGGCTCCTGCTCGGTTCTCTGTGCTATGCTTGCCGGGGCCTAGTGTAGTTCTATCTCGAATGATTGCCAGTTCTTGATCGCGTAATAGTCGCTGGCCTTGTGGCTGTCGGTCGTTCCGTTGCAAAGAACCGAGAACGTCGCTTTGTCACCGGGGTGTTTGATCTTACACACGTTGATTTCCGGGTCGCTCAGTGCAAGTTCATCGTGCTTACTGCCGAGGCTGAACACTGCCTGTAAATTGGGAAGGTTGGCATTCTTGAATAATCGCCATGCTTTGTAATTCTTGGTGTAGACGAAATGCGAGACGGTCGGCGTCAGCTTGGCTGTAGCAATGATTGCCCGCGCATATTTGAGATTGAATACGTCCCCGGATGAATGCCAGCGGAGTATAGCGGTTTTGTTGCGGACGAGCTCCGCGGCCATGTTCGTGGGCAACTCGCCTTTATTGAGCAGGCCTTTGACGGCTTCTAGATTGCGCTGTCGCATGGCGATAACTGCCGGGTATCGTTCTGAGCGGGTCGCATAGCAGATTTCTCGGCACGTCCCGGCTTGGGGGCAAGTCTTACCAGCGGGTAGATCGAAGGCGTGCGTGCGCTTGCCTGTGTCGCGTTGGGTCGCCTGTAGCTTGCTATTGTTTTTACTGAGCGTGATCAGGTGCTGTGCCATGCCGATATTCTCCTGTTGTATGGCGGGCTAGTTGCTGTCGAGTTCGTACGTGCTACCGAGCCACGAGCATGATATGACGAGCTTGGTGTACACAACCGAGATGCCCAGTTCGCCGGGAAACTCGATTGTGAGCTCGTGGCTCGTGTCGTCATCCAGCCATGCCGTCTCACTGTGGTGATCCTGCCGAAGGGAAAAATACTCTCTTTCGCTTACAAACTCGCTTTCGGTCATCGTTCCTGTGCTGAATTCGTGCCCGTGCTGTCTGATGCTCTTGTGCAGTTTGCGCTGTAACATGATTTTGCCTCCGGTGTCAGCGGCGACCGGGGTGTCGGGCTGACTACTAACATGATCGCCGGGTTTTGGAAAATGTCAAGCGTTTTGCCGAATTTTATGACATTTCGTCGAGTAATTGGGGGTTGGGATTTGACAAATGTCACATCGTACGGGTGTTCTAAAATCGTGTGTCACAGGACAAAACCGACGACCTGGCTGTGCCTGTTGTGGTAGTAGGTAAGAGCTTGAGCCGAGCGGGTCCGCATCTGGTCCGCTTCGGACAGCTTCGGACAGTTTGGGCAGTGCGGGACGGGGTCAGTGTCCGGTCGGGGCAACTCGTCCTAGCGTGTCTGTATCAGTCCGCACCATGCTGCACTGGTCCGAACCGGGCCTGTGCGGTGTTCTGGACCGCCACGGGGGCGGTTCGTCCGCAACGGACTGGGCCGCGGCTGTTTGCGGTCCGGGCTGTTGCGTTATTCAGGCTGTGCTTGTGGCTGTGCCGTACCATGTGCGGGCGCCAGTGCGTGCAGTACTGGTACAGTGTGTGCAGTGGCGGTACAGGTCCGCACCTGTTCGGGAGCGGGCTGGACTGGGACGGGTGGGTAGGTGGCACCACGTTGTCTTTGTTCTTGTGGTGCTGGGGGGGGTTGGGTCTGCGGTAGGATCGACGTCGAATTTGCCATTGGCCCCCTTTTTGTGTGCACAAGTGTGGTATACTGGTATATGCGGAGGAGTAAATGGCAACCAAAGGGTATAGCCGTAAGAGGCACGAAATGATGAACGCGCAGCTAGGACAGAACAGGGTCACGGCACGTCGCAGGTTGATGCGGCGACTTCTGTACGACCAAGCGCAGAGACTGGAGCTGGACCTGTGCTTCCAGTGCGGAGAGCGGATCGACACGCTCGAAGAGTTCAGTATCGAACACAAGGTACCGTGGCTGCACAGTGACGATCCTGCTGGCCTGTACTTTGACCTGGACAACATCGCGTACAGTCACATGGAGTGCAATTCGGCAGCTGCGAGGGGAAGGGCTAAGTCTCCGTGCGGTACGCATGCGAAGTACAGGAGGGGATGCAGGTGCGAGCCTTGTGTACTGGCGCGTGAGTTGAAGGTGTATGGGCCTGCAGGTAAGCCCCCGTTCAAGAAGGACACACACGGAACAGCGGCTTGTTACCACAACGGCTGCAGGTGTGACGAGTGCAAGGTGGCGCGAACTGAGGCGTATCGTCTCGGGAGGTACGGGACAACGGAGCCGCGGCCCAAAAAGAAGTATACACACGGAACACTCCAGTGCTACTCCAAAACGGGCTGCCGGTGCGACAAGTGTAAACTTGCTCGTGCTGACAAGTACCACATGCGCAAGTACGGTCGTCCTGCGCCTCGCTTCGCCGCTTGACCCGATCCGCTGTCCCGTGGTACGATACGGTTCGGAGGTGACTGATGCGATTCCGTATCAAACGAGCCAGCAACCATAACGTACGTCCAGTCTCGATTGCCACAGAGGGTCCGCCAGACGAATGGGGCGACACTGCGTATTACGTCGAGGTCGAGACGCTGGAGCAGTTGCTGTGTCTGGACAAGCGGAGTGGCATGCTTTCATGGGATTTAGTTGTTGACCGGGACGATATGTCGATTGTGATCTGCGATGACTACGTGGAGTGACTTATGACCTGTAACTGCCACAACCCGACCCGGGACTGCGCCAGGTGCGGAAGCGGCGTACTGACCGAGAAGGTGGTAAACGATGCGCTACAGGAGATGTGCGAGGACGTAAAAGTGCATGAGTGCATGGAGCATCACGAGCACGACTGGGGTCTACTGTCCGGTGGTGGCGCGGTCTGCGTTGCTCGATTTGCTTGCACGAGAGAATTGACCAAGGAAGAAGTCAGACAAAGAGTCAGACAAAGAGTCAACGGCGTTTTTGCGAGGGTCAAGTAATGCCCTTCTACGAGTTCGAATGTGACAAGTGCGGATACTGCGACACGTTCCGCGTCAGCATCGGGGACCGGGACGGATTCTTGTCCGGCTGCAAGAGCTGTGACGGTGTCATGCGCCGGCGGCTGAACGCACCGGACTTTCGGATGCAGGGAGCGACCAGACCGGGTAAGGGCTGGCGCAGAAAGGCAAAAGGCAAATGACAGGACCGTGGTGGCCGTTCGTGTTGGGATTGGCATTGTATTCTATCGTCCTGTTCGTTTTTCTTACATTGGTGATTCGTGATTTCTAAAAGGGAGTTCTCACTACTGAAGGTCATCAAGCACCTCGTGATCCACGGATACAGCCACAAGTGTATCTGCTACAAGTGCGAGGCGATCCGGCACTACAGGGTCGAACAGGATCTTGTTGCGGAACTGGGGCTATGCTATGCAAAAGGGATATTGGAAGAAAATCTAAGACTATTTCGAGAGTGAGGAATTTATCGTTGATCGATCCCAAGACTGTTGAGGGTTTCTGAATGGAGCTGCGGTACGGTGAACTTTTCAGCGGCCCCGGAGGCCTTGCATACGGAGCGATGGAAGCGTCTGCTAAGAATAATGGGGAGGTCTACACAATTCGGCATCAGTGGGCCACCGATAATGACCACGATGCATGTGAGACATATATTCTTAACATCTGCGATGGTGTGAAAGACACAGTTTACGAATCCGATATTCGTGAGCTTGAATTAACCAGCCTTGCACCGATTGATATTCTCGCGTTCGGTTTCCCATGCAACGATTATAGCGTTGTTGGTGAGCGGAAAGGCTTCGAGGGTGAGTTTGGCCCGCTATATACGTATGGGGTGAAAGCTTTGGAGGCGCACAATCCAATTTGCTTTGTGGCTGAGAACGTGAGCGGCCTTACCAGTGCAAATGAGGGAGAGGCCTTCGGAAAAATCCTGTATGAACTGCAGAACGCTGGCATGGGATATGGTATTCACCAGCAGCTGTACCGTTTCGAGCAATATGGAATACCTCAAAAAAGACACCGGATCATCATAGTTGGTTTCAGAAATGATCTGGAAATCCAATTTACGCCCCCGATCCCTACAACTCCACATGTAAAAGATTGGATTTCCGCATATGATGCACTTCAAGGACATCCTATCCCAGAGAGCGCTCCAAATCAGGAGCCCACGAATCACGCATCGCGGGTCGTCGAGCGGCTGAACCATATCAAGCCTGGTGATAATGCTTGGAGCGAAAGTATTCCAGATCATCTCCGTTTGAATGTTAAACGGGCCAAGCTGAGCATGATCTACCGACGGCTCCACCCAAACAAGCCGGCGTACACGGTTACCGGAAGTGGCGGCGGCGGTACCCACATTTACCATTGGAGCGAACCGAGAGCTCTGACAAATCGCGAGCGTGCTCGACTGCAGACATTTCCTGATGATTTTGAATTTGTGGGCAAGAAGCAAAGCGTTCGCAGGCAGATTGGTATGGCCGTGCCCCCATTAGCCGGCAGGCAGATCATTGCGGCTGTTCTGCAGACGATTGCGAACAACTCTGAAAAAATTCCGGATCTAAAAATGGTTCAGCGCTAAGTGAGGGGAGATTTATTTTGAGGAAAAAGTGAAGCGCTTTGCATACCGGATTCATGGGAATGCGCCATCAAACGAGAAATGGATCATGTTGAGAGATTGCTTATGTCCGTTTTTGATGGCCGCAATCATGCTGCCGAAATTGTTATTGAATGGGAAGGTCGAAGACTTTTCAGTCTGGGGCTCAAACTAGGATTAAGGTAAAGGAATCTTGGAATGATGGATTTGGAAATCGTTTGATTATGATTGCCCGCTATTGCCTTGACTAGTAATATTATCGGCATCACGATGATTTGCGGAATTGATTCAGGATTAGGGATGTGGGCAGAATGGTCACCAAGATATTTTCGTTCTTCAGTGGAATTGGTTTCTTAGACTTGGGCTTTGAGGATGAAGGGTTCGAGGTAGTTCTTGTTAATGAATTATCTGAGAAATTCATGGACGGTTACCAACACTCAAGAAAAGTCCTGGGTATGAAGAAGCCTTCTTATGGGTATCACCTGGGAGGAATTCAAGATATTTCCAACGAGATGGATTTGAGTTCGATTGTCAAGAGTGAGGTTCAAGAAGGGAATATTGTCGGGTTTATTGCAGGACCTCCGTGTCCAGATTTTTCTGTAGGTGGAAAAAATCGAGGACGTGAGGGAGAAAAAGGCATCCTCTCACTGGCTTACTTCGATTTAATAATCAAGTACTCTCCCGATTTCTTTTTATTCGAAAATGTAAAGGGACTATGGAGAACAAAGAGGCATAGGAGGTTCTATGAGGAACTGAAGGAGCGGGCGAATCACCACGGTTATCATCTCACAGAGAAGTTAGCTAATGCGCTCGAATATGGTGTTCCTCAGGATAGGGACAGAATCATTCTCTTTGGATTTAAGAAAACGCTGTTGGATTCACTTGGATATGATTCGAGCCTGGCAAATGAAAACCGGATAGATTTTCCGTGGGACAAAATTATAAAATACTCTATGAGTGAGGTCGCCTGGTGTTCTTGGCCGGACGTTGATGACTTTAAGGAAGGGGCTCAACTTCCAAAGCCAACAGGGATAATTGAAGACCTGACTGTAGACTATTGGTTTCGCAAGAACGCTGTTCATAAACATCCCAACTCAATTCACGGTTTCAAACCTCGAGCAGGCCTTGCGAAATTTAAGATAATTCCCGAAGGTGACGATTCCAAGAAATCGTACAAGCGTCTTCATCGATGGCGCTATTCGCCTACAGCTGCATATGGTAACAATGAAGTTCATCTGCATCCATATAAAGCTCGACGAATCACAGTCTCTGAGGCACTTGCTATTCAGTCAATGCCAAAGGACTTTGAACTACCCGGAACCATGTCTCTAACTGCTATGTTCAAAGGAGTTGGGAATGGTGTACCTTACCTTATGGCAAGAGGTTTGGCTGAGTCATTGAAAGCCTTCCTGGAGAGTGAATCATGAGACTTGCTGTGGCTGATTTGGTTCGTGCGATTAATGATTTGGATTCCCATCGACAATATCGATACGTTAATGCAAGGTCCACAACAATCATTGAGATTGAATCTGTTCGGCTCCCCGAGGGGCCAATATTGCTGGACACAAAATCATCGTCCGGCAGAAAGAAAACGAGGTTCTTGCACATGGAGAAGCGTAACAAAGAAATGTCCCGTGTCGTCGTCCGGTTCCCGCACTGTCTCTGGCGCGGTCACAATACGTGACCAGTCTCCGCCTGACCCGAACCCTGTGCGGGCACTGCGACCATGTTACAATGCTCTGGTCCGATCGGGCACTGTCCAGTCGCAAGTGGCTGTGCAAGTGCGGGACCGAGAACGTGGCGGATCTTGAAACGGGCATGTCCCGAGAACTGACGTGGCGGGGGCGGACGATTGAAACGAGCCCGACGCTGGTCCGGCACCTGCGCAGAAACGTAGCGATCTGGTTGCGGAAACTGGCGAAGCGGATCGATGTGGGATTTGGAGGAGCTGCCGATGAATGAGCGAAGGCACAGAGCGGCGCTTGCGGAGGGGTTCGCAGCATCAGTTCCTCTTGTGGCGCAACTCGAAAAGCTCGTGATGAAGCACTGTACGTGCGAACCGTGCGCTTCGGCGCGGGACGGTATCGAGAAGTTCCAGGCAGCGCAAAAGAAGATCACGGAGAGTATGAAATGACAGCGAGAGCTATGCGACCGAGAAACGGCGAGAACCTGGTGGGCTTTGTTCTGGCTGTTGTCATTGTCATCCTCGGGTTTTTGTGGATAGCGGTGATATCGACATGAAGCCACTATGCACGTCTGATGCGGACGCTCCGCAACCGGTCGACATCCCAGAGAGCGGCTTGATGGGAGCTATTGCCGACATTGTGGACAGTTACGAGAAGAAGATCCGGCTACGCCGATGGAGCACATACGAGTTCATTCAAAGACTCAGAAAGGGAACGTAATATTTGGGAAGAAGAGAATCGAGGAGCTTGACAAGAAGATCATCGGCGTCCGCGCCGCATCAAAGGCGGCCCGGGGCCGGCTGTACTTGCACCTGTAACAACAGATCAACGATTGGGTTGGCGAGGTAGATGTACCAATTGATGCCAAGACTGACGTTGATTTGAAAGGGCGAGTATTTCAAGGTGTTTTGACGCCAGCTATTCGTTCAGGGATGGGGCAATATTTTACTCCCAACGTGGTCATCAATTTCATGGTGGCGATTGCCAACCCAACAAGCAGCGATTTAGTGCTTGACCCATTTTGTGGTTCTGGACATTTCCTAACTCATTGCCTTAACCATGTTCGACGTTTGAACCCGGAATTAAATCAAAACCAGATTAATAAATACTCATTAGGGAAACTGCACGGAATTGAAAAGAGTGACCGGATGGTGAGAATTGCAATGACCTCAATGCGTCTGAACGAAGATGGTCATTGCAACATTCGGAACGTGGATGCGCTCTTAAACTTTGACAATTACAATGACCTTCAACCCGGAACCTTTGATGTGGTGCTGACGAATCCTCCATTTGGCTCAATCCTTCGGGCTGACGCAATTGCTGAACTGGGCGAATTTGAACTCTCCAAAAATCGTAAAAGTGTTCCAATTGAAGTGCTCGGTCTCGAGAGAGCAATTCAATTTCTTCGGCCTGGGGGGCGAATGGGAATAGTCCTCCCTGAAAGCATCCTCGCGACACAAAAATTTCAGTATGTGAGGAAATGGCTAGCCAGAGTTGTTTCTGTGCGTGGAATTGTCAGCCTCCCAGTGGAAGCATTTTCACCGTTTGGAGCAAATATTCGTACAAGCATATTGTTCTGCAGAAAGCTCAAAAGTGGAGAGGTCCTCCCAAATGATTACCTCGTTTTCATGGGGAGTGTTGACAATGTTGGGTATGACGCGACAGGGAGAAACAAGGATGGATTAGATATTTGGGAACTGGCCAGTGAATTTCACGCTTTCATCAGGGAGGAAGGTTGGTAGTTATGAAAACGGGAAGAGCACGATTTAATGATTTGCTGGAGAATTCACGGTGGAATCCCGCTTACTACCTTGACTATGATGTGAGAATCTCAAAAAGTGAGTTTCCCATGATGCGCGTGGGAGAACTAATCACTGAGCAGACAAAAGCAATAGAACCTAAATTGCAGCCCAGAAAGATTTTCAATTACCTTGGATTAGAAAATGTAGAATCAAATACTGGCGACCTTGTGAAATTTCATTCAAGGAATGGTATTGAAGTAAAATCGCGGTCAAAGATATTTTCTCAATTTGATGTGCTTTATGGGCGACTACGCCCAAACTTAAATAAAGTGTATATCGCGGCTGGCCAAGGAGTAGATGAAGGTATTTGTTCTACGGAGTTTTACGTATTGCGGCCCAAATCTGAGCATGTCCGGCCTTATCTTTTTAGAAGTGTGCTAGCCTCATGCTTCGTGAGTTCCGTTGTAGGGAGATTTCAAACGGGTACTGCTTTGCCAAGACTGCAAAAGGATGACCTCTTTAGCATACAAGTGCCAGTCCCTCCGCTAGACTATCAATTGGAGTTAGAGGAGTTTATTATTCAAGCAGATATTGAAAGGAGAGAATTAAAGCAAAGATTATTGGAAATGCCGTTCGAAAACATGTCCAAGATTGAGGCATCCTTGAAAGCCTCGAAGTCAATTTGGTAGCTCTTATTTATGTAATTTTCTCTATGCAAAATCTCGCAATATGTCCTGATAGTGGTCAGACGAAGCACGAATCTCGGATATTAATTTTGTCTTCGATTTTCCTTCTGTGGAGATTTCAAGTAGGTTCGCAATTTCCCGCCACTCGACCTATACGCAGCGGTGGTCCAATGGGACGATTCCGGCCTCCAAATCCGCGAGATGCACGTTCGAATCGTGCTCGCTGCGCCTTTGGCGTAGACCCGTACGAAGCCCCCTAACTGGGGCTTTTTGCGTATGTAGTACAATACAAGCATGGCAAAACTGTATCTTGACAAAAAGGGACTGGACAAGGTCCGCGATCTTGTCGCGTCTGATACACCGAACGGTTTCGAAGCGTTCTACATCCTTGTCCATAACCGACCGCTGCCGAAGCATGCTCGTGGCTGGATCGACCAGATCTACGATGACCACTCCAAGGGACGCGGTACAGTGATCTACGCTTTCCGGGGAAGCACCAAGACCACTACGATTACCAACACGTTCGGAGCCTACCGTCTCGCAATCGACTCGCACAAGTCTCAGTTGCTGATCCAGGTCGGTGACGGCATCGCACAGGACAACAGCTCACAGATTGCGGATTTCGTTGAACATAACACCGGCTTCTCTTTTGCCTTCCCTGACATTCACGAAGATAAAGATGTACGCTGGGGTGCGGGCGGATACGAGGTCGTGGATCTGTCCATGGATTACAAGCAGTTCCGGCGCAAGAAGACGTCCAAGGACGCTTCGTTCGTTGGGCTCGGGTACACGTCCGGACAGATCATCGGGAAACACCCCGACGGATCACTTTTTGCAGACGACATCAACAACGAGAAGAACACGGCGTCTGAAAAAGAGAGCGCCATGGTGAACAAGATTGTTACCGGGACGCTGTTCCCTGTAATCACCCCGACGACGTGGGTGGTGTTCATCGGTACTCCGTGGACCTACAACGATGTTTTGTCATACGTCGCAGCGACTGGGGAGTTCGGCGTGATGAAGACGCCGGTCTATGTGGACGCCGAAGAAGGCGACGCCGGCGCAGTTTACTACGAAGAAATGGGCCAATGGGTCACTTTGACTTGGCCTGAAGTGTTTGACCTTGAAGAGATCGAGAAGGCGCGGAAGCGATCCGGAACACTGGAGTTCGCCCGGATGTTCCTGCTAAACCTCGACGCAGCAAAGGGCATCAACCTGAAGCCGGAGTGGTTGCACGAATACCCGGTTGAAGACATTAAAAACGACTGGCCCGTGTATGTGGGCATCGACTTCGCCTCAACAAGAGACAAGTTGAAGGACAAGAAGCGCGATTACTTCGCTATGGCGTGGGTCCGGGTCATCCCGGGCGGCGGAGTTATTGTCCAAGACGGCTATATGGAGAAGATGTCCCAGGGAGAGGCAGAGCAGAAGTCCAAGGCCATCTGCGAATCGTTCTTGACTCTGCAGGGCGTTGCGATCGAAACCGCCGGCAAGGGAGAGCTTTTCCACAACGCCATGCTGTTGAATACGGTACTGCCTGTAGTTGGCGACACCGGACAAAACAAGAGCAAGGGCCAGAAGTTCGAGATCGAGATGGCCCCGCACTTCGAGTTCGGACGTGTCTGGATCAGCAACGCGGACACACCGTTCCTGAAAGCGTTCCGTGCCCAGTGGCTTCTGTGGCCGAACGCACCGCACGACGATGCACTCGATGCTGTATACTATGCACTGAGATTGGCGGCGCCTCACCTGTGGGTTCCTGTTGACAGGCAGAAGGCGCTTGTACGCAAGAAGAAGAAGACAAATCCGTGGACAGCACTCGCAGGGGTAAGAGGATAATATGCCGAATCCGAGAACACAGATTGGCTGGTACGTTGAGCAAGCCAAGGATCTGAACGATCGAGACGCTCCGCTTCGGGTTATGCAGATGGGCGTCGAGCGCATCGTAAACCTGGAGTTCAACCTTCCAGAGGAACTGGACGCCCTGCCATACGTTCGTGCGATCCGGCAGACTGCGCCGTACGATGCCTTTAGCGGCGCCAAGCGGACGCTGTCGAAACTGGACGAGGATTTGAGTATCCATCCGTCGACAGTGCTCAAGATGCTTCCGACCGGTGCGTCGCCAACCAGCGACGAGGCCAAGACAGAGGCGAATAAGTGGGAGCAGGCACTGAAGTGGCAAATGGACGGAGCTGCACGGCGTCGTTCCACGTTCCGGGCCGATGTGATCCGCAGCGCCTTGATTTATGATGAGATTGTAGCGAACGTCATTCACCTTCCGTCCCAAATCAAGTCCATTGAAGCATTCGGTGGAAACACAACGCGACAGAAGCGGGCGCTGTCCTACGGGCAGTTCTCTGTTTCGCTCAAGAACCCGATGGGCGTCCACATGCGATGGTCGGATTACATGCTTGAGTCCGTGCTGTCTGTGAGCGTCGTAACGGCGGCGGAAGCTGTGAACTTCTGGGGCAGCGGGCTCCACAAGTTGCAGATGGCTCTAGCCAAGGACAAGGTGAAGGCAGACGACAAGTTCGTGATGCGCGATTGGATTGACTACGATTATCGAGCAGTATGGCTGTCGGAGGGGGAGAATGCATCCGAAGGTAACGTTGCTTTCAAGGTGCAGTTGAAAAAGAAGGGCCGTCCAGGCCCGGCTGAGAACGCATACGGGTTCATTCCGTGGGCTGTAGCAACTGGCGGAACGGAACTTGCGTCCGATAACCAGTTCTCTCGACAGCCGCTCTTGTGGCCTGTGTGGAAGTCAGAGCTGTGGCTGAACGCAAACATCGCCGGCAGCGTAATGTTCTCCGAGTCGCTAACAAAAGGATCGCAGCCTGGCCTAAAGATCACTGGCCCGAACCCGGACTCAGTTACTGTTGAGTACGGGGAGTCTGCGGTTCCGGAGATCCACGTTCCCGCCGGGCACGCTGCAGAGAAACTGGCAAAGGACCTGCTTGACCCTGCGCTTCGAGAGTCTGTCGATCGCTTCGTGGCTGACATCGAGAAAGCTACGGTCGCTCGCGTTCTAATCAGCGGCGAGACTGCGCCAGGTGAGAGCTTTGCCGGGTTCAATCTTCGCGTCCGGACAGCCGTGGGACAACTTCTGCCTTATAAACAGGTGGGGGAGCGGTTCTACGAGTCCGCTTACTCAGCTATGCTTATGTGGGCGCACAGATCTGGGATCAAGATTCATGGGTTCAGTTCCCGCGACAAAGATATCGAGCTATTCTCGATCGACTCAGAAGCTATTGATCCGTCCGCTCTGAACTTGGCAATCACGCTGGTTGCGGACGTTCCTACCGACCGGCAACAAAAGGTCGCCACGGCAATCCAGCTTGCATCCGGTATCCCGGGCTTCCCAATCCGAGCCATCCTTGAAGAACTTGGCGTGACAGACGCCGAGGGCTACATGGAAGAGTGGACGAAGGAACAGTTCCAACTCACAATGGTCGAGGCTCGTAAGCAGAAGATGATGGCTGTCGAAAGTGAGCAACTGCAACAACTTGCACAGCAATTGGCTATGCAGATGATTCAGGAGCAGAACGAACAAGCCGCGGCAGAAGGCAGTGCCGCTGCTGGTCCGGGCGGACCAGGTCCGGGCGGACCAGGTCCAGGCGCAGAAGGACCGCCACTGTTCGACCCGAATCAGGGCAATCTACCGCCAGCGACAAATGATCCAGCCGGCACGACGCGTGAAGCTGTCACAGGACAAACGCGTGGCGGGGCTCAAGTAGGAGGGTCACTATAATGACGATTGGCGGGTTTTCACAACGCAAGCTCGACCTCTTGGAGCTTGAGGCAACGGAAGAAATAGATCGTATCGAGCAGGAGTTTCTGGCAGATTTCTACGGTGATCGGCTAGAGCAGGAGACGGAAGATGGCAGTAAAGCAGTTCACAGCAGCGCCGAGAGTACCGGGCCCGCCACCGCCGCCGCCCCCGGACGACCAGTGGCAGACCTTGGCGGACAGGCTGTTCCAGTCCAGAACGGCGCTGACGTTCGACAGTCTGAAGCTGGCGACCAAATCGCCTAGTATAACAAAGACTCCGTTCGCTACGCCCGTATCACAACCGCGGGTGTCTGTCGCTGACGCATTGGCAAACCCATTGTTTGGAAGCCCTGTGCTGTCAGGTGGTTTCTTTCGTGCTCCAGAACCCGTATCGTCGCTAGATCAAGCGTTTCTTTCTGGGACTACCCCTTCGCCACCACAAGACGTTCTAGTGTCGAGGTACTCTGCGCCCACCGCGACACAGGCTCGTTCGGCTCCGCACCCAAAGACGATCACAAAGCCTCCTGTTGCTCGAGGATTTGACGATGCCTACAAGAACGCAGCCTGGCAACGGGACATTCTTGCACACGGCATCCGACCGGGCGTAATTCTTGCATCCACACTAAGTCACCCCTTGTGGGCAGATGTTGATGCCCAGGCACTCGTCGAGCGGGGCTGGTACCGGATCGACCCTGTCACTGGAAACTTGCACAGAGTCCCGTTTACGAAACCAACAGACGACAGCAGCGGCGGCGGTAGTCGTCGGCGCAAGGCATCAGCGCAAAGTTTCGGAACGTCCTTTGGTACTGGCGATCAGTCAACCAATCGGGTAACGGCATGGCGGTTTTAGATGACATTTCCTAAAGCCCCGATCATACCAACCGACCCACCAGGTGCACCAAATACAAAGCAATTCCCGGGCGGATTTCAGCTTATTGAGGAGCAACTCGAAGGACAGGTACCCGATCTAGCAGCCGGCGTTGCCACAAAACAGGGCGGCGTAGGAACTGCAGGGCGCGGTGCCGCCCCAGGCGTAATTGGAGCAAGCGGACATAAGCCGGGACTGAATCCAGTGGCAGATCCCTTAAACTGGGAGCAGCTAACGACGACAGAGCGGTGGCTGTACACCACGGGGATCCCGAAGCTACAAGGCAGCAATGCGATGGACTTTATGACTTGGATGGGTGAAAGCTGGCCGGGGCGCTTGCTTGCCAAGCTCGATGTTCTTGCAGAGGGACTAGAGCGCACAACTGGACTTGTTGCGCAGTGGAACGCCGCACGGCGAGACGGAACGCTTGATGAGTTCAAGGAGACCTCCGGTTATGCGTGGGAGGCCGGTACGCTTGCATGGGACTTCGCGAAGATTCCAGGAGTACATTCGGTAACTCTTGGGCAGATTGTTTTTGATGACAACACAATTGGCCTGCCGGGGACGGCGGGGCTTGCCGAGGCCCGAAAGAGACTGGCAAACGGCGAACCTATCGAGGAAATCCAAGCATCAATGCTTGAGGGACTGGGCGCTCTTGGTATTCGAGCCGCCGTGCAAGATACGTTCGGGCACATCTTTCTTGACCCGCTACAACTTATTCTTCCGAGGCTAAAGCTGCCATCGCGGATCGCAACTTCGCGAGCCAATGCGTTGCACAAGCTCGGCCGTATCGACGATGCTGCGCTTGCCGCTATGCGCCTGGAGTCGCAGGAAGCCCTGAAAGTATTCGATAAACTCGGAGATATTGAGGACTTCGAGACTGTCGCTGCCCACGCAACAGATGCGGTGCGATCCGCAGAGGCGCTTGCCGCCGCAGAAGGGCTGGCGCTGTCTCCTTGGGAGAAGCTGATAGTAAATCTCGGTGGCGGCATTCCGTTAACGGCACAAGCTGCAGCGATCTATGGCAAGGCATTCAAGGACGTGAAGCCAATCGCCAGACTGCTGCCGTGGAACCTGTTCCGCATTACACCGCACAGCCGCGCAGTACAAGTTATTGGCGACCTGACACTTAATATTCAAGACATGATCCGCAAATCCTCAAGTATTGACGAGATCGTGGGTACTATCAATAGAGCCACGCAGGGAGCGTCGGCGTTCGAATTGAATAACCTGACCCTTTCGGGGCGGGCAAGCTTGACGTACTTGAAGGGAGCGAACCTCGGGGTTGGTGCTTTGGCAGAGGCCACGGCACGTCACTCAGACGATGCGGCTATGTTGGCTCGTGTTTCAAATTTGACAGGGATTGGACTCGACGATCTTGTTGGGCGACTGGCCGAAGGCGGAGGCGCAGACATCTTTGCGTCTATCCAGGATTTGTCGAAGATGCCACCCGAGGGTATGCTGGTTGCCGACCTTGAGCGCTTGCGAGACGGACTTCAGTTCGGAAATATCACAGAAGAAGGTTTGAACACGCTCGGTAGCATCTTCTCAAAGGGAGACGCGGCATACAGTGTCAACTCATTCAAGGCGGAACTGCTACAGCGAGTTATCGAGCATGGGGCGAAGACAGCAATCGGCGCGTTCGGACTTGAGTCGGTCGGTTTCTTTGCTAAAGCGGCAGACGAACTCAAGGCGCTGGAAACGCTTATGTTCTTGCGCTTGAACCCCGGCTACGCTGTGCGCAATCTGTGGAATAACGAGATCACACTACTCGCTCGTGGGCTTGGAACAATGGGCCTACCGGACATCCAGAAGTTTTGGGCGGATTCTGTCGGCGTTCTACCTCCTCGCCTATGGAGCGGTATGGGTCCCGCCGAACTCAGTGCGGACGTTGCTAAGTCGAAGATCGGCAAAGCGTATCAGGATGCCGTTCAAGCATTCCGTTTTGCAGAGATGGGCGGGCCCGGTGCTATAAAGAAGACAGTCGACCGGATTATGTCAGGTTCTGTTCTGTCTAAGTTTGACATGGGTCAAGCAGCGTCGAAGATAGAGGCATCGGCCTCTGCTCGCGCGATGACTGCTGGATATTTGGACCACATGAAGAATAACTGGTTGGCCGGGAAGGGCTTCCAGACCATTGACACATTCAATCCTGCGCTGCGAGGCATGGTTGGAGATGATGTGGCAAATGCCCTTGAGGGGGCGATCGCTAGTGCGTGGTCACCAGAAGAGGTTATGCGGACGCTTACGTCTGGCAACTTGAATGCCAATCTTGGATCAGTGATTGGCGACGCCGCAGAGAAACTGGGCGTTGACGCAGACCGACTGCGAGACTCGCTACCTCGTGACTGGTTGATGGCGCTTGAGAAGCCCATGGTGGATGCAATTCACTCAGGCGATGCTACTGAAATTAGGCGGGTATTCACGGAGCTAGAGGCAACAATCACTGCCCACATGGACGAGCAGTCAGTCCTCTTGCGAGAGACACTGTTCTGGCAAGAGATCAACGCCCCTGATGGAGCCGGCGCTGCCACTCGCGTTCTTGGCGAGGTTATGGCCGACGAGATGGGTATGTATTCCGGGCACCTGCGCAACGTGCAGGATCAGATTCCTGCTATTCGCGCTATCGAGGATGGAGCGGAACGAGCGCGCGCATTGAAGCGATGGAAGCAGCGCAACAAGGCATCATTCTCTCGCTCTCGGTCAGTGCAGCAAGGCCAGATTGACGGCATGCTGGACCAGCTGCGCCGAAACAATGTGCCGGTGAGCGAAGACTTGTCACGCGCATTCCAGAGACGAGCGTCTAACTTTGAGGATTATTACACAGACGACGCGAAGCGCCTTGATTTGTTCTTTGAGCGCAAGTTTGACAACGACGAGGCGAAGGCCGCAGAGTGGGCGCGCATTTCAGACGTGAGACGCGTGGAGTACCAGAAACTAACTGCAGCCGAAGTGAAGGAGTGGACTCGGATTGACGGCGAGGTCGCCCGATTGATTGACGGCGATCACGAGCGCGCTTTGTACACGGTCGCTCGTCAGGAAATCCGTGAACTTCGACAGTCACAAATGATTGACACCGGCGAAGATATGTACCGCGCCAACGGCCTACGAGTTGAGGACGGCGAGAAAGCCGCGTTCCTTGATGGACCGGCCCTGCAAAGACGTATCCGCAACCAGCAAGTCGTTGCCGATGCGGAACAGTGGTACCAGAAGCTGATGCGTGGCGATCCAGAGGCACAAGCACGCTTCGAGCTACGCCTGCCAGAGGACGCACGGGCACCGCTGCCAGAAGTGGCGGACGCGCGTGCATCTGTGACGGACGCCGTTGAGAACATCGACGATGTCCCTCCTGCGTTCCTGGGAGATGAAGTTGACGAAGCGGCTGCTCTTGGAGAGTCCCTTGCTGAGGGTGCCGGAGATATTACTGGCGGCATTCAACCTCCTGCGCAGGGAGGTATCAAACCAGAGAGGTACACCGCAGAAGAGCTGGCGTCGTTCCAGGTTGACGACCTACCTCCTTATGCAGCGGAAGCAATCAAGGCGAGAGCGCAGGACTTGCTCAATGATGTAAATGCCGGGCCAGGGCGAAGATTCCACGACCCGATCACCGGAGAGGTATCTGGACAAGGACCGGGCCGCGCTGGACACTGGTATCTAACAGAGGGTTATTCGAGCAACAAGACAGGAACACAGGATGCCCTAGCGCGAATCATCGCAGGAACAGAGAAGAAGGTCGATCCAATCGCAGATCGCCTGAAGCTACTTATTACTGACACTTATGGCCGACGAAATCTTGGCGTCGATGAACTTGGTCGCCCACTGATGCCGCCTAATAGAGTTCCTGATGAGCCACGCATGCTCGACTTGCTTGGCAGATCAGAGGATCAGATAGAGGCTGCGCTGGAGCGATGGTTCCAGGAGGACACCCAGTTCTGGCCGGACGGTATGCACGAGTACGTCTATGGTCCGGACGTGGTTGATCCGTTCCCATCACAACAGGTATGGCCTGCAGGGACTAGCCGCGCCGGTAGCGCCGCCAGTGCGGAGCCACGCGCGTTCTACGACGCCAACAGCATCCGTCCACCTACGGACAGGCGCGCACAGGGCATGAACGAGCTGTATCTGGATCAGGGCGCTGGCATCTTCTCCGAACTAGAAAATAGCGCAATCAAGATGGCTAACGAGAAGCGCGTCAACTTGACCGATTTGGAGATTCCAGACCAGGCGCAGCAACAACTGATGGAGTACCTGAACCACGCAAGCGACTCTCTTGGAAAAGAGCGCCAAGTTGGTATGCAAGTGGCCGAGTTCCGTCGAGACGCTGCGCTGCTGAATTACAGCAGACGAACACGATTCGACACTATGGCCGGGGCGATCTTCCCGTACCAGTTCTGGGCTACGCACAGCGTTTATAACTGGGTGCTACACAGCATCGAGCGTCCGTTTGCTCTGACAACGTACTTGCGAATCAAGAAGATGTTCGAGCAGACAAGGGCGCGCCCAGGCTGGCCCAACAGAATGACCGGCTATGGCGAAACGCCGCTACAGGGTGTTGTTGGCAAGCTCCCATTTTGGGAGGACTGGATGGGTCCGCTGTACGCTAATCCGCTAAGAATTGGGTTGCCACTCGACGAGTTCTTCGAGCCGCTTGAGGCCGCACGGACAGACAAGGAACAGGCGAACGCCCGAACATTGCGCATGCTAGAAAACATGCGTGACGAGGGCGAGATCACAGAAGCTGCCTTCAACAGTGCCGTGCAAACGCAAAGTGGCCCGGACTGGCAGAAGGCATTCAAGAATGTGTCACAAGACAAAGACGGTGTTCTTGACTACATGCAGATGATGTTCTCGCCTCACCTACCGATTACATGGGCGATGCAGGCGCTGGCCGGCGAACAGGTACAGCCCGGCCCGTTGCTGCCCGCTACACGAACGATCAAGGGACTGTCCGCCCTGTTCGGCATCGACACTTTCGTCGGTTTACCAGGCGGAGGTTTCAACATCGAAGCAACTATGCGCCGCTTCATGGGGCTTCCCGAGTTCGATCAGTGGGACGACTATCGCGTGGATCGCATGCTGTCGAACATGGCGGCAGAGGGAACGATCACTGCGGACGAGGCCATGCGTGCTATGGTGGACAGACAGGGTGATACGTTTGACGAGGCGACGAGGCGTGCCGGGAAAGAGTACGGCGTTCGTGCGTTTGGCTCGATCATGGGTATCCCGCTGGCTATCTACCCGCCCGGAGAGGAACGGGCGCGACAGCTACAGGACGAGTTCGGACAAGCAGCCGAGGCGCACCGCGGCGGCGACGACATGGCATTCCAGGACTACTTCGACGAGCACCCGGAAAGTCGAGCTCGATTGGCACTGTACGATAGCCCTGGTGATCGCCTGCAGAAATTCATGGTTGACCAGGTTTACAGCCGGTACTACGATCTGCCGAAGCTGCACCAGCAGCAGGTACGAGACGCACTGGGGGACCAGTTCGTGAACCTGATGCTGAACCGGGACACGAGAAACTCAGATAACGTGAGCCCTGAAGTCTTGGGCATGTGGCTAAACCAGATGGGCGGCGACGTTCCGGGTATTCTTACCGTGCCCGATGACGCCAAAATCCCGTTCGTAAATAGCCAAACAGCCTATCAAGTTCAAGTGTTCTACGACGCGAAGGACCAGCTATTCCCTGACGATCTGTACGATCTGCAGAAGGAATACTACCAGATGGATGAAGGCAAGGCGCGAAGAGACTTCAAGAAGGCTCACCCAGAACTGGTTGAATACTGGTCATGGCGAGAGAGCTTCTTGTACAGAAACCCAAACATCGCTCCGTACATCGAGGAAGATCCTACGCGACTACCGAAGTACGAGTCCGATGCTGCGCTGAGAGAAGTACAGGAGCAGCAGCCGAACTTCACGTGGGGTGAGTGGCAAGTAACAATGGGGATCCCTGCGTCGGCACTGGTAATTGACTCGGTGCGGGGACAGGACGTTCCGCCGATTCTGATGCGCCGGCTGGACACAGTCGGAGAGCAGATGGGGCTGACCGGGCAACAAGTTCTGGAGCTGGCACAGCAGTCGTTGCGGCAGCTGGCAGAGCAGTAAATCGTCATATGGTACAATGATTGCATCAAATAGATGAAAGGAGCACAAACAAGGATGACGGACCCAATTCAGGAAGGCGCAGGTGGCAAAGGGGAGCCTGGGGATGCCAACCCCAACGCTTCACAGCAACCATCTGGTCAGCTACTTTCAGGACTGACCCCCGAAGCCGTTGTAGAACTTGCGAAAGCGTTGCAACCCCACATGCAGGAAACTGCTGTGAAGGCAGCCCAAAGCGTGAAGGACCGGAGAATCAGCGGTCTGGAAGAGCTAAAGGTGCTGACGCCTCTTGTTGAGCAACTTCAGAAAGCAACCGAAGCAGCCGGTGGAGACATGAACGCAGGTCTTCGTTCGATGCAGATGGAGGCTCTACTGAACGATCAACTCGCACCTGAATCGCCTGGCAGCGGTGCAGGAACGACGCAAGCAACCGAAGCCGGTACCGGAAACGAGTACCGTACGGCAATTACAGCGCAAATCCTTACTGATTACGGCGTGGCGTTCGATGACCCCGAGTACTTGGAACTTGTTTCCCAGTACAGGGAGAAGCTCAACAACGAAGAGTGGAAGGAAGTTGCGGAGCGGTTCGGAAAGCGGCGCAAGAAGCAAGCAAGCAACAATAGTCCTAGCGGGCTACAGAACGAGATGGGACAGAACAACGTGCATCCCGACGATGTAGCGACCGCTAAAGCTGAGATGCTTGACGCGCGCGGACAGGGATCTGCCAAGGGTCGAGAAATTCGTGAGAAGTGGGCAAAGAAAGGAGTTCACCTCGTCGAAGTCGATTTCCTTGAAGACACCATGGGCGCTCGGTAGGCACCCCTTCAGGAGATAGTAAGAAATGGCATTCGCTGGACAACTTCACTCGTACGAAGCAACCGTTCCGCACAAGAGAACGGTTACAGACCGGATTATCCTTGCCGATCCGATGTCGATTGCGGGTCTTAACTCGCTCGGTCTTCGAAACGAGAGCAAGTTCGCATTTGCGAACACCCCCGGCAAGAACTATGAGTGGCTGCAGGACACATTCGTGTCACGATCCGACACTGTTGGTGACGACGCCGATGTGACTGACGACACCACAGTCGCAACATTCACCGTGACAACTGGCGCTAAGTTCCAGGTCGGCGACGTGATCCAGATTCTGCTTGAGTATATGTGGGTTTCTGCGATTTCAACCAACGACATCACCGTGACTCGTGGATTCGGCGGAACGCAGGCGACATTTGCCTCTGACGCTACAATCTACATCCGAACAAACGCTCGACTGGAAGGCGCTGACGCGGGCGACAGCCCGATGACAGAGGCAACATCTGTGATCAATTACTCACAGATTTTCCAGAAGACGATCGAGATTTCTCGAACAAACGCCCTGCTGAAGCAGTACGGGATCGACAACGTCGTGAACCGTGAGATCGACAAGGCGATGGACGAGAAGATGATGCAACTGAACCTGGCCCTTTACCACGGCCAGAAGAAGGTTGGATCAGCGACTGCTCCGCGGTCGTTCGGTGGTCTGGGAGCGCTTATCACTACCAATGTGGACGCTCGGTCTTCAGCCGTGCTGACGCAGAAGGATGTTGAAGACGGTCTGCAGGACGCCTTTGACGCCGGTGGTGCACCGAATCTGTTGCTTGTCAACTCGTGGGGCAAGCGAAAGATTGCCGACTTCTACCAGGGCTACGTTCGAACTGAGCGATCAGAGCGACTGGGCGGTATCGAGATCGACACAATCACAATGCCTCTTGGATTGACGGTTGACGTTGTTCTTGACCGGCACTGCCCTGCAGCGAACCTGTACATGCTGGACACCCGATACGCTGGGTTCATCACTCTTGAGGACTTCTTCTACGAGAATCTCGGCAAGGTTGGCGACACTGCGGACGGTGGTTACGGTCAGGTTGTTGGTGAGTACGGCTTCGTAGCAGCTTACGAAAACGCTCACGCCATCATCTCTGGCTTCAGCACCACAGCGTAAGGAGGATCAAATGGGTACATCTCTTGGTTGGTTCCCCATTGTGAACCCTGATCCAGTTCTGGCACAGCCGGCACTGGCTCCCGAAGTCGCTCCTGGCCTCTACTGGGGACAGGGGACACCGGACGGCGATGCTAGCCCGTTTCTTTCCGCTCAGAAGGGGACTATCTATGCGCAGGTCAATGCGACTGACGACACTCCCCACATCTGGCAGAAGGTTGACGAGGCAGGTGCAGACACCGACTGGGTAGCAATGGTGGTTGGTGTCTTCGACGAGACAAATGACGGTATGACTGCTGATCCACAGACCGACGTGGAAAATGGGTTCCTGACTGTTTTTATCGGGGCCGCAGAGTACCAGATTCCTCTCTACGACGCCTAAGTAGTAACATAGTGAAGCTGGGGCCGGGAAACCGGCCCCTTTTCAGAATGGATACCAATGGCACGGAACAGGCCACGCAAGAGCTACCTGAAACACAAGCCAAAACCGTATCAGGAAGAGCTTGCCAAGCACGTACCCAAGAAACGGCAACTGTTCCGCAAGGTTGGGAACGAGACGACCGAGGTCACGGAAGAAGTTGTAAAGCTCCGCATGTTCGCAATCTCATGGGGCTTTCCGTTCGACGAGATCAGTTACTCGCTCTGGACGATCAACACCCTTCGGCTTGGTATGATGCCGTGGGACGAGGTATCAACCTCAAGATCAACGTATCTGCCAACTGCACGAAACATGATCCACGACAATTTCCTTGAGCACTCAGAGACGCCGTGGCTCGTGATGCTGGACAGCGACGTACTACCGCCACCCGATTTCCTCGACCGGCTGTTGTCACATGACAAACCGTTCGTTGGTGGCTGGTACAGAATGAAAGGCGGGATGGAGTACCCTGTCGTTTACGACGATAATGGGAAAGTTGATCCCGAGAACGGACACCCTCTGTACAACCCTCGCCACGAGGCGGGTACAGGGCTGGAGGCAGTCTCAGCATTGGGCGCAGGATGCCTGATTATGCACCGAGACGTTGCTGAAGCGATCGGACGATCGCCATACAATCTGGAAGGTGGCGGGGAAGACCTGGCACTCTGTCGAGCCATTGATGCTGCAGAGTATGAGGTTCTCGTCGACTGGTCAGTGGCTTGCGCTCACTTGGGCGTCGGCTTTACGTAAAAATAACAGGAGAATACAATGCCAATCCCAACAACGCAGAGATGGAAGGTTTTGCGCGTGGTTACAGCTACGCCAGCACAGGTTCTTGGCGCTCCGGGCCGCATCCGAGCGTGGCAGCTCGTGAATGCCGGGTTCGTGGACAGCACGCTCGTGATCCAGAACGGACTCACGGCAACTGGCGACAACTTGATACAAGACGCAGTTCCCGCTGAAGGACAGGGCGTACTGCAGGACACAGGCCATCTTGGTCCGGTCCAGTTCTCGGTCGGTGCGTTTGCGACCCTGACCGGTGTCGGCGCGGTAGCGTACATCTGGTACGAGTAACATGGGACAGCCCAAGGCCATCACTCAGGCACCGTTCCATGTTGCCGCACAAGCGACTGGAGAGGTTGCAGAAAAAACGGATATTGAAGTTAGGGCGCTATTGACGACCGCGCCAGCCGTAGCTGCCGGAAGTGCTTTCGACGTCGTCTTGGTGGATAACTAAATGGCATACACACTTTTTGAAGCTACCTACAGGATCGCAAAGCGCCTGGGGCAACTGTCCGAGGGCAAGGCGACCGGTGGAACCACAACGACACTGATCGACACTGCGCGCCGCGACGAGATCGACGACGCATGGAACGACGGAACGGTCTGGATCATCCGTGACTCTGCTGGTGCCGGCGCTGCCCCACAGGGCGAGTGGTCCGAGATCACTGACTTTGCGCAGTCCACGAATACAGTGACGCTGCTCGAGACTCTTACCGCGGCGATCGCTGCTGGTGACCGCTATGCTATTGCGAAGAAGAGGTACGACCTGCAGGAACTGATCGAGAAGGCCAACGACACGCTTGGCTCACTGGCTATTCCTTCAACAGACATCACGTCTTTGACGATCTCCTCTTCGACGAGCGAGTACGACATTCCTGCAGCGGCACGGCGGGAACTAAAAGCCGTGTACGTTGCTAATCGGTCCAACGTGAACGATTCTTTGTGGGAGGCTGTGCCGAACTGGAAGCAGACCGGCCCAACAAGATTGTTCGTTCCGAAGGACTATCCTTCTGGGCGGCGCATTCGTCTGGACTACATGGCTCCGCACTCTGCGCTGACAGAGCCCACAGACACGATCGACGAACAGGTTCACATTGACATCGTCGTGTGGGGAGCTGTTGCTGCCGCGCTGTTCGAGAGAGTACAGCGCCGTGGAACACGAGACAAGTCGCTTTTGCCACAGAGTCAGGCGGCGCGCAGTGCATTTGCGAGAGCGAAGGTAGACTTCCCGATCCGCAAGCTCAAGAGACAGCGACACACTATGGGGCTAACAAAGTCACGAACAAGCGACTTTGGGCGACGTCCGGCTACGACGCTAATTGGATAAATAATGGCACCCAGTATTCTGACTACTCAAGACGAACCGCAGTGGCACTTCAAGCTCACTGACGCAGACAGCAACACGCTTGGCTTCATCCTTTGTGACGGAGACGGCACCGAGGACGAGACTGCTGTTACCAAAGCTCCGGCGCAGCGCACGATCCTGGCAACAGGTGGCGGTGGCCGGTACGACGACTTTGATTACCCATGGCGACCGATCCCGCAGGACGATTGGAGCGGGGGCCGTGCGCAGGAGGAGTTCGAGCGGGACCGGAGCCGGTTCTTTGACAGCTACCGGGCTCTAACGTCGCGCCAGGGCGGGATCTTGTCCGGACCACAAGAGACGTACACGTCCGGCCACCGAGACATGGATCAGTCCATGCCCGGGTCAACGACGTTCGCCACCGTAACGGATACAGTAAACTCGAAGTCGTTTGTCGCTAGTTCATCTTATAGCGCAGCGAAGATTATGCTCTGGGTCCGGAAGGTCGGTACCCCGAACGCAGCGCTGACTGTGACACTGCACGCTGACAGCGGCGGTTCACCTGGGTCCGTGTTGAAGACAGTTACACTGGCCGTGGCGGATCAAGAGCCGTTCCAGTCCGAGCTCGTTGTGCTTACGTGGCCTTCGGTCCAGGCGCTGTCAGCGACAACAACATATCACATTGGCGTAGCCGGCTCTGCTGCTGACGATGCCACAGATCACTGGGAAGTAGGCACAGATGGATCGGACCCGTACTTCCGCATGGTCGCCGCTGACGTTGCACAGACGGGGCACCTGTTCCGCTACAAAGGCGCCCAGTATTTCGTTACCCGACCGGACAGTGACGGCGCAGCGACGCTGGAAATGAACGGCGACCGAGGCGTGGCGACTGGGGCACAGACGTCCACAACTCTGAAAGATTCAACAAAATCATGGACAGTGAACCAGTGGGCCGGAGCGGTTGTAAAGATCGTAGACGGAACGGGCAAGGGCTTCTGGCGAGCTATTGCTTCCAACACGTCGGATACCCTGACAGTGGCTGCATGGGGCGTAACGCCAACTGCAGGTGCATCCGGTTCTGCCTACGTTATCCTTGGCTCAGACGTGTGGAGCAGTGTAACATCCGGCCTTACAGCCGGTGTGACGGATGTACTTGTAGTGAAGGACATGGTGTTGTTCGCCCAAGGATCGACGATCGCTCACAGGTACAACGAGTTCAACAGCTCGGGGACATGGACGCGACAGAACGATGCTGACGGATCGAATACGGCAGACTTCTTCGAGAAGGTACGGCACTACATTGACGGTCTGCAAGTTTGGAGAGCGCAGAATAGCGACACCAACGGCGACGTGAGTGTGTCACGAGCCACGGCGGTAAACTTCTCTAACGGAGGTGATCTTGCGTTCGGCACAGAGGTTCCGGTCGGAGATCAAGATGCCCTGATTACTGGGTTGACAGCTTTCGGATCTCCGAAAGAGCTTACTGTGATGAAAGAGGACAGCGCCTGGTTTATGACATCCAGCGATGTTCCGGAACAAATGGATGTTGACGAAATGAGCAGCGTGGCGTCTGAGAACAACGGCGTCAACCCGCTCGTGCACAACGTGTACCTGTACTTCCCGCTCCTACACAGCGTTGAGCGGTTCTACAGAAACAACCTTGATGACGTTGGGCCATCCCGTGATGCCGGGCTTCCGTCCGGGCGCCAGGGGCCGGTCGTTTCTATGGTCGGGTACGCTGGAAAGTTCTGGGCAGCAGTGGATGCCGGTTCATCCGGGTATTCAAGTATTCTGGAGAATGCCGGCAGAGACTGGCACGAGGTCTACCGCGCGCCGAAGGGTGAGCGCATTCGAGCGATGAGCTTTGAGGTTATCCCCGGCCCGACACAGGACCGGCTATGGTTCATGCAGGGGAATGATCTTGTGTGGCTTGGGCATGCTGCCGAGACGCGCGACCCGTTCTATGACACGAACGCCCGCTTCACGCACGAGTCGACCGTGACAAGTTCGTGGATCTACGCCAACCTGCAGGACGTGCCGAAGTTCTTCAACAGCCTGAAGCTCTTCACAGAAGGGCTTGTGGAGGACGCTCAGTACGTCGAGGCCGAGTGGCAGACGGACGACGACACCGCATGGACTGCCATCACAGGCACGTTCTTCACTGTGCCGACACAAGAGATCAGCCTGTCCGCGGCAAACGCTGCAGTCGGGCGCCGGCTACGCTTCCGAGTGCGCCTGATTACGACGGACAACACGAAGTCTCCGCGGGTCAAGGCAACTGTCCTTGAGTCGCTGACCCGTATCGACCCGAAGTACCGGTACAACGTGCAGTGCCGGATCGAAGACCTTGCAACGACACTGGAAGGCGACGACGACCCGAACTACACGTCAGTGCAACAGGCAGAGCTTTTGTTGCTGGCCTGGGGCAGCTCAACGGTTGTTCCGTTGTCGATGATTGCTGTATTTGATCCGATGGACACAAAGACTGTTCTGCTTGACCTTGGGGCTATGCGTCCGATCTTCTTCTACCCCGGAGAAGAGGAGTCTCACGTTCTGCAGTTCAACCTCATTGAGGTCTAATGCCCGAGTCAACAGAGAAGATTCAGGGCAAGCCTGTAGGATCTAAAGAGGAGCTGTGGCTGTCGAAGGCGCTCTATAAACTTCGGCACAGCTTTGAGTACCAGGCCGAGTTCCACAATGGACGCCGGGTGCGTGGCGGACAGGTGATTGACTGGATGGTCAACTCTACTGTGCCACTGCCTACGCCGGTGTTCTTTCACGGAGACTACTGGCACGAAGGTGACATGGGACAGGAAGACAGGTTCAAGTTCATTCAGGTGGAGCAGGACTTGAAGGGGTCTACAAATCCACTGGTTATTTTTTGGCAGAAAGACGTGAGTTCTCAGGAAGACGCCGACCGAGTTATTCTTCAAAGGCTAGGGACTGGATGAAGCAGTTTGCAGAACTTCTAATTAAGGGAGTTGGTGACAATCTCGATGCGAACGAGCGGGCTTCGCTTCTGTTGTCAGCGAACGTCATTGAGGGTGCTGTGCAAGACTTTGGCGGAGCAGCTCCTCTGCGCAAGTTGTCACAGATCACGGACGACGTTGGTGACATCAACAAAGCTAACATTATGGTCGGCAACGGCAAGCAGCGCGGCGATGGATGGAATGGCGTAGGGATCTTCTACCCGCCAGTGGCCTATGGGTCTGATACGTGGAACCTGGTAGGCGTGAATAACGACGTCCTGCAGGTCGGTATCAGCGCAACGACTGGCAAGCTCTTGGCCGGGGCTGGGTCTGTAGTTATTGGAGCTAGCGGCATCACGATCACCGTGCCACAGGGCGAAGAGAACGTTGGCGCTGCTCAGACTATCACATTCGACGACGCAACCGATAATATGCACACGGAGATCTACTCTTTCAAGTCGGCAGACGGACTTGAGGTAGACAGTGTACTCAAGACCACGCATGACTCGGTTAGCACGATCGCTCGCGCGAAGCTCATCGCTGTCTCTGACGGAGACGGTGGGAGCCAGCAGGAAGCATTCATTCAGGTTGTCTCTGACGACAATCTTGGTACTTCATACGTAACGACAAAGGCAAATTACTTCGGCATCTCACCAGAGGGTGCCGTTCCCCAGTACGGACTTGACCTATACGAGGGCATTGTTCCGGCCATGGTTATTGGGGCAGACAGCGCGAGCAACACTCGAACTAACTCACAGAACAAGGTCGGGGGGTGGGGAATCCCGCACTATACAAACGCCGAAGAGCCAATGGCCGTCATGTGGAATTACACCACAACCGACACCAATTCCCTGAATATCGGGGGCGGCTCCAGCGACATGAACAACGCAACTGAGATTGTCTTCCACACGTCTGCGGACAATGTGACTACAGGCGCAAGTGAAGCGGGTCGGTTTACAGAAGCCGGGAACTTGACCATTCAGTGGCCGCTGATTATCGGAGAACGCGCTGCGCCCGATACTCCAGAATCGAACTATGGTGCGCTCTACATTAAGTCGTCGGACAGTCTACTGTACTTCAAGAACGATGCCGGCACAGAGTTTTCGCTGACCACTAGTCCAGCGCACACGATCGCTTCGCACAGTGACACGACTGCTACTGGCGCGGAGTTGGAGACGCTTACGGACGGCAGTGACGCCGATGCTCTTCATATCCACCCGGACCTTGTAGAGATCGACGGCACAGGAACGATGACCGGAGCCCTGGATATTTCGAAGGGCGGTCAGGTATTGAAGCTCGGAGCCGATGGGTCCGATGCTACAACACGAACAAACAATACAAACAAGACACAGCGTATGGGACAGGTCCACTATGCGAATGCAGAAGAGGACATGGCTCTGCTTTACTCGTACTCGACTGCCACAGAGAACGCACTGAACATCGGTGGTGGATCGAGCGACCTAAACGCGTCCACGGCCATCGTTTTCTGGACGGCTGCGAACCAGACAACCCCGACCGGAACAGAAGCGGGTCGGTTCGACGAAGCACAGACCCTTACACTGCAGAAGGGGTTCTTTGTTGGGGAGAGCGCCGCTGCAGTTGCTGACGTCGCGAATTACGGCCAGTTCTGGGTCAAGAGCGACACGCCGAACGTACCGATGTTCACAGACGATGCAGGGACGGACGTGCAACTTGGTGCGGCCGGGGGCGGCGGCGCGATGGGCGCGCATCTAGTTACAATCACGCCAAGCGGGGTTGCGAGCGTAACGATCAGTTCTATTTCTCAAGACTACGAGCATTTGCTATTGATCGGAGGCGGGGTTTCGAGCGGGGCCGCAATATATATGCAATGCCGAATGAATGGACGTAGTGGGGCTAGTGATTATATCTGGGCCAGAGACCATAGTGACGCCAACACCCCCGCCAGTTCTCACGACGACAGTGACTCAGAGATGATCGTGGGTGGAGTGGCGCACAGCACTCATCCTTTCGGATCGGATTATTACGAGCCATTGACGATTTATTTTCCTAACTATGCCGAGACAGGCATCTCGCACAGCGCCCTTGGTTCGGGATCGTGGCTATACCGTGCTAGTGTCCCAAAGGCAATTACCGCGGCCGGGGCTACGAACTTTGCTGAAGCTATCACATCAATTACATTGTTTGCAGATGTCGGAAACTTGACTGGTAGATTTAGTCTATATGGACTAGGAGGGTAACTATGGCCGACAAACACGGTCTGAGTATGGATGTCAATCAACAAACAAAGGAGGTGGTCGAGTTGCCTTTGACTACCAACGAGATAGAGGATAGAGAGACATTGAAGATTAAGTCTATCGCTAGGCGACGAGATGCTAAAGACTCCGTAAAATTACGCAATCAAGGACGAGCGCGGTTGCGCAAGGGAGAAGCCCTGAGTCAAAAAGAGATCGACTCCCTATTCGGCTCGCACGAGGCTGTGTTAGAATAGTTCAATGGCCCTTTAAGGCAGAAAGGTAGACAATGACGAAGAAACCAGAGGCGGCAAAGAAGCCGACCAAGAAGCAACTGGCTGCGCAACTAAAAGCGATGGACGTAGTTGCTGTAAAGAAGTGCGCCGAAGCAGTGAACGAGGTACTGGAGCATCATGGTTGCGTCCTTGTGCCGGAACCAGCGTTCCGCACGGACGGTACGATCGGTGCGACAGTGGGTATCCGGAAGAAGCCGGAAGACGAATGAAGGTTCTAAAGATCCCGTACAGATCCCAAAAGGGACCCGGCGCCGATGAGTTTCGAAACGATTGTGGTCCGGCGTGCTGCGCAATGGTTTTGGACGGCATCGGAATCCACGGAACAGTTGATGTCCTGTACACCAAAAGCAGGATCTTCGCTGACCGCCCGCTCGGGACTTGGTACCTGCTGAGAATTTTGAGCAAGTATGGTGTTACAAGTACAGTAACGGCTATGCAAGAAGCCTCAATCATCGCAGAGATTGATGCGGGTAGGCCAGTCATCGCCCTGGTCCACTACGGAACATACTCAACCCGCGGATTGACCGAAAGTAGCTATACAAAGGGGCACTGGTTCCTTGTTGTGGGGTATGGCGTCGCGGGCTTTATTGTCCATGATCCTCTGTGGATGCCAGGAAACACGGGCGGTGAATTTATGCGCGTCCCGTTCGACTTGTTCCAGCAATCTCGGATCGAGAACAAACTTGACAACAACTCGACATACCGCGTCCTGAAGGTCAATCAAAAGTTCGAATACGGAGACTTGCCTGGTGGTGGTTCGATCGTAGTGCCGCCCGACGCAGTGGACCGGCTATGGCGACATCACGTTGAACAGGGTGACGATTTGTAACAGTCCGACAGGACAGAAAGGCACAGGTGCGCTTGAACAAATCAGGCGAGGTACACAATCCGACGTAACGAGGGCAACATGACAGTCAATCCGACCAGCATCACACCAGAAACACACTACAAAGCAGTGCTTGACCTCCAGCAACAAGGACAGGAGCGGGAGCGGAGACAGGACGACAAGCGGACTGCGTCGGAATTGCGCATTATGAAACACATCGACGTCTACTCGGATAAAGTAGAGGATAGACTCGACGATCAACAGAGACAAATCGACAGGCTCGGCAACTGGTCCAAAGCCATTGGCGCAGCCGTGACAGCAACACTTACGTGGCTCGGTTTTCGGGCCGCTGGAGGGTAAGATGGAATTTGAACAGGCATTGAGTTATCTGGCGGGCGCTGGTGCGTTCGTGGTCACAAGCTACGTGGCGAGTTGGGGGCTTGAGGAGTTCGGCTTCTGGCACGCACTGCACACTAAGGTGCGGTCACTGATCGTACTGGCGCTGTCCATTGGCCTCGGGCTCGGAGCAACGGCGCTGCTGCGCGACCCCGATCTAGTTGCGGCTATTTCGCCGTGGGCGGTACCCGTTCTTCTGATCGGTGGAGCGTGGATTGTTACGCAGAAAGCGCACCAGAGTAGTCCAACACGACGCTAATATCGTACTCGTACCAACCGAACATTAGAGACTGTAGCTTACCGTAGTGGTGGGCTACTTTCTCGTTTCCATACTTCTTCACTCTCTTGTAGACAAGGAGCTGCCGTGCCGGGGAGTGGTCTGCCTCTTTCGTCCCGGCATTATGGTGTCCGCAGACGTTGGCGATGAACATATCGTCGTGGCTCTCTGCGTACTTCTTTGCCTTGGGATACTTTGACATCAGGTGTCGGCTGATGATGTGATGCAGGTGCCGGGAGCGGTCGCAGGGGGCACCGCCATACCCCCGCAACTCGCACTGACCCATGGGCCAGATTTCGTCCCGGCGCAGAGCGATGGACTGCATCGGCGTCAGGCGGACACGAGTCACTCTACTCATGCAAGCCTAGCATCTCAAGAATTCTGCTCCGGGGGAGTAGGTCACCAGCGCGCGTGGCTGCCTCGATGTTTACAGCGCTACCCATCCTACATCCTCTCTGATCTGGTCAGTAAGATCATCGCCGGCGAACTGGTTGCCGCTCCAGAACAACTTGCCGTCATTGATGGCGGCGATGGACGGATGAGCATAGTCGTCGTCGAAGTGCACAACGCCCACGCCCTGTTGCCAGTCCTGCTCCAGCGTCGACCCGGGAACCGTGCCGTCTGTCCGGCACAAGCAACCCCATGACCAGGCGCATACGTTCTTGAACTGATTGTACTTCGACCGGACCTTGCGCCACACGATCTCCCGTTTGTGGATGTGTCCGTATCCCCGGCTCTGCATGATGCCCTTATTCAGCATGGCAGTTGCTGTCTTCCCAGCACCGGATTTCGCCACGTTTCCATGAGAGATTCCCATGTGTTCATTGATCCAGACTTCTGCTTCTGGATAGCCGTCGCGGTAGTCAATGCCCAGGCTTTTGAAGCCAAGCAGGTTCTCGACGCTAAGAACCGGAGCCATCTCGATGCCGTCCACAGAACGCAGGCCGTACGCCTCCTTCAGGTGATTGGTAATCGACAGCCCCATGCGGTTATCGTGATTACCGGGCATGGCGACCATCTCGCCATCTTCGTTCAGTGTCGCCTTGAACTGCGCCAGCCACCAGGCCGCTTCAAGAGCGGACGGTTGCGTGGTCCAGTACATCTGTGGCGACCGGGCGAACTTGTCGGACCAGTCTGCAAGGTCGAGGATGTCGCCGGCCACGATGATGATGTCCGGGCGCAGGTAGTGAGCGAGTTTCAGCGCGGCACTCAGCGCCAGGCGGTCATGGAACGGCGTCAGCTTTCCGGTACGGAGACTGCGCAGGGACCCGAAGTGCGTGTCGGACAAGATGAGCGCCACCCTGTAGTCGCGGTGCGGTACTTTGTGCTCTGGCAGGAAACCAAGCTCAACATTGACCGGCTGGATGACTGGCTCGATAGCGATAGGCTCTTTGTCGACAGCCCACGCCTTGACCTGATGTTGTCCTCCCCAGTAATTGAACACAACCTTGGGCAGCGCAAAGCGATCGGTGTCGATGTCCATGTACTCGATCAGATCTTCGAGTGATTTGATCTGACGCTCCGGGGATGCAGTGTAAACCGTCTGCGCTCCGCTCTTCTCGATCTTGACCTCATCGAGCCCATCGTCCGGCTCCTGGCCGTTGCCCTCCTCTGACTTGAGCAGCAACAGCTTCAGCCGGCGCTGATACGTTGCCGATGTCGTTCTTCCGATAACATCGGACCCCGCGAGGGCGAGTGTGTCTTCATCTTGTGTCCAACCGCGATTGCCTGCCATAGCTACTCCTTGGGGAGAAGGGGCTCAGTCACCACCAGTAGCGCACGGATACCGGCCTTGATTGTATCAGGAACTTCCTCTGTTTCTACCAGCTCTTTACCGATCTCAACCAGCTTCTTGACCCTGCGCCAGAAACTCGGCACCGGGCTGTCCTTGTCTAGCCATACCCTCAAAGCGTCGACTGACCCGATTGTGCCTCCGAACTCGTCTGCTGTTGCCGCGAAGTCTTCGGCAAGACGCACATGGGCATCGTGATTGCCTTTACTCTTCGGTAGCAACGCCTTGTGGTGTCCGAACGTATACGGTTCGGGGCATGCGTCCCTCGTTTCCTTTGGTACGCCGCGGGCCACGCTCTCGTACGTTCTGGCCGTGGCTGCTGACCTACCGATGATTGTTGCGATCGCAGAGTAGTAGTCATCTGTCGGGATGATCCACTCGCGACGTCCGTCTACCAGCGTGGTCCACTCATCTGCAAGCTCTGCAGTAAGGTCGCCGATCTCGAAGCATCCGTCACTGATCTTTAGTGCGGACGCTCCGAGCCGGTGCTGGACTTCGACCGGGATGATCTTGTCCAGTGTTAGTTTCTCCACTACGCGCCACTGCTCATGGGGGCCAGCACTGCCTTCATAGCGGACAGCAGATCCTCTTGGTACTGGCGCTCGATACGAGCTTCGGCGGTGGTGTGCCGCAGCAACTTGACGCCGGACAGTGTCCCTTGGAATCCCGGGTGCGTGGCGAGGAAGATGATGCCGGATTCGGCGCGGTCACTCACGGTCTTGCCGATGATAGTTCCATCCTCGCGTCCGTGGTACAGGGCACTGGCTTCTTCGCGCTTCAGGTCTGCCTCGCCATCGGCCAGTACTCCGATTGCTTCCAGCTCGTTGATGCGGGCGTCCTTCAGATCTGATACAACTTGGATGATGTCCATTATTGGTCCCTTCTTGGTTGGCACAGATAGCCTTTTCTGCGCTTCGGATGGTTGGGGATGAAGTGTCTCGTTACCCCTGCTTTGACCTCTTTACACTTGCTCCGCTTCACGTTGCACTCCCTGCTTGGGAACGGAAGCCAAGATCCCGGCTCAACGTGAACGTCTTGCGGCGTCTCGATGTCCGGGTCATACGGCAACCCGAACTTCGCTCTCGTCTCCCTGTCTCTTGGGATGTGCCCTTTCTTTGCTACCTTGTGAAGCAGGGCGTCGTCCACGTCCAAGATCCTTGCGGCAGCGATCTGTGACCCTGCTTCTGCAATTAGGTTCAACATCCTGTGCTGTAGCTCTGTGAGCCTTTTCTCTGCTGTCATCTATTTGTACCTGTTCTGCCCTCTCTAGTTGGTAGAGGGGCTCCTGTGACCTCACGGGGCTACACAAACCAGTCGAGGAAGTCAGAAAGTGTGATTACTACCTTTGCTTCCGTGTATTGGTCCCCGACTCTGTGAAAGATGGTGAGTGGCACCTTGCCTTCTGGTGCGTGTCTCTTGGCTTGCTCCACTGCGTCGGTGAACCACTTCGGGTAATCCTCGCGGGTCTTGCACTCGATGGAGTAGATGTCATGTGACACGTCCTCTCCGTTCTCTTGCCATGCCCGCTTGCCCCCGAACAACTCAGCTATTCTTCTCTCGAACACCTTCCACCGCTTGTCAGCCATGCTAGTAGTCGCCGTCCCACTTCGTGACTTCCTCGGCTGTACATGACCGCCACTTACCGCAACTGCACATCTCGATCGTGCCTTCGACCTCTGCGTTGATATGCCGATCGAACTGGCACACATGAATCGGTGCTGTCGGGATACCGACGCAATCGACACAGACGCTGCCCTCCATCATCACGTCCGGCACTGCGTTCTGGCAGCGAGTGCACTTAGGCATTAGTGACCCTCATTCTTGGGGGAACCTGGTGCATTGAAGGTTTCTACCGGGGTACGGGCTTCGCCTTCGACCTTGGCGATCACGTCCGCGCTCTTGCAGTGCAAGTACGTCTTGCCCTTGAACGGCATCTGCTTGCCCTTGACTACAAAGTCGGGGACAAGGACAATCTCCCCTGCCTTGTATTTTGCATCTGGTGCTGCCTCGATTACCTCGCAGTAGCCATGGAACCCGCCCCCGGCTGCGATAAGGATTGGGGTTTCTCGGAAGTCCCCTTCAATACCCATGAGGACCAGTGTGTCGTCGTTCGGAATTAGCATCAAATTCTCCTGATTGTTTGGATGCGAAGCTCCGCACCATCTACGATGTACTCGATCTCGTCGCCTGTCCGGGGCCGCAGTATCTGCCACGTAGACCCTTCCGGCCACAAGCCCATTTGCAGGGACATGCCGAAGTCGCTGATTGAGAACATGCTCTGCCGGTATCCGAACACGGGCGAGGACAGGCACGTCGCGTCCGTGCGGCAGATCAGGCACCGGTCCCACATCATGTGTCCGCATGCTCTGCATGCAGCGCGTTCGATCATACCCGCTCCTTATGAGATGTGTTTCCATGTCCGTCCCCAGAAAATAGCATCTATCGCTTGTCTTGAGACACGGAACCTTTTTGCTAAGTCTCTCTTGATACCAAGGTAACTTTTGTTCCTGAGTATTCTCTTGATGATGACTACGTCTTCTGCTGCGAGTTTCCCTTGCCTCGTTCCGCGCCCCGACCTGGGCTTGAGGACTGGCTGGTCGAGCGGCAGCAGTTTGTAGCCATCAACTTTGTACTTGCCGTAGTCTTCGTCAGTGGCTATGGTCCCCGATGGAATGAACCCCATCATAACCGTTGCGGCAAAGCCTGTCAACTCAGCCCCTGCTTTGAAGTCCCCGGTCGGGCAGAAGACAATGGTCATGGTGTCATGTCTCTTGCTCTTTGTGAGCGGGTCCATCACGTTGCCTTTGCCGTATCTGGGACCGTACTGCATCATCGCAGTGCCTGCTGCAGTCTCGGTCGCAGATCCTTGCCCGTTACTTCCTGCCACCCAGTCATTCCGTTGGGCAGGTCGCGTGAGCACCGGGACAGGATGCGCTTCGCTGCTGGTCCCTGTTTCTCCAGTGTCAGTGGGTCAACGTCCGATGCGATCCACGTCGGCAGGTCGTTGGTGTACCGCTCGCCGATGATGTTTGAGAGTTGTTCCCCTGCCCACTCCGTCCACCTGGCTGCGCCCATTTCGTCCAGTGCCAGCACGGGGATCTCGGAATAGTGCTTGATTACTTGGTCGGTTCGAGCGTCGTTGCCGTACGTCGCCTGGATCTTGCCAAGCATGGCCGTGGTCGTAAGGTACTCGACCTTGGTGTGCATCCGTGCGCTGTTCACCATGCCGATGAGAATGTGCGACTTCCCGCTGCCGTTCGCTCCGTACAGGAACAGCCACGAGCGGAGCGGACGTTCTGCGCACGCGGACTTGGCTGCGTCTGTCGCTGTGACTTGTCCGTCGAGCGGAACGCCAAGCTGGATCGTCTCCATTTGCTTGCCGTCCAGAACTTTGCCCCTGATACCGGAGTGCAGTAACAGGAACTCCAGCAACGCTCCGCCGCGGCACACGGGGCACGGGGCTTGCTCGACGCTGCCCTCTATGAGCCTGCCTTCGTCATGTCCTTCAGTATTGGTCCATGGGTGCCACTGCAGCGACTTCTCCCAGTTGCCGGGATCAGCGACGATGGACGAAATGTCGCCGGCTCCGTTGCAGTTGCCACAGGCTTCGCCGTTGATGTTCAGGTAGTCGGACTTCATGCTCGGGAACCGGTCGTTTTTGCGGATCAGGGCCGGGTGCTTCGGCTCCGTGAACGGGAGCCAGGTTTCGGGCCAGATCGTTACGTATCTTGGGTCGGTGCTGGTCATGGGTGTCCTTTCAAAATCCGGAGTAAAGTTACTCAGTGTTGCGTATCTGAACTATTTGGCACCACTAAGAACTTGATGCTTCTGCCGCACCCGCCGCTCTCTTTGTCGCGCCAGATTTCACCTCGCGAGCCCACGCTCATTTTTCCATTGACGTGACACTCGTGCTCGGTGCTGCAGGACGGACACTTGATTGTGAACTTCGTAGTCATCCTGATCTCCTTCGCTCTAGTTCGTCGGCGGCGGACAGTGGTTTGTCATGTGACACAGCTTGCTGGATAAGCTCTTTGATTTGAGCGGGCCTGGGTAGTTGGCCCTGTCTTCCCCAGTGGCACACTGTTTTCCAAAAGCCACCATCGGCGTAGAAGCCGTCGAGAACCTGCTTGGCTGTGTAGCCGGACTTGCGTAGCTCACTGGCGGGCTTGGCAACGCGACCTGCCATCAGTCGCGGGTCGTAGCCACAGGCAGTGCAAATCGCTGTAATCATCTCTTGATGAGTGTCCACATATTGTTCTTTCGGCACATCCGGCTCTGCCGGTGAAGTACTTATGTTCTGTACTGGTTCTGTACTAGGTGCTTGTACTATACTCTTGGGCACATCTTGCACAGACGAATCGGGGGTTGCGCTTTTCTCTGTGTCGTCTGTTCCCAAAGGGGTCTGTGCGTTCGGGACAGGTTTGTACTCGGTGCTCATTTCGGCGGTGATTTTGTGCTTGAATTCAAAGAGGGGCTTGTAGTGGCAGGGCCGGCTGGGGCCTCCCTTGTAAACCTTTTCGATTACACCCTTCTTGCACAGGGCGCCCAGGTGAGTGTTTATGGTTTTCCTGCTCATTCCAGTTTCTTTTGCCATGAGACTCTGTGCTGCCCTGCAAACGCCATCGCTCATTGATGCGTAGTAGTACACAATGGCTGCCACGTGAGCGGGGATCGCTCCGTGTTTCTTTGAGAGATCGAACGGTACTTGGACGAAGTTTTTGACCACGATGGTTGCTGTCATTATTGGCTTTCTCCAGGAATTGAGCAAATCTCTGCGATGTCTTCTGGTGTCAGTGCGAACCACTCACCGTGCGATCTCTTGTTGCTGTATTGCCTTCCGTGCTGTCTCGTGTCGCTCTCCATGATGTCCAATACGGCGTTTATGCCGTATGCTCTCTCTATCTGCGACACATTCTGGTCGTTGGTCATAGAAAAACCCCTCCTGTGGAAGCGAGGGGTATGTGGTATACTCGTGTTGATGGCGAGCTACCCCTCGCTATTCCGGGCGTCCTGTTTCCAGGCAGGGCGTCCTTTATTATTGTACCACGGAGGCTATTCGACCCCGGTAATTTTCGCCGGATTTCCATCGGCCTTCATCTGTGCAAAGACAGTTGAAAATCCTTCTACGGCGTAATCTTTGATGGGCCATGACTCCCATCCTTCGGGCAAGATAGCGTTTGCTACCTCTTTGTAGCAAGGAATTCCGTACTTCACAAACCGGCCCCATTTGAAATTCATCACAGGCTCGCCGCCGGTAGTCCGGGCCGGGGTCATGACCCAGGTTCCGTCCACGTCGAACGCCTGCTTGCCGGACACTGCGCCCTGCGGTGCCTGTGCTGGTGCTCCTGCTGGAGCAGGTGCCCCGACCGGTACCGCAACAGGAGCAGGTTTCGATGCTTCCAGTTCGCGCAGTTCTGCGACGCCACGTTCTAGCGCGATCTTGACGCGAGCCTCTAGCCACGCAAGTTGCAGATCTGCCAGCATGTCCGTATCGGAGTCTTCGACCACAGCAAGCACGCTTCCGGCGTTGATCCCGACGCTCATGAATTTGCCGTCGACCTTCGTGCTCTCTGTTTTGCTAACGTTCAAAGAGATTTCCTTGAACGCCCCTCCGAACCCCGCGATCGATCCTGCAAGATCCTCCGCGGTTGGCTGTTCCGGGGCTGGCGACTTTTTCGGCGCTTCTGTTGGGGCGGGTGTTGGTTCTTTTTCTGCCATGTCTATCTTCTCCATTCGGGGATAGCCTAATTCTACTCGGATAGGTCTGGTTTGTCAACGGTGCCAGCGATCTTGAACCGCAGCGTCCTGTTCGAGCCGATAAAAACCAGTGCCAGGTGCCGACCGTCCAGCGCCTGCATCGCCCAGCACTGGTTCTTCGTGTCCCATGTCACGGCGACGCGCTGGTCGTTCTTGGTCAGAACTACTGAAACAGTCTCTCTTGATCCGAAGCAGGGCTCATCCTGTCCGTACTCTCCGACACGGATGTCTGCGATGAACTTGATGCCCTTGGGTCCGGGCCTAGCCCCGCTCTGAACAGGTCCTTCGCTGCGTGGAACATGTGACATTTTTTGTTGAACTCCATTCTCTCTTCGAAGTAGGCAATCTCTTCTGGCGTTGCCGGTCGCCACTTACCGCTGCCGACGTGGTTGCCGCCGCTCTGCGTGATCCAGTGGTCCCGGTCGTCGCGCGGGTTCTCTTTGCGCTTGACTACCTCGGTCATAATTGTGCCGTTGAACGATTTGCGGTCCACGGCCATGTACTTACTCGCCAAGTCCTCGGTCATAGATGCCTCCCATGCTCCTGTGTCGTTCGATTTTCGTATCGGGGTGTTTTGCCCCAAGTCCTTTTCGTGTCCATACCGAAATTGTCTCGGGGATCCATTCTTTTGCCGTCAACTCATTTAGTTTGTTTCGGGGGTCAATGCTAGATTCAGACCCGATTTTGTTGGACATATTCTTTATGACGGTCCCGATTCTGAGTGGCGTTGTCATTTTTTTGTTCCTTTGATCAGGTGGTCGATCAGGTGCTGCCCGCGCTCGGTGTTCCATTCCCGCATGATGCGGCAGGCTGCGGCCAGTTTCCCTTCGTACCAGTCCTTGCCCAGTATCTCCGGGCCGAACCTGGCGCAGGCTTCGTCGAACCCGATCTCGTTGCTCATGTGGTGGAACAGAGCCCGGACGTCCCGGTCCTCGCGCCATACTCGTTTGATTAGTTCCGATCCTTCACTCATCGCTGGTCCTTTATGCACGTTGGGCACTTGTCTTTTGATTTCCAGTGCGACCATCCGGTAGACTTGAGGTATGCCAAGCGTTCTTCCTTGCTCCCGGCGTAAGACGAAAACGATAGACACCCTGGAGTGTCGCACATGATCGATACTTTTGTCGATCGGCATGGTATTGTTGACGTGTTTTCGGTCACTGTCATCTGTAGTCTCCATTCGCTCTAGTCCTGCACGGGCACAGGATGCCGGGGCAGCTCACTTTCACTGCGTTGGGGCCGAGTGCCCACAGGTACTCTTCGGGGATCAGGCCATGCCCGATCATGTTGTTGGTCACACGGATCTCGGTATCGTTCAGCATCCGGTAGTGCCAGACGTGCCCGCCGAAGCCAAGCCACTGCTTCCTGTCCGTGAAGTTCCAGCCCTTGTCACGGTAGCTGTGCTCCCCGAACCGGACCAGCTCGTCACGTTTTTGGATCAGGTCGGTCCAGAAGCCGTGCTGGGACGTGTCTCGTGACAAGCGGGCGTTACGGGCTGTGCGTTTACTCATGGGTTGCTCTCCCCTTGTATTCAGCCCTGCCGGAGGAAAATAGCTTCCACTTCTCTCCATCGACAATCACCGTCACTGGCGATCCTTTCTCTCGGCAGTATGGCGGGGCGTCGCTAAAGGCGTCGTGCCTGTCTTCGTAATCATCAAATGTGCGTGTCATAATCGCTCCTGAAAAAATTCTACCCTAAAATCGGTGCCGTGAGTAGGTGACGTTCGTCCTTCTCCGTGGTACACTTGTCACATGACAAATCGTGTTGAAACCACCTACAAAGACACTCTCGCTTGGTTCTACCCCAATTCCGGGGTCTATCGGTCGCAGGTTGACGGTAAAATCCTGGGTCGAGACATGCCCGAAGGCGAAGCTCATCGAATGGCAGATCAGTCTAAGGTTGCTCGTGAAGACGTCACTGCGTCTACTCGCCGCCTGCTTGAAGCTCTCACTGGGCAGGACTGGGATGATGCTGACGAGAGCCTGCGTATTCTTGCCAAGGGTGCCGCTCAAGGTAAGACTGCGGATCACCGGCTCTTGCTTCAGACACTGGGCAAACTCAAGGATGCCAGCGGTGCCATTTGGGACGGTGAAGGCATCTGCCCTACCTGCCTTGGTAAGGGCGGTGCCACAGTGGAGCTTGAAACCAGTGCAGCACTCGTCCTTCACGGTCTACTCGGTGGGATCGTCGAAGATGTCTCCGATGAGCCGGTATAAATTCCGGACTGCCAAACGAACAACGAATGACCGGCTTCTTTGCATCTTGCGGGCACATTCATCAATTTCCTGCATTAGCTCTTGGTCCATGTGAAGTGTAGTTCTATCTCGAATGAATGATTTAATCTTCATTTTCGATCCCTTCCGCACCCTCGTGCGATCTGTTCAGCGACCGTCTCAAATGGTCCCCGGTTCGGTCCAATAACGCGCCTGTGTCCGGTAGGTCGGTCGACCTCGTACACCTTATTCAGGAATGTGACTCTGTAGGTATCCTGCCATTTCGGCTTCATCAGTACACCGCCGTTATTCGACAGGCTATGCTGATCCAGAGTATAAGCGCCAGCAACGCCATGGTCAAGGTTACTCGTTTGTCATGGGACATTAGTGGTATGAGCTCCATCGTCTCGGACTTCCGTCCCACGGGTAGCCGTCGTCGTCCACTGTGATGCTGTCGGCAACCTTGTGGCAGTTTCTGCATGTTCCCACGGTCCCTACTAGAGGCAGACCGGCTTTGACTACTTCGTTCTCTCTGCTGTCCGGCTGGTCATAGTGCCATGTTCCGCAGTCCGGGCAGTGGGGCTGTCCCTTCGGCTTGATGTAGCTCTCGTCGCACTCGCAGTCCCAGTATTTTGCGGTGGTGACAATGCTCTTCGCCAGCAGTCGCACTCCGCAGTCTGTGCAGATCGCCGGGTGCGTCGGCAGGGTGCTGTCCGGCTTCGTGTTGGCGTGTTCGCACCCGATGGCGTGGTCAACTTCCTGTGCGTCATTCTCAAGGTGGTGTTGCAGGTAGTCGTCCGGTGTCCAGTCTCCGATGTAGCTCATTCAAATGTCCTTTCTAGCTTCTCAAGTAGCTCATCCAGTTTCTTGCGGTAGATGTCCATGTCTGCGATGATGGCGCTCCGGGTCTGTCCTGCGTCCACTGCCAGCGATGCTTGGTAAAGCTCAACCTGTAGGTCGTAGATCGCTGATGCGATGGGCAGTAGTTTCAGCTTATGCGTCATTGAGAAACTCCTGCCAGATGTACTCGGTGTACGCAGGCGGGATGCTCTGCGTCAGTTCTTTCTTCGTGGTCCAGTCGATCTCCATAGCCGCTTGCCAGTCTTCCAGCTTGAAGCTGTAGCTGTTGCCGCCGTGACCAGCAACGCAGGCGTAGTAGCTGTGCGTGGCGTCAATCATCGGGCGATGTTTGATGTGGGTTGGTTCAGGAATCGTGAAATTGCTCTCGAAGAGACGGTGCCGGAGCACCCGCAGCCCGAACATCTCGCCGCATAACCGAATCGGGTCAATCAGCGGGCTGTTCTGGACGTTCTCGATCACGTAGGGCAGGCCAGTCTCGATCAGCAGTTGGCGGGTCGGCTCCATGAGGTCGGGGTATTCGTTCCCGGCCCACTTCGCACCTTGCAGGTAGGCTTGGCAGGGTGGCGATGCGTGGATCATGTCGAAGGTGGCTTTCACGTAGTCCATGTTCTCGGCCAGCCACACCAGCACATCGGCCTGAATAAACGTGTAGGGGTAGTTCGGTTGCGGGGCGATGTCGATACCGGTGACTGAGACGCTTCCGTCTCGTGCGTATCCAGCGGCGGCTCCACCAGCGCAACAGTACAGGTCCAGTACCCGGAATTGCTTTTTCGGGGTCATTGTTCGTAAACCGTCCATGCTTCTTTGCTGGCTTCCTTGACGGCTTCTTCGGTGCCCCATGTCTGTTTGCAGCCCCGGCAGTGCTTGCCTCTCGTCTCGTTGTGCAGGCAGTGCCCGAATATCTTCGC
>Ga0098044_1000108_pt1 | contig 44966 bp, 56 predicted proteins | sample 10_taG_FD_75053 | JGI IMG/M metagenome (GOLD analysis project Ga0098044, IMG submission 75053) | Marine viral communities from the Subarctic Pacific Ocean - 10_ETSP_OMZ_AT15264 metaG | ecosystem: Environmental > Aquatic > Marine > Oceanic | place: Pacific Ocean | collected 2015-01-16 | reverse complement strand
ACATGACATAAGGAGTAAAAATGGCTGGAATTGGTTGGGAATTTGAAAAAGTATTTAATTGGGATGGGAGTAGTACCTATACTGACGTAACTCTGGAAGCACAATCTCCAGCAGGGACTTCTTTTACCCTTTTTGATAGTAGTGCTCATTATCTTTATCTAGGACATAGCCAAAAATTTGATATGGCTATATTTGATGTAGCTACTGCTGGAAGTTTAGGGGCTTTAACTTGGGAGTATCGTAAAAGTGATGATACTTGGGCAGAGTTTGTTCCAGCTTCTGGTAGATTTGCTACAGACCCAGATGATGATGAGGGAGGACAATATGATTTTTCTGAAGATGGGGCTGAAATATTCCCAGCCAATTTATTAGTCAATTGGGCAACTCAAACTATAAATAGTGCAAATTTATATTGGGTTAGAGTAACAGCAGCTAGTGTAGCTACAGAACCTACAATTAAAAGAATTCAATGTAGACCTTTTGCTATTTATACTACCAGTAAGAATGTCTTCGAGTTGCTACAATTAAAGAATGTTACTACATCAGATGGAAGTGGAACAGACTTTACAACTTCTACTGTACCTACAAAGGAAACAGTAGAGTTTTATATTAATGAAGCCCAATCATATATTGATATGAATACTAGAAAATCATGGAGACCTAATTATGTAGTAGATGAGTATCATGAATTTAATTTAAATGGTATGAAATTAGAAATGCCAAACCCACAAAAAATAGTAAATTTAAAAATATGGAATGGGGCTAGTTGGGATTCTAAAAGACAAGGTAGAACTAAAGATTATTTCTTTGTACCTAATACAGGAATGGTTCAGTTCTCTAGATATTTCTTATTACCAGCAAGATTTACATCTTATAATGCTCCTGTATGGAGATGGGGTGGTGGTGAATTCACAATGCCTATAAAGATAACCTATTTAGCTGGTAGAGATATTAATACGGATGCCTTACAAGGTGGTATAGTTCAAGAGATTGCTAAAAAAATGGCAGCTATAGATGTTGTGAGAAGTGCAGATTTTGGAAATCTAGCTGTTAGTGGTATGGATAGAGTAAGTATGAGTGAAAAAGTAAATGCTTGGCAAGAAGAAATTGAAGATAGACTTGACTTCCTGACAGCATTTGAGGTATTTTAAATGCCAGCAGAACCAAGACCTGTTAATGAATTTTTTACTGATTTAGAAGACCAATGGACATTTAGTAATGTCTCTGGTACATCAGCAAAGCCAGCATTTGTAGAAGTTACAGGTGCTGATGAACCTATGAGGTTTGATTTAAATGTGAATGACCATTTCGTAGGTAGAGCTGGAAACCCAGCTATGGAAGAACAGCCTATAGGTAATTGGAAATACGGTAATAGAATGTATAATATAGAGATAGAAGTCTATACTTTAACTAATAGAAATAGATTATATGACTTAATGAGAGAGCTTAGAAGAATATGCCATAAAAGAATGCATAGTCTAACAAGCTTTCAACGTATACAATTTCAAAATTTTCAAGAACTAACTCAGGAACAAGCTAACATCTGGGCTGGTACAATTAATATAGAGTTAGTAAATAACGCAGTTTTATTAGAAACTTAGAGTACAAATAGTATAATATAATAGACTGAAATTTATGGAGGAATAATATGGCAATTTATAGGTCTGACCAAGCGAGTGTGACTTTCGGAGCTGAAGCAGCTCAAGGAGCTTATCCTGAGTATGCAGATATAGGTGGGAGTCCAACTGATACAAATTTAGGACATTTAGCTATTACTGCTGGAGATAAAACTGTAACATTATCAGCAGCACTTACTACAAGTGTTTTATCTGGTGGAGCGAACCTTAAATGTCTTATTATTATAGGTAATCATGGAACAGTTGCTGGGCGACCTAATACTGGCCCTAAAGAAGTTCGTAGAGTAGTGGGAGGTTTCGGTTCTACTACTATAACAGTAGATGCTCCTTTTGCTTTTAATCATATTGCAACTACAAGTGATGCTTCCGACAATAGTGTATATGCTAAAGTTATAGCAGCAGATGGTTCAGCAGATAGTCTAACAGATGATAATGCTGGAAAGTTTGCAACATGGTTGCCCGGAATTTATGAGTCAGTCGATTGCCCTGACCCAGAACAAGCCTTTGAACCAAGATATATTCTAGGTGGATTAACAAACCGTAATTTCTATCAGATGTATGCTGGACAAGAGACTTTAACTGGTTCTCTTGCTGGAATGGTTATGTTAAATGGATTTCCTCTTAGATTTGCTATGGGTAAAGTTGTAACTGTACCAGTAACTGCATCTACAACTAGTAGACAACTACAAGGTACTGCTAATAAAGGAGATATTACAGTTAATATTAAATCTCAAAGTGGTGCATGGGCTGCTGGAGATTATATGGTATTTGGAAATAATACTAGTACATGCCCTAATGATGAATTTTACACTAATGGAGGAACTCAAAGACCTGATGGGGATACCTTAAATTATGAAGTAAGGCAGATTATGGAAGCTATTCCTAGTGCAGGACAAAATGAGATTGTTTCATTAAATTACCCATTACAATTTGGTCATAAGCTTAATGATTATGTCTTTAAAATTGCTGCTGCTGGTGTAACTGCTGGTACTGAGAGATTTAAACACACTATACTAGAAGCTGTAGTTCTGCCTTCATTAACATGGAATGTTTCAGTATTAGATGATAGTGGTTCTAATATATGGCAACGAAGATATATTGGTGGAAAAGTAGGAAATATGACATTAGGTGCTGAACAGGGAGGCTTATTAACAGGTGGATGGGAAGGAGTTAATTTCTTAGATATGCTACATAATCAGAAAACTCATCCAAATATGCCAGCCAATCAACCTATGCCTAGATATGCAGCTATGCAAGAAATAACTACTAGTAATGTAGGTAGACCAACATACAGTAGTAGTTCATCTGATGGATATAGGTCTTTTACTAGACCTACTACATCACCTTATTACTTCTCTCAGGGTACTCTTAAAATGTTTGATAGTACAACTGATGCAAGTTCTGGTGGTACAGCTATTAAAGAAGTAGGGAGATTATTAAATTTTAGTATATCTATGGGAAATACTGCTGAACCTAGATATTATGTAGGACAACAATATGATGGACGTAGAGGGCCAAAAGAAATATTTGAAGGTCAAAGAGAGTATTCAATGTCAGCTACAGTAGCTACAGATGATTCAGTAAATAATGAAACATCAGATACAACAAACGTATTTAAAGAATTATTACTAGCTGGAGACTATAGAACAACAGCAGGAGGATTTAAAGGATTTGGACTAAATTTGAAATTTATAAGAGATTCAGGTGAAGGAACTAGTAATGATACTATGGAAATAGATATTCCTGATGATGCTACAGCTAATATAGGTGGTAATGAACAAGGTGCTTTTATAAGGTCAGCAACACATAATATAGGAGATGATGCTCCTATACAAGCAGATTTAGATATAGCATTTAGAAGTATGACGATTAAAATTGAGGATTATGAACCAATATACCCATAAGGAGGGAAAATGACAACACAGAAAAAGAAAAGTAAAGCAGTAGGAATAGTAAAAACATTCGACCATAATAAATATCTAATTTCACATGAACCAGAAAGAAAAATAGTGGAGATAGAAGCTACTGGAGAATCGTTTGAGGTAGGTATTAAAGCTTTATCATGGAGTAAAAGAAACCAGTTAATATCTAAAAATATGACTTGGGACAATGCAGGTAATACTTCATTTAGTGCAGATGCTTATGTTAGAGATTGTCTTAAAGAGATGATTGTAGATGCTCCTTGGGGAAGAACTACAGAAAGTCTTTTATTATCTTTTGATGAAAGAATAGGAGCAGCTTTAGAAGACTTAGTTCCAAAAGCTTTTGGTACAGATGATACTGATGAGAATACTGTTGATGCAGTAAAAAAAGAGCTCTAGTATATATGAGAGGGGTTGCTACTACCAATGACCCCATAGAAAACTTAGTATATACTTATTGGATGACGGTAGTACAATTATTAAAAAACGGAATACCATGGGAGGCGATACAGCTCTTATCAGAAGGTGAAATTACTTTTATTATAGGAATTATTTCGGCTTTCCGACAAAAAGAAGAGGAAGACGAACAAAGAAGTATGAGTAAGCTAAAATTTTAAGGAGTATCGTAAATAAATGGCGACTGCAACAGTAGATATATTATTAAGACGAGGAGGCCCTCCTTCTTCATCAGGACAAGGACAAGGTACTCCTGAATCAGGACAAGGTTCTCCGATAGAAGAACCTAAAGACCCACCTAAGTCTGAAAATTTAGGACAGATGTTCAAGAATCTACCTAAGTTGGTAGGAGCTGCTCTTAAAAAGACTGGAATATCTTTTGGCGTATCCTCTATGTTAAAACAGTCTCAGATATTTACTAGTACTATTGGTGTTATATTCCAGCTTTTTGGTGCTATGGTTGATGTAATGTTAGCCCCATTAATTCCTTATGTATATCCTCTTATAGGTAAAATGGGGGGATGGATTCCTATTATAGCTAAATGGTCTGAAACAGCAGTTGATTGGCTTTTCAATGGCCCCGGTAGATTAATAGATTCTGTTAAGGGTAAAATGGCTGATGTGCAAAAGGGTTTAACTGATTGGCTCTCTCAAGGGTTTACTGATTTAATTACAGATATAGGAAGTGCTATATCAACTTCTGCTTCATGGGTATGGGAACAAATAAAAGGTGCTTGGGAGACAGCAAAAGGACTCATACAATCTGTACCTCAAATAGTATGGCAAGGTATAGCTAGTTCTCTTAGTATGCATATGATTACAATTGGTAAATGGTGGGTACATCTTAAAGGTTTCCTTCCTAAATTGTTATCTGGAACTGGTAAATTAGGTTTCTATCTTATTAAAGGAGCAGTTAAACTTTTAGCTAAATTTCTATTAGGCCCTTTTTATCCAGTAATTAAATTATTAGGAGGTATTGTTGGTAAGATATTAAAAATTGGTGGTAAAGTTCTAAAATTTGTTCTTGGTACGGTATGGACTAAACTTAAAAATTGGATTCTTAGACCTATTTGGAATAAGATATCACAGCTAGGTGGTTGGATATGGACGAAAATTGAACCTGCTGTAACCGGCATTAAAAATTTTATCGCAAGATGGGCTTCGAAAATAGGGAATACTCTTACTAAGTATATAATAGACCCTTTACTGAATCTTGTCTTAAAATTTGCAAGACCCCTCTTTACAGCCCTCTCTAAGATACCTATGATAGGGAAAGGTTTTAAAGCAGTTCTTCCAGTACTTGACGATGCAAAAGCTTTGAGAGGTGCTGCGACAAGACTAGTAAAGCAAGGAGGAAAGGCAGCTAAATATACTAAAGCTATACCTGTTCTAGGAGCAGTAGCAACTGCTGGATTTGGAGCTTATGAAACATATAAGAACTGGAAAGAATATGGTGCAAAAGCTGGTTTAGCTACATTAGGTAAAACTGTCTTAGCAACTGGTTTAGCTGCTGGAGGTCAGACATGGGCATCTACGGCTGTGGATTTAGGTGGTACAATGGCTATAAATAAATTTTTAAAAACTAACGAAGCAAAAAGACAAGCTGCACAACAAGGTGGTAGAGGCTGGAAGGGACTAACTACTATGGAAGATACGAATACTTGGTGGGGTTCAGGTACTGGTAGTAATTTGATGGGGGGAGCAAGTGGAAGAAATTTAACTGTAGTTATTAATAGTAAGTATGAGAAATCCCAAGAGCATGTTATTGCAGATGCTAATGCCTACAATCAAATAGAGTTTGATATGGACGTTGATAATGAAACTAAATAAGGGGGTATAAGGAGAAGGAATGGCAGCACCAGAAATAGCAGTATTATTAAGAGAATGTGGGCATGATGCAGCTACAGGTTCAAAAATTCGTTATGCATTAAAATGTGATAATATATCCATCAGTTACGCCAAAACGCCTATACAAATACCTTTACCTAAGTTATCACCACAATTGATAGATATAGGGGTCTATAGGCCTTCTGTGAGCCTGTCTGGGGTTATAGATGCTGTAGGTGGAGACTTAGGTAACACTACAGCAGGATTTGAAGGTATGGAATCTATTTCTTATGTTAGAACAACAGGTACTGGAGGACATGCTGATGCAAGAACTTATTATGTACCATATAAAAATCATTTAGAAAATTTTGTTACTAATTATACTTTTAGTAGTAATGCTAATCCTTTAGAAATAGAATGGGGAGATGCATCCTTTCCTGTAAATGTATCTTATACAGCAGGAACAGCATCTCAATCAGGAATTACTATAAGTGGTGGGAGTACAACTTGGACTGATGCTATGGTTGGTAGAGAGTTTTCTTTTGATTCAACTACATCTGGTGGAGGTAAAATAGCAGTCAGAAATAGTGACACAGAAATTGAAGTTGATACATCTGCAACAGTTGGTTCAGGAACCTATAAAATAGATAGTTATTCCACAGGAGGAGCCGTATATCAATGTGCTATTCAGCAATGTAGATTTCAAGTAGATGCCTCAAAAGAAGATAGATATACATTTAGTATGCAGCTTGTAGTATCCAAACGACAGGACTCCTAATAAGATGGCTAAAAGTAAATTACAATATATAAATACTAGTGGTAACTGGACGGATGCTAATACAGTTGATTCAGAGAATGCATTAATAAATGTAACTATAGAAGATACTATTGGAAATCCTAGATTAGCTAAGGTAACTCTTTCTAATATTGCTCTAGCTCCTTTCGGTGCTGGTAGTAATAAGTATGGCCCTCTTACTACAGTCTTTAATCCAGATAATGCAGGTGGAGGTAATACTACTGAGTCTTTTGTAAGAGTCCGTATCATAGAAACTGAGACTAATGTAACTCTATTTGAAGGTAGAGTATATGATTATAAAGATAAGAGAGCATCTTCATATGGGCCTATAATAGAAATAACTGCTAAAGATGCTCTTGCAGAACTGTCTGAGATACCAACAGATGATAAAAGTGTGCCTATAGTAGGATTACAAGATACTACAACAGGTGCAGCATCTAACATATTAACATCTTCAGTAGTAGCTGTGGATGCAATTAATGTAACTTATACAGCAGGAACGGCAGTTCAAGTAGGAAGTACTATAACTGGTTCTGGTACTACATGGACTGATGCTATGGTTGGTACAGAGTTTTCTTTCGATGCAACCGCATCTGGTGGGGGTACAATAACGGCTAGAGCCACCAATACCAGTATCACAGTTGATACTAGTGCTTCAGTTGGTTCAGGAAACTATAAAATAGCAGGTATTAATTCTACTGAGACATCTATAATTGTAGATAATGTCGATAGATTTGCAGCAGCCTATGATAGTGTAACAAGTACTATACTTATTGGTTCAGAACAAATGACTATTAGTTCAATTGCTAGTAGTACTTTAACTGTTGTTCGTGGACGAAATGGAACTACTCCTGTGGCACATGCAGATAATGCTCTCATATATGCTCTTACTTTTACTTGTGATGATGGAACTCAATTTTCAGCAGGTCAAAGAATAAAGATTGGTAGTGAAGAAATGGATATTAAATCTATTGGTGGTACTAGTAATGGTGATACTATTACATTATTAAATCGTGGAGCTAACGGTACATTTGGTAATATTGCTAATCATGCTGATGATACTGATATAATAGGATTAGAACATAGAAGTACAATTATTAAAAAAATAATTAGAGACCCTGCTAGTAGTCCACATCATTCTAGTTTAATGGTTGATACAGCTAATATAGTAACAGATGACCCTCAGAAGTTTGAAATATCTACTAGGAGCTTTAATAAAGATGGAATAGATACAAATTTTAATATAGATGCTTTAGGTAAACAAGGATTAAATGTTATAAATGCTATAGCAAAAAATGAACCACATTCAAATGATGATTCTAATAGTAAGTTAAATGCTTTTGGATATGACTATTATGTAGATTCACAATCTGATTATGTGACTGCTGGTCATATGGCAGCCCAAGATTTCAATTTTTTTAAACGAGGTACTCGTTCTAAATATAGTTCAAATACAGCCCATTTTAAGGGATTAACCGTTGAGTATGGTGATACGTTATCTACTGAAACAGGGCTTAAATATCAAATGTTACCTCAGTATAAATTTGATAAGCCTAAAAGAGACCTATATACAGGAGCAGTAGTAAAAATAGAGCATAAAATAGAAGCTGATGGAAAAACTTCTAATAGAAATGTAGCTTTAGAATTTGAGCTAATTAAAATTACAGCTTTATCTGCTGAGTTAAAACATAAAGAGGAAAATTCTAATTCAGCTTGGGAAGGTACTAAACTTTCTAAATATAGAGGTGATGGTGTATCAACGAATGGAGCAGTTGCTAGCACTATACAAACTTCAAGTGGTGTTGTTGTAGGTCGTCTTCAATATGTAGATGGGATTTCTGGTACATGCTATGCGTTAATTTCTTTTGAACCTGATACTGTTACAAATGCTACAATAAATACTCAAAAAAAGAATTTTGAAGCTTTATCTGGAAGTAATACTGGAATGGAAACGTATGATGGTAGTGCTACTTTTACTTATCATGCAGAACAAGGTAGAATGAAAAAGAGGTTAGGTATAAAAAAGCCTCTTCGTATATCAGGAAATGAAACTGAAACTAAAGATGTGGATTCTTTACGAAGAAAGATATACAATACATTAGCTCGTACTCAAACAATACATACAGATAGTCTTGTAAGAACTATACAACCTCCATATACTTATTTTGATACTTATGCTATATCATCTACTACTACAACGGCTGTACTTGCAGACGATACTAATGGTGTAGAAGGTCTTTGCGATGCATGGGATTATGGAGTTAGAGCAGGAATGATGTGTGCTAAAATAGATTCAAATGGTGACCAAACTGCTTATGGTACAGTAACGGCTATATACCCTCAAGCTGTTACTGAGGATGATGGGAATAATCAACAGTCAATTACTAGTAGACAAACTAATAGTACAGGGATATCAATAGACTATTTAAATACAGGTAATTTAAGTGGCTATACAGGCAGTAGTAATAAACTTCGTTTTTATATTCCTGTTAGAGCAAGTCATTATATTCGTACTAAAAATGAACAAGCTAATGTAGATGAATATCAATTTGTTAAAAAAATAATATATACCGAAGGTATTGGTATGCAAAATACTCAATACGAAGGAACAGGAGTTGCAGCTAATCAAGCAGAAGGTTTGGGAGTATTAACTACTGGAACTAACAAAGCTATAGCAGCAGTAGAAAATAAAACTACTAAAGAAGAGAATCCACCTATTTCTACATTACCTGTAAGGTTTGAGGGGATTGATGCTACTAAGAATGCTAAATTTATTCCTACAGGTTATCAAACTATAACATGGACAGCAGGAAAACTTATAATTAATGAGGCAGATGTCTATCCAATAAAATCAGGTACTACTAGTAGCTTAACTACAGATGTAGATACTATTACAAAAGTTCCAAAAATGAATAGAATTTATTTTGACCCTAATCAGAATCCAGATGGTAGTGGGGATTATACATTTGAGGTAGGTTTAGAAGAGACTGTTAAAGACAATGTTAATGTTAAAAGTTTAGCTAGAGTTAGAGCATCTGATATGGGTGCTGGTGGGAGTGAAGATGATGTCTATAATAGGGCATTACTAAAAAGTTCAGTTTTAGATGGTTTAGCTATTGACCCTGCTGGCACAGATGAAGTTAAAGCACCAGTACCTGAAGTGCAGATTACAAATCCAACTGCTAATTCAGATGGTAGTGGTGGTGTAGCTGCTCAAAATTCTGTAGTATTAAAATCAGCAGCTACTGGAACTACTAATCAAACTATACATTTCCCTCCAGCAGTAGGAACTGCTAACCAAATACTTGAAATAGCTAGTGTAACAGGAACTGTAGCGACTATGGGATGGGCAACAGCAGGTGCAGGAGATATTACTGGAGTAACACTAACTGCTGATGATTCTGGAACTGCTGCTGATGCATCAGGAAATGTTGACCTCACTATTGCAGGAGGGACTAATATAACCACTTCTGCTACTAGCAGTACTCTTACGATTAATGGGCCAGCTATAGATGATACTCCTGTTAATGGAGAAACGGCTGAACCAATATCATCTAATTGGGCATATGACCATCTAAATAATGCAACTGCCCATCAAGGAGCGATTCATACACATAGTAGTTCAGCTCATGCTACTGTTAATAATTTATATGTTAATAATAATATAGAACATGTAAGTGATACTAATACTTATGTAGAAATGGGAACTGATAATATAGACATAATAGTTGGTGGAACTAGAGCACTTGATTGTAATCCTATTTCTGTGGGGGGCAATGCTTATGTAGGAATTAATAGTACAGGAGATTCAGGAATGACACTTGGTGGATTAAAAGTTGGTGGAGATTTTCATGCTACTAATGACATTTCATGTGCAGGTGACCTTTCATATGCAGGTACTCTAACTGATACATCGGATAGTAGAGTCAAAACTAATATTGTTGATTTCTCTAATGCAAATTCTTTAGCCCTTATAGATAGCTTACAACCACGAACTTTTAAGAAATTAGATGCTGATGGTAATGCTGTAGATATATTAAGATATGGATTAGTTGCTCAAGAAGTTGAGACTGTACTAACTGGATTAAGTATAGATAAAACAAAGTCAGGCATAATAAAATTACCAGATACTGAAACAGTTGAAGTAACAGATGACGATGGAAACACACAAACAGTTGTTAATCCTAGAAAGATAAGCTATGTGGACTTGATAGCACCTCTAATAGGTGCAATTAAAGAATTAAAAGCTAGAATAATTGCCTTAGAATCATAGGTCATGAAACCTAAAAATAAGATTATTAGATTAAAGACTAAGTATCCTTTAATGCCTAATGCTGAGATAGGTGAGCAAGTAGGAGTATCTAGAGGATATGTATACAAAGTTTTAAGAAATAATAACCTCAACACCATAGTCCCCAAGAAACGCAAGGTTAAATATTGCGAGATTTGTGGGAAAGTTATGGACATTCGTAAAGTACGCCCTGTATGTTCCAACCCCTGTAGATTTTTATATTACCGTATTAGAGTTACCTGTTCCTATTGCACCATAGATTTCTATTTAAAACGTGGAGAAGTGGTACAAAGATACAAAAGAGGGTATAATAACATATACTGTTCACGTCCCTGTTATAATAAAGGTCAACGTAAGAGATAACGCTTGACATTTTTTTCTACTTGTGATAAAGTAGCTGTAGGTTGCAAAACCGAAGGAGGATGAATAGTGAAAAAATTATTAATTATTTCAGGGTCTATATCTTTAGCACACTTATTTGAAGATATAAGCTTGTTTATTATAGGTAGATATACAGATATACATTGGATTTTTGTGTTTATAGGGATTATATCGTTAGGACTTACTCTTGGTTTATTAGCTAGGCATCCTAAAATTAAGAAATATATAGGAGAGTAAGTATGGAAATAGATAATACATTAGTTATTAAATGGGAGCCTAAGATTCAGAAACTACTATCCAAAACTTTTATTGTAGGAATGGATAGAGATGATATTGCTCAAGAACTTAGGATAGCCATTATTAAGGCAGCCCAAGGATTTCAAGAAGATAAAGGAGTTATATTCCATACATATCTTCATACGTCTATGGTTAATACTATTAGAACATTAATATCTAAAGGTCAAAGAATTAGAATAGAACCTAGTTTAGAAACGTCATTAACTTTAGAGATAGTCCCTTCAGATTTATTGAAAGCTATGGAAGATTCTTCTAATACGTTTGAAAATGTAGAATTCGATGAATTAATCAACGAATTGGACTTGACAAGCATAGAAAAGCGTTTTATAATATTAAGAGTCGAAGGTATGACGATGGATGAAATTTCGGAAGATTTAAAAACATCAGCATATAAATTAAGAGATATATTGCGTGAAAAATTGGAGGGTAAAATTGAGGAACTTAAAACCTAGAAGGAAAGGTAAGTTAATTCAAAAGAACTTGACAGAAGATAATAAAAAATATATACTTATTTATATTGATGATGAATATAAAAGAACTCAAACTTTAGGAAGTTATACATCTTTAGAAGAAGCTAAAACAAACCTTAATAAAAATATTAAAGACCTTAAAGAAGGAGTATTTTATATAATATCAGACGATAATAGAGTTATATATTCAGAAAAGGAGGAAAAATAGATGCAGAGTAATGATTATATAGAATCAGGCATTGTATTTGCATTGAATTCTAAAAGTGCTTTAGATAAATTTAAGTATTCTAATAATGATTTTCAAAAACATGGAGATGCTTTTAAATTTGTAGTCAGTTATTTTGACGAGTATGGGGAATTTCCAACTGTAGAGACTGTATGTGAGAGCTATCCAACTCTAGACCCATCAGCTCAGAGTTTAAATTTAGAATATGCAATAGATGTTTTTAGTAGCCAAGTATTATTTAGACAGATAGTAGGGGCTTTTCAGACAAATAAAGAATTAATTAGTGTAGAACCTAAGCAAGCGTTGTCAAAAATTATGGCATCCTTGAATGATATTGAACTTGTTTTTGATGAGGATGTAATAGATTATAATTCACAATCTGAAAAAAGATTAGACTTATGGAAAGATAGAAAGCAAAGAAGAGAGCGTAATGGAGGATTGATGGGTATACCCACATCTTTTTATTCATTGAATGATACAGGAGTGGGATGGATGCCGGGAGAATTAATTTCTTTATATGCTAGACCTACTGTAGGTAAAACTTGGATGTGTATTCATGCAGCAGCTACAGCAGTATTACAAGGAGTTAGAACATTATTAGTTTCTACAGAAATGCCTATAGAAGCTATTAGTATGAGAGCAGATGTAGTATTATCTAATATGATGGGATATAATCTATCACATAAAGCTATTCGAAATGGAGATGATATAGATGAAGAAGAGTATAGAATATTTCTTCAAGCGTTAGAAGATAATAAATTATTGGTTTGTGACCATATTGAGGGGGCAGCTAGTATAACAGTAGATAGTATTGCTAGTCTTATTAGGAAACATTCTCCAGAATTTGTTGTAATTGATGGAGTATATTTAGTAAGTACTAGTCTTAATACCAAAAAAGCCATGTGGGAACAGTCTCATGCAGTCTTTTATGGTATGAAGAATCTATGTCTTTCTACAAACACTCCTATTTTTGTATCTACACAAGCTACTAGAGAAGCAGGAGCAGATATATATTCTCCACCTAGACCTGACCAAGTTGCATTTGGGGATGCTTTAATGAGGGCATCGGATGTAGCTATGTCTATGGCTAAAGTAGAAGGAGAAGAATCGAAAAGACTTATACAATTTCAGAAATATAGAGATGGTCAATTAACTTTTGATGCCTCTATGTTAAATTGGGATGTGGATAATGGGAATATAAAAGAAATTCCCTTAGAAGAACAAACTTTTTAGAAAAGGAGGTGTAATCATGGCGTTAAATATACTAGATTGGTTTACAGATGATGGAGATGATGTGATTGTAAAATCTTTAACCAGTAAAGGTACAGGCAAAGAAGCTGTTAATATTACTGTACGAGATATTAGAAAAGGTATTGCTATGGATTCTCGTGGATATGAGAATGAAGTAGTATTATTTCTAAGAAAAAATAAGGCAGATAGATAATGTCTGTCAATTGGGCAAATATTTTATTGGATACTGGAATAGATGTACCAATACAAAAACCTCAATTTAATATTCAATGTCCATTTCACGAGGATACACACGCATCTTGTTCGATTAATGTGGACAAAGGTAAGTGGATTTGTTTTGTGGGGTGTGGACAAGGTAGTTTACAGACATTAGTACAAAGAATACTAGGATTAAGTAAAGAAGCTATAGAGATGTATCTAATGGAAAAAACTTTAGTGTTTGACATTGATATGTTTGATGAATACACACCCCTAAGTAACGATGCTTTACCTGAAGTAGAGTTTCCATTTACGAAGGGATATGTACCTTGGTGGATATTTGATAGAGGATTTACTAAGGAAGTCTTAAAAGAATGGGATTGTGGAGTAGATGATTACGACAATCTTATAATTCCCATAAAAGATAGGACTTCTAGATTAGTAGGATGGGTAACTAGACATTATGATAGGAATCCAAAATATATGTATTCAAAGGGATTAAAGAAGTCACAGGTTTTATTTGGTGAACATAAGATAAAACCTAGTCCTTTTATCTGTATTACAGAAGGGACTCTTGATACAATGTGGCTAGACCAACATGGGTTTAGTTCAGTTGCTATTTTAGGAGTGACTCTTTCACGAAATCAACAGGAAGCATTGATTAACTTGCCTACTGATGAGTTAGTATTGTGTTTAGATAACGATGAAGCAGGAGAAATTGGAAGGGATAAAGCAATGGCTTGCCTTTCTAAAAGTTTTGTGGTAAGCTACATACAAATACCAAATGAGTACAAAGATGTACAAGACATTAGAAATAAAAAAATTTTAAACGAACTAATAGAATCAAGAACATTTTGGTAAAAAGGAGATAATATGAGTGGAATAAGTAAGATAATGCAGAAAAGAGAAGATAGTAGGGCTCCAGCAGATAGAGCAACTAATAAAGAAGTATGGTTTAAAGATGGAGACCAAGTTTTTGTTACTCCTATAGCAACTGGAGAGGAGAATGACACTAATTTAGATGAAATCTATATGTATACATTTAAGAATTCAGACTCTAGATGGACTAATCGTCTACAAGATGAGAATATAGATACTTCAGATGTACCATCTAATATAAGACCGTCCCATAAATTTGCTTTTTGGGGTTATGTACATGAAATTATACATGGTGAAAAGAAGAATGATACATGGGAAGAGGTTGCTGGCCCCGGTGGGCGTAAGTTCTTTAAGGAATTAGTTAATGACTTTAGGGTTATTGCTATATCCTTTGGTCGTAGTGACTATGTTTGGAACCAATTAGTAGATATATACAATGATTGGGGTTCATTAAACAAAGGAGTTATAAGAATTAAACGAGCTGGAGTAGGTATGTATGATACATCTTATACATTAACTGGAACAGCTAGAAGTTCTGAAGTTCCTGAAGAGTTTGTAGCCAAACAAAGTGAACTACCTTCTATAAAAGGTTACTTTGTAGAGAGGTATGGTAATACTCCATCTACTAATGGCAAAGTATCCTTAGATAAAGAAGAGTTATTCTAAACAACATGCTTGTAACTGAACAAAATTATAAAGATGTTGAGTTAAAACTGGCTAAAATAGATACATGGGTGGTTGATGTAGAGACTAATGGGTTAGACCCTTTTGGTAAGAATCAAATCTGTGGTCTAGGAGTAGGGACGTTAGAAGGGGAAACATATTATTTCCCCTTCAGACATCAGCAAGGAATTAACTTACCTATAGAAATGCAAAAAAATATAATAGCTTTAGCTAATTTAAGGAAGACCTTAATAGGGTATAACTTAAAATTTGATTTACATTTCTTAGCAGCAGAAGGTTTAGAGGTTTTAAATAAAACTTTAATTGACGTTATAGTAATGGTACGTTTAACTGAACCATCTGAAGAAAAAGAGATGGGATTATCTAAAACTATTATTCGTAGTTATGGACAAGAAGCTGCTCAATATGATATAGATACTAAAAAATATCTACGAAGTAATAAGTGGCACAAAGATTTCTCATTAGCTCCTTCAGATATATTAGGAGAGTATTGTGAAAAAGATGTAGTATGGACAACTAAGCTATATATTGATAGGTTAAATAAAATTAAAGCTACAAAACAAGAAAGGATATTTGCTTTAGAGTGTGAATTAACTAAAGTTTTATATGAAATGGAAAATGCTGGAGTACAAATAGATACTGATTATGCAAGAAATTCTCAGGACAAAATTCAAGAGCGACAAGAACAACTAGCTAATAAGATTTTTGATTTAGTAGGGGAATTTAACATTAATAGTACTCAACAGTTATGTGAAGTTATGAATGCTAATGGTATATTCTCACCTCTAGAAACACCTAAAGGTGCTCAATCGTGGGGGGAAATGGCATTAGTACAGATTAATAATCCTTTTGCAGGGTTTGTTAGGCAGTACAGAGCTTTAGGTAAGTTATTATCTACTTATCTAGAACCTTATACAGAATCACCTACAATGCATACCAATTTTTGCAATTGGGGTACATTAACAGGTAGACTATCTTCAAGAGAACCTAATCTTCAAAACATACCTAGAAACCATTTTAAATTAAGTGATGTAGTTTTGAATGAAGAAGAACGACATATAGTTAGAGGAAGGATTAATGCTTTGATATCATCTAAAGGAGGTACAGTAAATAGTACTTTAGATGATGATGTTATAGATACTTGGGGTTTTGTGGGAGATGAATCATACGAAGAAGCAGATTCAACTCAAATAGCTGTTCGTAGACTATTTACACCACGACCAGAGTACTCATTAGTAGCTTTTGACTACTCTCAAATGGAAGTTCGTGTGTTTTTAAGCTATTTTCAGAATGAGGAAATTGAGGAATTATTAAAACAGTCGGATATAGACTTTCATGGGGAGGCTGCGAAGTTAGCTTTTAATGTAAATGAAGAGGACAAAGGGTTTAAAGAGTTCAGACAGATGGCTAAAGCTATTACTTTTGGCACTATTTATGGAATAGGTAGTAAGAAACTAGCTGTTCAGTTAGGAATCACCCCTAAACAGGCATTAGAATACAAAAGAAAGTACTTTGCAGGGCTTAAAGGGTCTAAAGAATTCTTTGACCAAGTGGTTCAAGCTGTAACTATTAAAGGTTTTATAAAGAATAGGTATGGAAGATTATATAGAGTACCTAAAAATTTGGGGTATAAAGGAGTAAATTACTTAGTTCAGGGTACTTCAGCAGATATATTGAGTGAACGAATGATAGAAGTAGCCAGTTATTTAAGAAATACTAAAAGTAGATTGCTGTTACAGGTACACGATGAAGTTATATGTGAAGTACATAAGGATGACCTTAAAACAGTACCTCATAAGATTAAAGAATTGATGGAAATAAACAGTTTAGATATTCCCTTATATGTTGATATGGAATTCTGTAATCCTTCATGGGCAAATAAGATAGATTTTGAAAAACCCTTGACAGAAGATAAAGAAGATGATATAGTAGATTATATAGATTGGAATTAGATTAGGAGGTATGAAGATATGTACAAACCATTACCAGACACGCTTAGTGTAGGAAGGTCAGAGATAGAAGGATTAGGATTATTTGTTGTAGAAGAAATTCCTGTTGGAACTACATTAGGTATAACTCATGTAGAGAATAAAGAATTTGAGAATGGTTGGATTAGAACCCCTCTTGGAGGATTCTATAACCATTCAGATACACCTAATTGTAAGTTAGAGACAAAATACTTAGAAACAGTAGAAGTAAAAGAATTATATACTTTAAAAGATTTAAAGTTAGGTGATGAGATAACTTGTGTATATACCATATGGGATATAGAAAAGGATTTAGCTGATGGATAAAGAAATTAGTGAATGGGTATCTGAATTCAATGAAGAGGCCTTGTTTGCAGATGGGTTTGAGGATGCTTTTGTAGGAGTAATAGAAAGATTTGGACAAGACCCTATTGCTGTATATGATAGAGAGAAATGTATAGCAATTCTTATGGAACAATTTGATGATGATAATGACGAAGAAAGAGATTTATATGAAGAAGCAGAAGACTATTTTGGTTATAATGTAATAGGGTCATGGGTAGGAGAAGGTACTCCAGCATTTATTACTAGATATGAAAAAGAATAAGGAGGAAAGCATGAAAAAATGGTTAGCAATATTAGGAACAAGTACTGTGTCAGCTATGGCATTAGCTGCATGGTGGGCTAAGGTGAAAGGAAAACAAAAGGTCGAAAGTAAAGAAGAAGAAGAAAAAGAAGTAACCCAAGCAGACATTGGTTGGGGATAAGGAGGTAAATATGTCAAAAGTAAGTGTACATTTAGGTTTTACATTCAGAGTAGGGCCACTAGACCAGAATCAATACGGTAGAGTTGACTTAACCTATGACCAGATTGATACTGAACTACCACTTCAGCCTCAATTAGAGGCATCTGATGAAGTATCAAATGTGGTTTGGAAAACTATAAAAGGTAAAGTAGACTCTCAAATTGATGAGATGCTAAACGAAGGAGGATAATATGGGAGAAAGCCATCAAGCGACAGTTTTAGATGCTATATTATCTGAACGAGTTAGACAAGATGAAATATGGGGAGACCAATCGAAGCACAATGATTCAGAATGGAATGTTATAGCTACTCAACAACAAGGAGAAGTAGCTAAAACTATAAAAGAGAGTATGAATGCTAAGTTATTTATAGAGCTTATTCAGACTGGTGCTATATATTTTGCTTGGGCTGAGTCCCTTTTAAGGAGGATAGAGGAATGAAGAACTCTGCTGAAGAAGTTATACAAGACTTATTAAAAAGTACTAAACTTAATATACAAAGAGGGTCAGATGATGCGTTTATGTATAGTCGTATCCCTTTTGGAATACCAGCATTAGATGATTTAACTGGTGGAGGTATACCAAAGAAGCGAATGACTATTCTATATGGCCCTACTAACGTAGGTAAATCATATCTAGCTTCACAGATAGTAGTTAATACCCAAAAAGAAGGTGGTACTGCTGCTTGGATAGATACAGAACTATCATGGGATAGTGCATGGATGTCTAAATGTGGGGTGGATGTAGATAATACTTTAGTATCTCAACCTGTAAATGGGGAAGAAGCTATGGATATTATTAAAGAACTAATGCAAGTAGGCATAGATGTTATAGTATTAGACAGTATAGCAGGTTTAGTACCCACAGCAGTAGTACAAGAAGAGTTTTCTTATAATCCTATGGCATGGCAAGCTAGATTTGTAAATTCAGCTCTGCCTAAAATTCTACCCAATCTAAAAATGGGGTCAGCATTTGTAGCCATAAATCAAGTACGAAGTAGTATTGGGCCAGTAGCATTAGATAATATGCCCGGAGGATTAGCTCAAGCATTCTTTGCCCATTTCTTATTACAAGTACGAAGACAGGGTTGGTTAGAAGAGATGAGAGGTAAGACTAAAACTAAAGTAGGGTTTGATATGGAGGTTAGAGTACGCAAAACCAAAGTTGGTGGAGAGAATTGGGATTCTGCCGTAGTACCATTCAGAGTAGAAGGAGGAATTGATATAGTAGAAAGTTTTATTAGAGAAGCTATAGAGAAGAAAGTGATTACCCAAGCTGGAGCATGGTATACTTATGAAGGAGAGAAGGCTATGGGATTGAATGGGATTAAGAGTTTGTTTATAGATAACCCTAATAAGTTTGAAGCTCTACAAAAAGCTGTAGTATGAACATAACACCCAAAGATTATACATCTCAAGAGAATATAATAGCTGAATGCTTATCTGAATTTGGTATGAGATATGCTCAACAGTATGAGATTTCTCCATATACAGTAGATTTTTATATTCCTGATATAGGAACTATAATAGAAGCTGATGGAAAATATGGACATCTACAGAAAAGAGACAGAAAAAGAGATTGTTATCTATCAAATCAAAAAGGGATAGAGTATATTCTACATATTAAAGAATATACAAAAGAAAAGATAAAGGAGCAAGTATGGCAGGAATTAAACAAATTAGCAGTATACCAACCAAACAACTAAACAAAAGTAAGAAACCAAGAAAGGCTAGAGTAAAAAATCAAGACCGAGCTCTTTTGACACATATAGAGGGAGTATTATGTTATAGTAAACCTTGGACTACTAGTGGAGTATTTTATCCATCAATGTTAGGTAATAAGTGTGATAGATATTTATATCTTGCATATCAAGGAAATTTGCCTACTCAAACTATTACAGCTAAAACAGCTCGTATTTTTGATAATGGAAGTCAGTTAGAGGTTAGAATGAAGAGATACTTTGAAAGAATGGGGATATTTATAGCTGCTGAACAATCGGTTAAATTAGCTAATCCTAATATTTCAGGTAGGTATGACTTTCTATTATCACATATAAAGCATGGTCGAATACTTCTAGAATTAAAATCTATTAATACCAAAGGGTTTGAGGCTTTAATAGAAGCTCCTAAACCAGAACATGCTATACAATTGCAGATATATCTTAATCTAGCAGGTATAGATAATGGAGTTGTACTATATGAGAATAAAAATGACCAAGAATTAAAGGCTTTTAAGGTAGACAAAGACACTAAAGTATGGGATAATATAATAGAAAGGTGTATTAAGATTCAAAACATGTTGCCTCTAGATGCACCTAATATTTGTACTGGAGATTATTTTTGTGCCTGTAAGGAGGTTAAGTAATGGATAATAGAGAAACTAAATGGACTCCTATAAAAGCATTAGGTAGAGCACAGAAGTATGTGGATGATTTAATGATTCCTTCTATAGGAAAAGAGACTACAAAAGAATATGCTTTAAATTATTCTAATCTTATGAATGAAGATAATCGTAAAATAGAAGAATATTTAACAGCTTATGGAGGATATAAAGCTTATCTAGAGATTCAATTATCGGATTGTTCTTCTAAAAAGACTGCATTAGAAGCAGCTTTTGACGAAGGATATGCAACAGCTATATATAAATTAGCTGAAGAACGAGAAGAAGATGGAAAGAAAAAGTTAACTCGTGAAGAAGTACGAGGAGCAGCTATGTCAAAGTACGAACAGTTAAGAGAACTAAAAAGAGAGATTATAGAACAAGAAGCTATATGTACTAGAGTATCTGGCTTGTTAAATGCCTATAAAGCAACTTATGATGCTGTTTCTAGGATTGTGACTTTGAGAACATTTGGAAGTGACAATGCTAAATAAGAATGTTTATATGGGATTAGATTGTTCTAGTAAAGCTATTCATAGTGTATGGATAGATGATACAGAGAAACTATTAACTCAACAGAAATGGGCTAGTAAAAAGAAAGATTTTGAGTCAAGATTTCTTGATTTTGGAGAAACTTTTTGGGATGATATGAGTAAAATAAGAGTATCACTTGGTAAAAATTCTATTGTTGAAGCAGCAGTAGAATCACCTATATACATTCAAAATCCTAAAGCTACCATAGCTATAGCATCGGTAGTTGGAATAGTAAGATTTATATGTTTTATTAATGGACTAGGGTGTACTTATATAGATAATACTAAGTGGAAAAGGGATATTATAGGCAAAGGTAATGCCTCAAAAGATGAAATTAAAGAGTTTGCTATAGAAAAGTGGGGAGACGTATTCCCAGAACAAGATTTTGCTGATGCAGCATGTATAGCGTTATGGAACAAAAGGAGGTTCAGTAATGGTTAGTGGAGGACTACAAAAGGTCAATAAAAATATAAGAGTGTTTACAGATAGTAAAAAGGAGAAAAAGGCTCCAAAATATAAGAATAAGTTCCCTAAAGAACTTAAAAAATTAGAAGATGTAAAAGATAAATATGGTGTAGTTGTATGGTGTAAATTTACAGACTGTAAGAATAATAAGGAGATAAAGGATTTGCAAAGAACATCTGGAACTCTATTAAAGAATAGGACATATAAGCCTTTAAATGAAACTGAGGCTACATGGACTGGTATTTGTACTAGAAATGAAATTGGTATAACTTATAATGAAGTTATGACTTCTACAAAGAGCAAATTTAAAATACCTTCTTGTTTTGTATCAGCTACTAATAAAACAGGACATATAGATTTCACTAGGTTCTTACAATCAGACGGCTCACCAATAGGTGGTAATATAAGTTCACAGCATGAATCTGATGATGGATATGGGGTATATGATTCGAACAGCATATACCAATAAAAAAGAGATTTTTGAAGGACAAAAAATACAGGATAAATAGGAAGTGCATAAATGCCGAAACGATTCGATGAAAAAGTTAAATTAAGTGCTATGGAGTTATATCTACAAGGAGATAAATCTGCTAAAGATATAGCTACTGTAGTGTCTAAAAAATATAAAGTTGATGTAACTCCATCAACAATTTATGCTTGGGCTAAAGCATTAGACTGGAAAGAAACTAAAGCTGTAGCTAGAGTAGAGGCTGTTACAGCAGTTAAAGAGAACGAAAGTAACAGATTTGCTAAATTGCAAGATGAACATCTAGAGTCTTATGAAAGAATTAGGCATAAAGCAGAACATGAATTAGACGGTCTTAATTTTACTCGTGCATTTGATGCTGCTAAAGCATTAGATATAGGAATTCAAGGTGAAAGAAAAGTTATGGAGGGTCTTATAAATTTAAATTTTGTACAGCAAGTACTGAGTGTTATTGTAGAAGAAATACAAGACCAAGATTCCCTTAAAAGAATATCTATTAGATTAAAAGGTTTAATACAAGAAGGTAGTAATGGTTAAAGAATCAGAAGTAACAACTTTTTCCGATGCTTTTGATGTCCTAGCTAAAGGGCTACAAGCTCATCAAACTATACGAGCTGGAAGTTTTTGGGAATTTATTAGAGATATATGGTCTCAAGGTTTTGACCATCCAGAATATTTCAAGGCTTGGCATATAGGAGTTTTAGCTGACGACATTGAACGATGTCTACAGGAGGGTAAGAATTATGTTGCTGTGTTACCACGGTTTCATTTCAAGTCAACTGTTTTAGGACATGCTTTTAGTATATGGAGATTGTTAGAAGGTACTCGTGACCAATCAGTTCTATATCTTTCATATAGTGATGGTATGGCTAAGTACCATATAAATGAAATTAATAAGACTGTACAAAGAAATCCAGTTTTAAAGGACTGGTTTAAAAATAAAGCTCCTAAAGCAGACTTTTCTTTTAGATATACAGTTGATAGTAAGCCAGTAGAAATTAAACATGGAGGACTATTCTCATTTAAAAGAGGTATGCACGTTAACGGAGCTTTAATTGCTGATGACGTATTGCGTGACCCAGAGAATCCTCTTAACCCAGCACAGATAAATAAGGTGGAAGACCATTTTCTTACAGAGAGTTTGTTTATTCCATTGAAAGGAGTTCCAGTTATAGTACTTGGAACACCAATGATGCCCGGAGACCTATTGACAAAGTTACAACAAGATGATAGATTTATAAGTAGAGTTTTACCAGCGTTAGACCCTGAACCAAATCGTAGGGTATTAATGCCAGAACTTTATAGTGAAGACTGGTTATTGGAACAGCAGAAAGCTAGACCAAAATCTTTTGCTTCAGAGTTTATGTTGATACCACATTTTTCAACAGAGTCTTATTTTGAAGAAGAAGATATAAAGAAGTGTGAAGATTCCAATTTAAGGAATTTTCCTGCTACAAAGAAATATGAATTACTACAAGATGAACAAATTTTTGCTGGGTTTGATATAGGCAAAAAGAGACATCCATCTCACTTAGTAATCTTTAAAGCTACTGGTTCAAAGATTGAACAGATACATCAATCGTGGTTAGATGGCTGGGCATTCTCTGACCAAGTAGAATACTTAAATGAAGTAGCCAAAAATTTTAAAATTACAAGAGGATATATAGATAATACAAGAGGTGAATTAGAAGATAGAGGTTTAGATAGAGCATGGTATCCTATGCATTTTACAACTAAGTCTAAGAATACTATGGCTCAGATATTTGAGAAATATGTACATTCAGATAATTTACATCTTATAAGGGATGAACGGCAAAGACAACAGATTATATCAGTTAATAATGAGTTGAAAGCTCCTGAGACTCCAATGGGTCACGGTGATGCTTTCTTTTCCATAGCTATGGCATTACAAGCTGTACATGAAATTATGAGTCAGAGTACTTATGAAACAGTAGGTAATTTTGCTGAATGGCAAGATGCCGTTGACCCTAATCTTGACCAAGAAAGAAATATAAATATATCCATTTCGGATACATTAAAGAAGAAGAAAGATAACCCTACTCCACAGGAGCAGGGAGATAAGAAGGGAGTAGAAACACCTTCAGGAATTAATTTAAGTTGGTCTGACCAACCTGAAGTAGAACCAGAAGTTCCGAATCCACAATGTGAAGAAACAGTATGTACGCAAGAGTTTTGGGTGACAGAGAGAAAATTATGTCTATATTGTGGATATAGAGGAAAACTTTAAATTAATTAGGAGGAAATTAAATGACGACTACCACTTTAATTACGGACGTACCTAGTTTATCAGAACAAGCTGAGGTAGTTTTAGAACATAGATACTTTTTAAAGGATAGTAAAGGTGAAGCCATAGAAAATGGTACTGAATTATTTGAAAGGGTAGCGAAGGCTATTGCAAAAATAGAACTTGAATATGCGAAATTACCTGTTGAGGCTGATTTATACGAAAAAGAATTTTTTGATATTATGAAGAACTTGGAATTTGTCCCAAATTCTCCTACGTTAATGAATGCTGGAACGGAACAAGGTACGTTATCTGCTTGTTTTGTTCTACCTTTAGAGGATTCTATGGAAGGAATAATGAAGGCTGCGACTGATACAGCCATGGTTCAGAAATTTGGTGGTGGTACAGGATTTTCTTTATCTAATATACGTCCAAAAGGAGATAGAATAAAAACTACTCATGGGGTTGCGTGTGGCCCTATAGAAGTATTAAAGACACTTTCAAGAGTATCTTCCATGATAACACAAGGAGGAAAACGTGATGGTGCGAATATGGCTGTTATGTCTGTTTATCATCCAGATATTATGGATTTTATTAGTTGTAAGTCTATTGAAGGAGACATCCACAATTTTAACATATCGGTGGGAGTGGATTATACTTGGATGTGTTGTGTAGAAAACAATATGGATTATAATCTTATTAATCCTCAAACAAATGAAGTTGTAGGTAAGTTAAATGCAAGAGAAGTATTTGATAAAATTATTGGTAGGGCATGGAATAATGGGGAACCCGGAATGATTTTCTTAGATAGAATTAATAGAGATAATGCAGTAGTACCTGAATATGGAGAAATGATTGCAACTAATCCTTGTGGTGAACAACCACTACTTGGAAATGAAAGTTGTAATCTAGGGTCTATTAATTTGGCTAAGTTCTTTAAAAAGGATGATGTTAATATCCCTAACCTTCCAACCCCATGGGAATCTCAAATTGATTGGCGTAGGTTGGAAAATGTTACTCAATTAGCAACACGCTTTTTGGATAACGTAATTGATGCAAATTATTATGCTACTCCTGATATAGAGAAAATGACCAAAGCTACTAGAAAGATTGGATTAGGAGTAATGGGATTTGCAGACTTGTTAATTAAATTAGGAATTCCTTATAATTCTAAAGAAGGTAGGAGAGTAGGAAGACATGTAATGAATTTCATTATGCAACATGCTAATAATGAATCTCTTAGATTAGCTGAAGAAAGAGGTACTTTTCCAGCATTTAATAATAGTACTTTACATAGAGACAATCCATTTAATCAATATAGAAATGCTTGTAGAATGACTGTAGCTCCTACTGGAACTATATCTATGATTGCTGATTGTTCTAGTGGAATAGAACCTATCTTTGCATTAGCTTGGAAAAAACAAAACATTTTGGAAGGCAAAACTTTGAACTATGTAAATAAATATTTTGAAGAGGATGCTAAAAGAGAAGGTTTTTATTCAGAAGAATTGATGGACTATCTTGCTGAAGGAGGTTCTTTACAAGACAGACAAGATATACCACTTTGGGTGAAGAGATTATATGCTACTGCACCTGATATTTCTCCTGATGACCATGTGTTAATGCAAGCTGAATTTCAAACTTTTGTGGACTCAGGAATTTCAAAGACTATTAATTTTGCTAATAAGGCAACTAAACAAGATGTAGAAGATGCTTATATGTTAGCTTGGAAAAAGGATTGTAAAGGAATAACAGTTTATAGAGCTGGAAGTAGGGAAAAGGAAGTATTAGTTAAAGGAGTTAAAGAAGAAGAGCCTCCTGTATGTTGTGAAGAACCACAAGTTGTAATGCAAGATGGATGTGAGTCTTGTAAGAATTGTGGATGGAGTGCATGTTTAATTGCCTAAGTTAGTATAATATAGAGACTATACTTTTTTAAGGAGATATCATTATGTATAAATTATTTAAGTTGAATACAATTAAAACATTTGCTAGGAAGCTTATTGGGTCTATAGCTTTGACAACAGGTATGATTGGAATACCAATTTCCATTCTGTATTTGTTACTTATAAATCCTGTATCTCTTATTGCTTCAATATTTCCTATAGTGGGTAGTCCTTTTAGATTAGAATTTTATATATCACAAGCAATGGTTCAAAATTCTTTAGCTATATTTGCTTCACAATCAATACTTACTACAAGTATTTCATCTGTATTATTACTGATGGGAGTAGGATTACTTGCACCAGAACTATGGAAAGGACTTAAAGCATTTGGAAGATGTGTGAAAGCTTCTCCAATGGCTATTGTACGGTCACCTGTAAATACTTATAACAAAGTTACTATATGGCGTAATTGGGTATTAGCTAAAGTAACTTATTTAAATGAAGAATCAGCTAAATGGAAGATGACGTTCAATATTATGAAAGCTCCATATTCTTTCTTGAGAATGATGGGCTTATCTCCACAAATGGCTATTGGTTTATTGACAGCAACTACCGTAGCTGGAACAGGTGTTGCAGTAAATGAAACGGTTTTAGCTGGTAGGTCATTTAGTAATGGAGATGCTGGCGTATATGCTGCTCCATTAGATACTCCTTCTGCTCAACTTGAAGAAATGCTGGCATTTAGAGAAGAGAATAAAGATGATAATACGTTAAGAATTGTACTAGGTGTTGTGCCTGTTAGAGAGATAAAAATTGAAAATGTGTCAGTAGGTACAGTCTATGCTAACTCAGCATTACCGTCCTCTACTGCCCATACTTCTGCTAATGGTACTGCTGCTACTGCTACTGCTGTATTAATTGGAGGTACTGTGGTAAGTGGTGGTACTAGCACTTACTTAGAGATAGGTGAAATGGTTTTTGAAAAATCTAGATGTTCACAACTATATTTTGATAATACTACTGCCCATACCATCAATGTTATAGGTAATGCTAGTGATGGACAATCCATCAACGTCACTCCCGGAACCTCTAGAATGAGGGCAATCGGTGGGGGTCATCATCAGGCAGAGGCAATGGTAACTTCTGGAGGTTCATATGACCGAATTCATATTGATGCTCCTACAACGGCAACTAATGGGAAGATAGGTAAGTTGACTCTAAGTAATCTATATACTGAGGGTGGAGCTTGTGTATTTGACCGAATGAAAATTGGAACGCTTACGATTGAACTTAATGAAATAGGTGTTGCTGATGGATTTGCAACTAAAGAATTTAAGATTCATCAAAGTGTAACGGCAGCTAATTGGAATGTATCTGATAATGTGGAAGTATCAATTGGTACACCGTCCGAGACACTAAGTAACGAATAAAATGGCTAGAAGAAATTGGACTAAATGTAAATGTGGAGCGAAGATTAGAATTAAAATTGGAAACTCAACATGTTTTATATGTGAGCAGAAACAAAAGAGAAATGATGGATAAAGGAGAATAGAGAATGACAATAGGAAATTCGTTAAGAGAAAGAGATGTGCAGTATATAGCAGTTAAAGATGAGACAACACATACATGGCGTATATTAGATACATGGCATGATGCGTTAAAAGGTTTAGACCCAGAGTCTGATGTTCCAGATGATAATGAAGCAGTTACTATATTAACTGAGGGTGGTTTTATATCTTTAGTGCGTGAAGCAACTAGATTAGGAGTATTACAAAATGCTAATTTAGGAGGAGCTATTGAAGCAGATACGATAGAGACACAGGAAATGGAGGATAAGATAGTAAAATATGAAGAAGAGATATCGAAATATAAAGAAGAGATATACAAATTAAAACAAAAAACTAACGAAAGCGAATCTTTTAGATTAAAAGAAACAGCTATGGGAACCGTATTAAGATTAGCAGCTATGTCTGATGCAGCTACATTATTAAGTGAGGAATAAAGTATGAAATTATCTGAATATTTACCTGAAGTACCAGCTTATGCAAAACAATTATCTGATTTAAATAGTCAGCTTAATATGTTTCAATTATCAAAAGCTGCTGGAGAGACAGGTTCAGCACCCACAATAGGTCTAGACCATGTAGTAAATACATGGGTTAGGCATCAAATGGCATACAGGCAACAGCTTGTAATGGACTTACAGACAATTTGTATGACTGTAGAAGAAATACGGTCTCCTTTAAACCATATAACAAGTGAGGTTTTTAGGAGAGGGATGAAATGGAAAGCTCTTGTACAAGATGCTGACCCTGAACAGATTAAAGTATTTACTGAGTTTATTAGAGACTGTAATGTATTTGACCAAAGTTTAGAAGAAGTTTTACGACAGTTTCATTTTGATGTTAACTCTATTGATGATGGATTTATTTATATAGCTAAAGAATATTATAGTGCTGGAGATGGAACTCTAAAGTCAAAGGTAAAAGAAATTAGAAGATTAAATCCAGCCTTAGTTGAATTTGATTTAGATACAGCAGGACTTCCTAAAAATGCTCATTTCTTATGTCCTATACATAGAACAGAAGTAAAAGATGATATTTCTAAATGTGAGGAACCCGGATGTGATAGAATGGCTCAACCTGTTATGTATAAATATTATCATAGAAATCAACAGATATATCTATTTGATTCTGAAGTTATACATCTAACTAAGTTTGCTCCATCAGAAACTTATGGATGGAGTCCTATCCTAACTATTTTTGAGAAAGCTTTAACCTTAATTGGAATGGACAAAAACTTATATAGGTATTTCTTTGAAAGAAAAATGCCAGCTTCAATGGTTATGGTAACTACAGACGACCCTGAAAGTTTAAGAAGGGAGAGAGCTAATATAGCTGCTCAAACTAGATTAGACCCTAACTTTATTCCTATGGTAGCTGTTTCAGCTCGTAGTCAAAGAGGAAGAGTAGATATGGTTAGACTGTTCCATACACTACAGGAGATGGATTATTTACCTGTAAGGGAAGAAATACGAGAAAGAGTTGGAGCTATGTGGGGTGTTACACCAGCATGGCAAGGAGCTCCTGAAGCATTTGGTGGATTATCTACTCAGACTCAACAATTAGTAGTTATGAGTAGGGTAGTAGAAGCTGACCAAAGAATGTTCCATGAAAAAATATTCCCTTTGTTATTAGAAGCTTTTGGAATTACAGATTGGGAACTTGAATTACCTCAACCTGAAGAAAAAGCTGAAGCTACTAAAATTAGTTTTGCTCAACAGAAAGTACAGGTAGCTAATACTTTAGCTCAATTAGGTTTTACTGTTGCCTTAAAAGAACAACAGGTGGATTTGGGAGAAATGGAATTCATAATAAGTGGAGACCAAGTACCTACTGCTCAAATGCAAGGTGAACAGCAAGCTATGGAAATAGCTGGTCAAGAACAACAATTCCAAATGCAGCAGATGCAAGCAGAGCAACAGAATCAAATGATAGACCAAGCCCAGCAACAAGCTAATGCTACAGGTGAACCTATAGAGGTTGATGTAGGAGCTGCTGGAGGAGCTGAAGGTGGTGGTGAAGCTGCTGGAGGTGGAGGAGCCGAAGGTGGAGGTGCACCTATACAGGCTATGTTATTGAAAGGAAAAGGTAAATATAAAGGACGTACAGGAGGAATTACTCCTGATGCTAGTATGAAATTACCCGGAGAAGAAAGAGACATAGATGAATATGCAGAAGCTCGTCAAAAGAAAGGAGAGAATAAACAATGGGGAATTAAAGAGTTTGGGGGTAATCCACTAAACAAAACTTGGATAGGTTCTTTAATGGAGAAAGGATATAGTTCTCCTGTTGTAAAAGAGATTATGAATAATCAAATGTGGTTTATACAAGATGGAGTAGACTATGTAGCTACTTTAGGAAATAATGGAGTAACTAATGTAGAGAAAGCTCAGTTTAAACCTACAGGTAATCCAACAAGACCTAGTGTTTCTTATGCTCCTTCTGGACGAAATAATCGAAATACAAAGAATTCAAGTTCAGGTAAGCAAGGGGAACGATATCAAGGAGAAACTATAGACGAAGATGAATTGGAGGGTAAGTAATGCCTAAGAAAAATAAAAAGATTCAAAAAGTAGAAACAGGGTCTAACATGGATGGGGCTAATATGGAAGGAACTAAACCTAATATTAAAAGAGTTAGGTTGAATTCTCCTAATGCTCCTGAATATCCACCCAGACCTTCAATGGGTAGGAAGCGTATAGATTGGAAGAAGAAGGGCAATACTCCTACAGGAGGAGGGAATAATAGTGGTACAGGTTCTAATAACCTTGTTAAAGAAGGTGGAGGAGATGGTGGTGGAGATGGAGCTTTTGGAGATGGTGGTGGGACAGTATTCACATCTACAAATGCTGGTATATTTAATCCTACATATGGTGGTAATGGTAAAAAACAAAGAGTTAAATCTAAAAAGAAACGTAGTGGAATTGAACGATTAGGAGTCTTTATGACTGATGGTTCTCCTGAAAAGAAGATGAAGAAAGATGCTACTGCTAAACTTGATAAATGGGTTAGGAAACAAGAAGAAGAAGAACTACCTAAATTTGTAGAAAGAAAAGGTTCTTCACCTAATGATAGTAGAATGGTTACGGAACAATTAGATATGGAAGAGAAGATAAAAAGAATTAACGATGAAGAAAAGAAGAAAGAAGATGATAATTTACCTGTAACTGATGGTGTATCTTCACATATGTCTGACCTTCAACTATCTAAACAACCTCAAGCTTTTGGGAATCCTCAAGATGATGAGCTTCATCGAGGAGGTAAAAAAGATAAACTAGGGCTTGAAGAGGAACAACCTATAGAATTTCTAGAATTAGATTTAGAGGATATTGATGAGGACTTTAAAAATCATACAGTAGAAGATTTACATGAAAATTTATCTAATGAAGCATTACATGCTATACGCAGACATAAAAAAGAAAGTGCTGAAATTCCGTTATCTAAATCAGTTACTATAGATAATTTGTTAGGTAGGAAAAGAAGGTTGTTACTTGACAATTAATTCAAAGTCTGCTATAGTATGTCCCAAATGTTCAGGTTTTATGAGTTTAAATCTGGATAATGATTTACATTGTATAATGTGTGGAAAAGTAATAGTATTAGTAGTAAGGAGGGAATATGATTCCAGAAGAGGCAAAATCAGAGATAAAAAGAAAAAAGGCAGAGGGTCAGTCATGGACGAGTCTAGCAAGATGGATGAAGGACGAGTACGGAGTAGACATCCATCGAACAACAATTCAACGATGGCACGACAAGGAGGTCTTTTCAGAGTTCGAAGATGATATAGATGAGCTAGATTCTTTTGCTGAGTCAGAAGATAGAATTAGACTTGATAAGAAATTAGCTACTTATAAGTCAGAAATGACTTTTTATAAGAAATTATATCAACAATCACTTAAAGACTCCACTAAAAAAGAAGTTATAGTAGAAGCAATTAAAGATAATGCTCCTGCATTTCCTAGAGTAAAACAATCCTATAATCCATTTATAGGTAAAAAAGATGGGGTAAAAGGTAATACACCTCAAGTAGTTGTAGCTCCTTTATCAGATACTCATGTAGGAGACCATGTTAGTTTAGAACAAATGGCTGGATTAAACAGTTATGATATAGATATCTTTAATAGGCGTTTACATGGTTGGGCAACACAATTACTTAACTTAGTGGAACTAAGAAGAAACACAGCTCCTATAGATAAACTTATTATTCCTATGCTTGGAGATATGGTTAGTGGAGACATACATGAAGAATTAGCTAGGACTAATATAGATAATTGTATGCAACAAATGATAAGAGGAGCTAACTTAATAGCTCAAGCTTTAATGTTCTTAGCTCCCCATTTTAAAGAGATTGAAGTTCCTTGTGTTGTTGGTAATCATGGACGTATGACTAGAAAGCCTCCAATGAAAGATAAGTACATGGATTGGGATTACATGTTATATCAATGGGTAGCAGCCTATCTTAGAAATCAAAAGCATATAAAGTTTAGTATTCCTAAGACATTCCTTAATTCTTTTGAGGTATGTAATAGACAGATTTTAATCATGCATGGAGATTCTATATCAGGTGCTGGAAGTAATATGGCTATAACAAGAGCTGTTACAGGACTACGTTCATTCTTACAGTTTCGTAAGAACTTAGAAGATGAGGTAGAAACTCCACTTAGACCTAGTTTAACAAGTCAATTTGATTCTGTTATGATGGGACATTTTCATAGGATAGATGAAATTGATGTGGGTACTGGAGCTATTTATATTTGTGGTACAATGAAAGGTGGAGACGAGTTTGCTGCTCAAAAGTTACATACTATAACAAAGCCTAAACAGTTAGTTACTTATTGGCATCCTGTATATGGTAATGTAGGAAGAGAAGTAATATATCTAAACAGGTATGATGAAGATAGAGAAGTGTTTACAGATGTTTTACCGGAGGTTTGGATTAATGGATAAAGAAATTTTAGATGTTCGAGGGGAAATTTGCCCTTATCCAATGTTAAAAACAAACGAACAACTGGATGCTAACATTAAAACACTTACTGTTATAACTGACCATGCTCCTACTTTAATGACCATTCCTCCACAAGCAGTTAAAAGAGGATACTCATGTGATATTGAAGAAACATCACAAGGAGAGTGGACATTATATTTGACGAAAGAATAATGGAAGTTAGATACATTATTAAAGAAGAAGCATCTTCTCTTTTAGAACCGTATCATTATTTAACTAAACAAAGCAAAGGGTTCCGTAGTGGTTATAACTATGGAGCCTTTATCAATAATGAATTGATGGCTGTATGTATATTTCATAATCCATCAGTTCCTGAATTAGTTAAAGGATGTTTTGGGTTGAAGAGGAATGAACAGAAAGGCATTTTTGAATTAGGTAGATTAGTAAAACGCCCTAACTCAGAGATTATCCTTTCTCAATTTGTAGCTAAAGCTATGAAACAATTAAAAAAGGATACGGAAGTAAGAGCAATACTAAGTTATGCTGATTCAAGATATCATGCAGGATATATTTATCAAGCATTGAATTTTAAATATTATGGTCTTACAGCCGAGAGAAGTGATTTCTGGTTCGAACAATCAGATGGAAGTTACATTAAACATACAAGGGGGAAAGTAAAAGGTTTTAAGGGAATCTGGAAACCTAGAGCTAGAAAGTATAGGTACTTAATGATATTTGATTCTGCATTACAATCTAAATGGGAACAAGAAAATTATCCTAAAAAAGATAATATTGAATATAAAAATTAAATTTTATAGTATAATATAAAATAGGAGTTTTTTTATATGCCTAAATATTTTTTTATGCCTTCAAATTTAGATGCTGTTTTGGATGCAGATTTTTCTGAAGAAGAATATAAGATGGTAGAAAAACAGATTAGGAAGGCCCTAAGAAATATAGGTAAGAACCTATTAAAAAAAACTACTGAAGAATATAATAAATATAATCCTGAGATAGGTAAGAGTTCATTTATTACAGGTAAAGGTTCAAATCAATATCAAGGAAAAATAAAGCTTGGATATTCTCATAAGGAGGCTTCTGATATAGAAGAGGGTACAGAGGTTGAACAAGTTACAGGTGTATATGTTCAAAGGGTAAAAGAGCATAAAAGAAAATTAGGTCAAGGAGGAAAACCTAAAACACGAAAAGCAAGAATGAAACAAGCTATAACATCTAGATTAAGGAAAAAACCTCCACGAGAAACTAAAGTTAAATCTCATAAACGAGAGTATAAAAATAAAAAACTAGTCCAATTAAAATCAGGCGAGTGGAGAATAGTAGGAAAACTTCCAGCAAGGAAGGGTAAAGGATATTTAAAAAAGGCTATAGAAGAATCTTTTGACTCAAATGCTATAGCTAAAGAAATAAAACAAGCTATGGCAGGAATAGCTCAGTAAAGGGAGGATAAATGGACAATCTTAATGTAACCAAAGAACAAGAATTTATAGTGGCTAAACATTCTAGAATGGTAGGTAAAGTATTAGACTTAATAGAAGCAGCTCTTCCAGAAGGAACACAATGTGAGAGTCTAAAAAAGTTAGTACAAGTACCTATATATGATTTTAGAAATGATATTTTACGTTTAACTACTGGTTCTATAGATACAGATGACGATTCTAATTAGGTTTTTTTAATCGTTATAGTATAATATTATAGGGCAAATTATAAAAACGCCCACAAATATAATATAAATCCCAATAGTCGGAGGTGGCTTAGACCAACTGTTCGGAGAAATAAATAAATACGAGGAGGTATTTAAGTATGGCAGATGTAACAGAACGCATCGAGAAACAGATGGAAGGCACGAATCTTGCTTTAGCTGCTGTAGCTGAAGTTTTACAAAAGATGGATGCTAGATTCTCAGTAGATGAAGAATCACAGATTAGAAAGGCAGAGGCTAAAGAAGCTGCTAGTGAACGACTAACTCTTGTAAAAGAGATTGCTTCAGAAGTAGTGGGATTTCTAAAAGCTGACCAAGGTTTGGATGTTGATGGACTCAAGACTCGTAGTGCTGCTAAAGTAAAAGGCACAGGCGATGACAATGAGAAACCAGCAAATGTAAAAAGTAATATTGCTGACCAGCAAGCTACTATTCAAGCTATGAGGAAGCAGGACGAAGAAGAGGAAGAAGAAGAGGAAGCACCATTTCCACCTAAAGGTGGCTACATGAAAAATGTAGAAGAAGACGAAGAAGAAGAAGTAGAGAAAGGAGAAGACGACGAAGAGGATGACGAAGACCTTGATAAAGAAGGTTCTGAAGAGTATCCAGCAGAAGAAGAAGAGCCAGAAGAAGACGAATTAAAATCAATGGCAAAAGAATTACGCAAGATGAAAAAACAAATGCGTCTTCAGAAAGCCACTATGGAGAAAACTATCCAAACCGAAGCAGAAAGTAGACTCCGTAAGATGGGATTCCGGGAAGAGAATAGTTTACAGAGACCTCAAATTCTAGGTGTTGATGGTTCTACCCCAATCGTAAAGAAAGAAAGTGGAGAGACTGTTGACCAACTCATGAATTTGTCTTATAAACAGCTTCGTGACTTACAAGCCCAGATAGAAATGGGTAACACAGATGGAGTTCCTAAAGAACTTATCGGTGGAAACTAAACTAAACAAAAATTATAGAATATAGGAGGAAATAACTATGGCTAATAATCCATCCCTTTCGGAATATTTATCGCAGTCACAACGTGGATTATACCAGTCTGTATTTGGCCCTGAGTACTTAATGAAACAAACGTACTTTACGGTTGACTCTGCTACTGGTATATTTAACACCACTTATGGCCGTAAGGTATGGCAAGCTTTGAACAACCAAACACGTTTCTTCAATGCCATTCCCAGAACAGTCTGGGGTAATACGGCTGGTTGGCGTGTTAGGACAGATAGAGGTTCTGGTCGCTCACGACCTGTAACTGAAACTGGTTCTCTTCCAACAGTCGATATTTCCAACATAGAAACCGTATCGAGTTTACCTCGAATAGTTTCAACCACATTCGGTGCAAGCGTGAAGTCAGTCTTCACGGCACAGCTTGAAGGTGGCGTTGGAGACGTATTGGCATTGGAAAATGAGAATGCCCAGCTTGACCATGTAAAAGAAATCAATGAGGAGCTACTTGCTGGTAGTGCTTATATAGCATCAGCAGGAGCTTCAACTACGTTCACAGTTCCAGCAGCTATTGCCAAGAACTTTAAAATTGGTGATGCAGTATCCACAAATGATGGTGGTACTATGGGACGAACTTCTGGTTCTGTTATCTCAGCAGTCAACACTTCTTCTGGTGTAGTCACTATGGCTACAGGTACAGCAGTTGCTGATGGCGACTTGATGACAATTTATAGCAGAGCTGGTATCACGTCAATTGACGATGTTGTAGCAGAAGATGCTATGACAGTTGGTGGAGCTTCTAACGGTGCTGAAGTAAGAGCTTATGACCTTACTCAGTCTGGAAGAACTGCTGGCGATTGGAATGCTGCTGCTTATGTATCATATAATAGTGGTACAGGCAGAGACTTATCTCTAACTTTGTTAGATACAGCAATCCAGAAAATTAGGGAAAATGGTGGCGAACCAAAACTAATCTTACTTGGACATGACCAGTACTTTAAGTTGGAGAGGATTCTAAACTCCCAGCAAAGGTATATGGGACAGGAAGAGTATCAGGTTGGAGTAGGTTCAGAACGAACTTTCCCGGGTACACGAACAGGTCTAGTACTAGCTACTTATCAGGGTATACCAATACTTCCTGATGCCGATGTGGCAAAGTCAGTTGCTAGTGATGATTCAGTCTTGGGTTCTCATGTATATGTTCTCGACACAGACTACATTGAAATGGCAGTTGCTCAACCTACTCAGTATGTTGAGAACCGTGACTACTTTGCAGCTAACGCTCTAGTAGTTAGGGGATTGCTCTATACAATGGGTGAGATGAGAGTTAAAAACATATTCACTCAGGCCAAGATAGCTGACCTATCTACCTAAACGGCTTGCTTTCAGTAGGGGTGGGGAAAAATCTTCACCCCTACACTTTTAAAAATTTGTACATATAATGGAGGAATTATTATGGCACTAACATTATCGACTCCCGGAAATGCTCCAGATGTTGCAGGAGTACCGGGAAATTTAAAGTATGTTATTAAGAGAGTTCTATTCGATAGCTCTTATGCATCTGGTGGAGAATCATTAACAGCAACAGACCTCGGACTAGAGTCTATACATATAGTGTTAGCTCATGGTGAGGACTCTGGATATGTACCACAGTATGATTATACTAATAGTAAATTAGCTGTTTATGAGGCTGGGGCTGATGGAGCTGCATTAGATGAGGTAGCTTCAACTACTGACCTATCAGCTTTCTACGCTAGAATTATAGCATACGGACGATAACTAAACTTAACTGAGTATCTGTATAACTATGGTAAATACAACTCGTAATGAAATAGATTTAGCTGTTTATATGGAACGGTTAGATACTTATATAGATACTCAGAGTAGGTTAAACATTACTTTATGTAAGGGTTTGGAAAAAGTAAATGACGAATTAGACGAGTTAAAACATTGGCGAACTAAATTTTATGGGGCCAAATCTTTAGCTCTATTAACAGGAATACTCTTTGGTCATGCAGCAATTGTAATGGCTTCAGTAGTGGGACTGGTAAAACTATTTCAAGATTAGGAGATTATAAATATGGCTAACGAAAGACATACTGATGCAAGAGGCTGGGAAATAGATTTTTCAACCAGACAATCTGTCCATCCTTATACAAGATACTATCCGTTTAGAGTTGCGACTTCTACTACAGCATCCAACATATTATCTATTGATAGGGGCGAAACAGCCACTAATTGGGTAACTAATCCTAGAGTTGAGGCATCAGATGTAACTATGTTTACAGCTTCTGGTTCAGCTATAGCTAGAGATACTGGACAGCAATCAGTTGGAACAGCTTCACTTCTGGTTAATCCAGATAACTCAGATGCAGACGAAGGATTCTATTGGACTTCTCCTACAATACCTTTCAGCGTTAATCCTCAACATCTATCGGTTAATGTAGAACATAGAGGAGCTTCAGCATCTGGAGCCGTTACTCTTGAGATTATGGATTCCGATGGTGCTATACTTGCTACATCTGGTACAGATGACTTAGCAGCCTCATGGAGGAGATTAACTGCTCAGTATACTATAGCTGGAAGTACAGCAGCAGCAACATACAGATTATCTGTAACTACTACAGCCCAACATAATATTAACTTCTATGTTGATAAGATTATGTTTGAGGTACGAGAAGACACTACAGCAGTATCTACATATGTGGATGGTGCTAGTGGAATTAACTATGAATGGACTGGAACTGCTAATGCTTCCACTTCAATTAAAAAGCCAGCCTTGGCTCAAATTAAAGGTATTAAGATAACTAATGAGTCTACAACATCTGGAGATATACTTTATCTAGCCTTTGATACTACAGCCTCATCTTCAACTGGAATACCTATACTACCCGGAGTTGCCACTTCAAGCCAAGGAGTGTTTGAAACAAATTGGCCTCTAGGATTTACTTCTAATGTTTCTATAGTAGCAGCCCAAAATACTCCTACAGTTAGTGGAGTTATCTGGGGCACACATTACGTTTAGGGGGAAATATGATTACAACCCCAACTGATTGGAACAAAGAATTATATTCATGGAACTCAGATGATGCCGAGATAGTCCTTCTTGAAAAGGCAGAACAGTCTGGAAGAACTACCATGGAAGATATAGCAGATGCTTTGGATGAGTATAAAAGACTTTGGCAAGCTGGTATAGCTTCAAAAGGTGAAACTATGACCCTAGCTCGTGCCTTCCCTGATGCTCCTGAATATACAGAAGCTGTTGGAACCTTTGGAGATACAGAACCTTTAATAGTAGGTGGCCCTGCATCTGTGGAATTGATTGACCGTGAAGGTCATATGATTACTACCAACGCTTTACAGAGAGCCTTTAAAAGATATATGGCAAACTTCCGTACTAGGAATGCTATGGTACTTCATTCAGATGTTCAGGTTGGTTGGGCATTACCAGCTTATATAAATAAATCTGGACAGATATTTAAGAGTGGAGTAGATACCAAAGGTTTATATTTTATATGTGAAATAAGAGATGATACTAAAATTGCTGGAAGAGTTCAGGAACAAATAAATCAAGGCAAGCTTAAAAGTTATTCTATAGCTGGCTCTGCTACAAAGACTCAGAATATGCAGAAAGGTTTGATGCCATACATGCAAGTAGATGAAATGGAACTAGCCGAAGTAACTGTATGTGAGAAAGGAGTTAATCAAGGAGCAGGGTTTGATTTGTTAAAGAGTACTTATAAACCTACTGACTCTTGTATTGATGGTAGCTGTTTAATTAAATTAGAAAAACGAGAAGAAGAATTACATGACCCTATAAATTTGGAGGTGGAACTTATGGAAAAAGAAAATGGAGATATAGATTTCGTAAAATCTTTTGAGAGCTGGAGGAAGATACAGAAGTCTGAGGATTGCCCATGTAATGAATTTGGTCATGATTCTATAGAAACTTTTACAGATATATTAGCTAAAGCCAAAGACCCCCTGCATGATAAGTCTTTTACTACCTTACAGAATTTTGAGGGTCGTACTGAAGAGCATCATCAATTACTTAGAGAGTATGGATTCCCTTCAGAACAACCAGCCGAAGGTTCTAGGTATACTCCTGTAGTTGAAGTAGATACTAATGATTGGGGGATACCTATAAACAATCGTCCACCATGGATTGTTAACGAAGCTGGTGAATCTTTAGGAGATAGATTAGACGAGGACTCTCCTGATTATTCTAAGTCAGCCCAAGCTAAAGCTAAAGAGGCTGCCGAAAGAGCAGGACATCCTTGGTACTCAGCAGAGATTCCTGTGACTAAACAGTTCTTTAACTACATGGATGATGTTACTGGAGTAGAAGTACCTGCTGATTTTCAACGACAAGCATACAGTCAACCTTATGATGGAGAAAAAAATCTACCTATTACTAGTTGGTTAAAAGATACTAGTACAGATGATGAAGAGAAACCTGCTCATCAATTTGAGAAGTCTTGTGGATGTGAAACATGTTTTCAAAAGTTAACTGATTACAGAGGAACATTCCAAAAGACTGTTGAGAATCCTTTTGCTGTAGCAACAGCACAAGCAAAGGAGAAAGGGCATGAAGATTTCTCAGAAGGAAGCAAGGGAGACAAATTAAAAGATAAGATTGCAGAGGCATTAAAAAGATAAGGAGGATAGGTTATGAACTGGATAGGAAAGTTAAGACCTCAGATATTTTTAGCCATATTAGTTCTAGGTATATTAGCTGGAGTCGGAGCCATGCAAGGACTACCAGAAATCGCCACCGGAACTATAGGGGGCATTATTGCATTAGGGATGAAGGTACTTGAGAATGAGTAATGAACTCATAGAGATTGCTTGTACATGTTTGGAATCAGGAGAGTGTTCTTGTGATTATTCTGAAACAGCTTGCAGGTGTGAATGTGAATGTGTCAATTGCGAACCAACAGAGTTTGAGAATGTAGCTGATGGTTGCTCCTGTGAGGAATGTACTTGTGGGGCGTAAGAGCTCTAGAATCGACATAGAGCCCTGTTTCTTTACTAACTAGTAACAACACTCATCGTAAGCTTTTACATGGTAGCTATTGAATGATGTTAGTAAAGCTTTATATTCAAGTTCTCCTATATACTTTTTTACTATCTTTAGATAAGTAGCACAAAAATTTATTCCATGATGGTCTGCATTATCAGAGTTATAGTTTATTACATGAGCCATCTCATGACAGATGAATGGAATACTCTTAGCTGTTGGAAAGGGAAGGACTATAGTATCCTTAGTAGCATAAGCTATTGGAACTCCTCCAGTATCTCCTACTTCAATCTTAGGGGGACGTACCCCAGCCCAATTGGAAATATCAATAATCAATGCTTTAGTTTCTTCTGACGTTAATATCTTAGGACTGTCCCAAAACTCACATTGCTCTTCAGCTTGGTACACTCTCTGTCTTTGATAATCTTTTATATGTAGATTTGGTATGTTACCCACATATCCTTTACTTACTACTACCGAGGTTTTCATGTTCTCTACTCATTCTAATCCTTATTTTTTCCGAATACGCTTCCAGTTATTATCGCTCCAAATGATAAGTGAAACAATCCACCACCCTTCAATGTGAAAGGTTCATGCTGTGAAACGAGCTTTTTGAGGTATTCAAGTTGGACAATTGGGTCTTCAATCTCTTGAAGGTGACTCATATAATCAGCTAAGTCCAATCCCATTCTGGCAATCCCATAATAGATAGGCACGAACATAAAGTCGTATATACAAATTATTAAGTATACAGTTACGACTATGTTTCGCCATATCATTATTATTCAGGAATGACTATATCATCTATTACTTTTATAGCAACCTTTGTAAATTCTCTAAGTTCTTTAACTATAACTTTCTTCTCTGCCATAGTAATCTTCTTATCTTTTAAGGCACTTCCAAGATGTTGTACTACATCCATTGCTTCCTTGATAATCTTCTTCCCTTCTGCCGTTTGACCCATGTTCAATTGCATAAAGGTAATGGCTAAAGTTATTAAACTCATCGGATTCATAATTTTATTTCCTCCATATAATCATTATTACATTGGCAATTCCCACCACATTCACAGATGTAGGAATTGTAATCTTCACATTCTATACATTCACATACACACATGCAAGCTACTTCCGAATCCTCGCAGGAACATTCACCTGTTTCCATGCATTCGCAATCTAACATGAGGCACACTTACAAGTACACTTGCACTCTAAATTCATCAAAGTTCTATCTGGTTGTGGTAAAATATATCCACAATCCTTATCACATCCTTCTTCATCACAATCAAAGCAAGGATTAAATACATCACTCATTTTCTAATACCTTCATGCCCAAAGCTATGATGCCTCCGATAGTTCCGGTGGCGATTTCTGGAAGTTCATGCATAGCTCCAAGTGCAGCTAGAATACCTAGCACAAGAATAGCTAAAAATATTTGAGGTCTTAATTTTCCAAACATAACTTTTTCTTTACTCCTTCCGTTTTATTGCTTCTGCAATCTTGTCACGCTTCTTCTCTCCAGCACTCCCTTCCGAGAAGTCTCTATGACCTTGTTTCTTAGCCTGTGCTGTAGCAACTGCAAATGGATTGTCTACAGCTTTCAGTCTAAAAAATAATTGTTAGCTCTCTGCTTGTTTCCTGTATAGTCACTAGATTTATGGAAACATGATTCACATGGACATGATTCTTTATAGATATGTACATTCTCTTTCTTCAGCCAGTTAAAGAACTCGTCTGATTTAGTTATAGATATTTCAAGTACAGGAGGTGTTTGTTCCTGTCCAGTAGAAGCTAATACTTTATTAAAAGCATCCGTTTCATTAAGTTGGTCTACAGGAGTTTCTCCAGAGTTTCCTCCTTCCACTACTCCTCTCTTAGTATATTTACCTAATTGTGGAGTAGTTAAAGCATCATCATAATGCCTTTCCCCTAGATTCTGCCCTGCTTCATTAACAACCCAAGGTGGACGTTTATGTGCGAAAGGTGTGGGGTCTTCCTCTATTACAGGAGTATACCTAGCATACTCTGGTTCTAGTTCACCGGGAAAACCATATTGGTCTAATAACCTATGGTGTTCCTCTTGTCTTCCTTGAGTATTAACTAGAGTAGGAAAAGATTCTCCATATTCTTTTGATTCAGTATCACCTACAATTTTCTGTAGGGGAACTCCCTTACCATCCATATATTTTAAAAACGATTTAGTAAAATCTATATCACCACATGATTTAAACATAAGTTCCACTCCTTGTGAATTACATCCACAATTACAATTTCCGTCACTTTTCACTAAACAACTTCCATCTATACATGAAGAAGTTGCAGAATTCTTAGCCTTTAAAATATCAAATGATGCTCCTTGGTTAACTCCCTTTTCACATACAGTTACTTCGGCTAGTTCCAATTCATCTACTTGCATCACTTCCATTAATCCCTTCTGTATAGTCTGAGTCTTAGTAGCACTTCCAGCTATACTATAACTCTTTAGCTTCCCTTCATCTATCTGCTCCCTTACTTTCTTAGATATCTTCGTATCATTTCTTAGCTCTGTAATAAAATATAATCCTTTATCATCCACACCAGATTTAAATATCTGCCCACCCTTACTAATATAAGCTGGTAAAGCCCAGCCTACCTGTACGTCTGAATGAAGTACCATGGCGTTACGAGTTCTGAAGTTAGACATATATTTTGTAAATGCTTTACCTAAAGCATCAGTAGTAATTAAATGTCCTTCCCTATCTACTAATTCAATAGAAGCAGGGCCACCAACTACAAGAGAATCATCATCATTTATTCCCATTTTAGCTAGAGCTTTCCGAAAAACTCTGTCATCTGGATAGGCTCTGGATAATGTTAATACTTCAGCAGGAGAAGCTATCCCTGCTTTATATAATCTCTTATATTCATCTAAAGCAAAATCTATATCTTTTAACGTAGTTCTTCCATCAGTTGCTTTCTCAAGAAACTGCATCTCTGTATCCTGATATAAATCTTCAATCCATTTTGTATCTGTTGCAGTAGTCATTATACGACTGATATCCCCCAGATTACTCCACTAACTGTGGGTGTATTCTGTGCTGCTACTATAGAAACCTTCTTCGTAAAATGGAGTGGCACATATGTTTCAAACACACCTTCAGAAGAAGTTGCTATCTTAGGCAGTATTGGTATTCCAGTTGATGAACTGGCTGTATGGTCAAACGCTAGGTAAAGTATATCTCCAGATGTTGTAGATTCATTAGTTATTTTAATACCCTTTATAATTTGTATGCCGGGTCGTTTCCTTGAAGTAGAAGCATTAGCAGTTCCATCCCACTCATGGTTCATTCCAAAGTCTCCATCTACATAAGTAGAAACTGCTGTAGTATCTTCCCTTACCTCAAACATAATCTTATCTGCATAGAAATCAATATTATGTTGAGCCGTAGTAGTTAAAGATAATCTATATGTTGCAGCATCTGTAAGAGGAGCAACAGTATATTGAGCGGTTAATCTTCTCCATGAGGCTGCTAGGTCATCTGAACCAGAGGTTGCTAGTATTGACCCTGATGAATCCATAATCTCAAGAGTGACAGCTCCAGAAGCTGAAGCTCCTCTATGCTCAAGTTGAACTGATAAATGTTGTGGTTGAGTACTAAGTGGGATTGTAGGAGTAGTCCAATAGAATCCTTCGTCTGCTGCTGAGTTATCAGGATTAACTAATAATGAAGCTGCTCCAACAGATTGTTGAGAAGTACTTCTAGAGATAGCAGAACCAGAAGCTGTGAACATGGTCACATCAGATGCTTCAAGTCTAGGATTTGTTACCCAATTAGTTGCTACTTCCCCCTGACTAGCCGTCAACAAAGTTGATGCTGTAGTGGAAGTCGCTTCCCTAAAGGGATGATATTTTGTAAACGCATGTACAGATTGACGAGTAGAAGCATCGGCTTCCCACCCTCTGTAGTCGGTATGTCTTTCTTGTGCCATTTTGGTGTAGCTCCTAGTCTCTATATAATGTTATCAGTCCTACTACTGCTGCCATTACGACTGTTGCATGACCAAATAGTATTCCTGTAAGAAGAGCTAAAGATTTAGCCCCATAAAATTTTGTACGCCAATGTTTTAACTCATCTAATTCGTCATTTACTTTTTCCAAACCCACGCATAAAGTCTTGTTTAACTTACTCTGAGTATCTATATAAGTATCTAACCGTTCCATATAAACAGCTAAATCTATGTCAGTACGTTTTTTTACCATGGTTATACAGACACTCAGTTAAGTTTATTTATCTTCCGTATGCTATAACTCTAGCGTAGAAAGCTGAGAGGTCAGTAGTGTCTGCCACTTCATCTAACGCAGCTCCATCAGCTCCTGCTTCATATACAGCTAATTTACTATTAGTATAATCATACTGTGGTATATACCCAGAGTCCTCACCATGAACTAACACTATATGTAGTGACTCCAGTCCAAGGTCTGCTGCTGTTAATGATTCTCCACCAGATGCATAAGAGCTATCAAATAGAATTCTCTTAATAACATACTTGTTATTTCCCGGTACTCCTACAACATCTGAAGCATTTCCGGGAGTCGATAATGTTAATGCCATAATAATTCCTCCGTGTCTTTACATTACATTAATAAACCAGTAAGGGATGGTAAATATATTTCAATCTACCATCCCTATAAAGAAAGCTTTAACTATT
>Ga0098044_1000104_pt1 | contig 46189 bp, 31 predicted proteins | sample 10_taG_FD_75053 | JGI IMG/M metagenome (GOLD analysis project Ga0098044, IMG submission 75053) | Marine viral communities from the Subarctic Pacific Ocean - 10_ETSP_OMZ_AT15264 metaG | ecosystem: Environmental > Aquatic > Marine > Oceanic | place: Pacific Ocean | collected 2015-01-16 | reverse complement strand
GGAGAAAGCTGTAGAGATGTTTATCGTTACGGGGAATGTAGCCGTTTATGCCCGGAAGCTCCGGTGCCCGTTGTCAAGATAGATAATGGCGAGGTCAATATTAATCCGGGCATGGCTATGAACGTATATGAGAATATTGTGTCTTTGTCCAGTGATATCGATGTTGATATCATTACTAATGATAATTGGCGACAAATCAATAAAACGCGATATGTGGATCAGAGAACGAACTATATAGTCTTGCGTGTAGATGAGAATGACGCGTCGATCCCGCGCTGTAAAGTAAACGAAATAGACTTTACAAAATATGATGCGGTTGTTATCTCAGATTACAATAAGGGATTTCTCACTAATCAAGATATTGAATATATTTCTACTCAGCATGCGATTACTTTTCTGGACACTAAGAAAATCCTTAGCAAGTGGTGTAAACGAATTAAGTTTATCAAAATAAATGAATTCGAGTATAATAGAACCAAGCACATGCTGAATAAGGATATAAGTTCGCGCATGATTGTTACTCTCGGCCCAAATGGCGCTAAGCATTGCAATAGAATATATCCCGTACCAAAAGTGGAAATAAAAGACACTTCTGGTGCCGGCGACACCTTCATTGCCGCGTTATGTGTGAAATATACCGAAACACACGACATCGAGGAATCTATTAAATATGCAAACGAGTCCGCGACAATGATTGTACAAAAGAAAGGAGTTTCGGTAGCGTGAAAGTCATATGGACTAATGGTTGTTTTGATGTGCTGCATCGTGGACATATTGAACTTTTTAAGTATGCCAAATCTCTTGGTGACTGGTTGGTTGTTGGTGCGGATGAAGATGAGAGAGTAAAGGCTTCTAAGGGCGATTCTCGCCCAATAAACAATATAGAAGACAGAGTGGCGATATTGGAATCTATAAGATATATTGACGAAGTAAGAAGTTTTGATATCGACTGCGAACTTGAAACACAGATTTTATTGAGTGGTGCTTCAGTCATCGTTGTGGGCTCTGACTATAAAGGCAGAAAAGTGATAGGCTCACACTTGGTTGATGAGGTGAAATTTTTTGAAAGAATTGGCGATTATTCAACAACAAAAATATTAGGAAATTTAGAATGACATACGTATTTGATATTGATGGTACAATTTGTAGTCATACTTATGGGAAGTACGATGAAGCAAAGCCTGATGTAGAAAGAATAAATAAAGTTAATGATTTATATGAGAAAGGCCACATCATTATATTTCAAACTGCCCGCGGTATGGGACGAAGCGGCAATTCTGTGACATATGCCCACAAGGTTTTTTACGAATTCACCAAAGAGCAGCTTCACGGCTGGGGCGTAAAATATCACCAGCTATTTTTAGGTAAGCCAGCCGGTGATATTTATATTGACGATAAAGGAGTGAAAGATGAAGACTTTTTTGAAAATGAATTTCGTTCCTAAAGGATGGGGATTCGAAAAGTGGATTGTTAATTGTGATGAATATTGCGGTAAATTGCTTTATTTTGTAAAGGACAAGCGCTGCTCATGGCATTATCACGTACTTAAGGATGAAGTGTTCTATATACAATCTGGTAAAATTCTGGTAAAATATTCAGATGAAGACGACTTGGAAAATGCCGAGGAATTGATTTTGAATAAAGGTGATAGCTTTCATGTTTATCGGGGATTGAGACACCAAATGATAGCCATGGAAGATACTGAACTTTTTGAATTTTCAACGCAACATTTTGATAGTGATAGCTATCGTATTATTAAGGGAGACTAAAATGAGTGAAAAAAAGACAGAACTAAAATTGTCGCACCAAGCCATGGGCGCAATCATGATGGCACTGCAGGAATCGCTGCTTAATGAATTGGACATTGTTCCAATTTTGGAGGGATTTGAGCTTGTGGCCGCTGAAGATGGACTGGTGGTACTAAATCCGCCAACTGTGCGTCTTTCTAATAACGCGTCCATTACTGAAAAAGATTTGGTGGATATGGTCACTAAGTAATGCCTCGATATCGATACGCATGCAAAGACTGTAATAGTGAGAAAGTTGTCTTTCACAGAATTATGGCATCTCCAGAAGTTTTGTGCCCACAATGCAATGGCGTGATGTTCAAAGGACTGACAACACCCCATATAGTTAAGAGTTCCACTGGCAATGAAACAAATACAAAAGTCGGCGAATTAACTCACGAATATATCGAGGAAAATAGAAAGCTTTTGGAAGAAGAAAAGTCCAAAGCGAAGGAAAAAATATATGAGCAGACTTGAGATAATACTTTCGGCATTGCTAACCGTCTTGTTGATTTCTAATATTGGATTGGTAATATATACTCGGGCTACTATTATACGTCTATTGTTGATATCCGAAGAATTAGGAGATTTGCAACAGATGGTAAATTCTTTTGCATTGCATGTTAAAACAGTCTATGAATTAGACGCATTTTATGGAGATCAGACTCTTGAGCACTTGGTACATCATGCAGTATCGTTTAGTGAACAGTTGGAGACGTTTGAATATATTTATTCTTTAACTGAGCGAGATCAAGAAGTAGGAATAGGAATAGACGATGAAGAAAACACAATCCCAGAAATTACCGACCAGGAAGCGTCGTAGAAGACGAAGAAGTAAGAGTAAGAATTATTATTTCACTTCTGTACATGAACAGGCCATTGTAAGGTACGCACGAAGTTCTTGTATGAGAGAAAAAACTGAATTGTATGTCGAGTATATACAGCCGGCCTTTAATCAGATGGTGGATAAAATTGTTTTTACCTATAAGTTCACTACGCTGCCTAATATAGATTATTTACGTGATGAATGTAAGATTTGGCTAATGACGATTTTAGATAAATATGATCCAAATAAAGGCTCAAAAGCCTTTTCTTATTTTTCCGTGATCACAAAAAATTGGTTTATTCACAAAGTCAAGCAACAACAAAAAAAGAATAAACGAGAAATAGATTATGATAACATTTCTAAGCGCTACGAGGAACGGTTCTTATCAACTAATGATTCTTACCTAACTCAGAGACAAGAGGATGAGTTCTGGAAATTGTTTTATAATGAACTTAGCTCTTGGGATACGGCACAAATGAAGGAGAATGATTTAAAGGTTTACAAAGCAATTATCGTTTTATTTGAATCAAAAGAAGATATCGAGATTTTTAATAAAAAAGCTATTTATCTTTACCTTCGGGAGATTACGGGACTCAATACAAAGCAAATTGTCAATTCATTGAAGAAATTCAAGAAAAAGTATTATTGCTTTAAGCAAGATTGGGAAAGCGGAGCGCTATGAACGAGAAAGATTTAAATTTACTTATCGACGAGGCATTGGATAACATCCGGAATGATCGGAAAGTTGCTCGCGAATTTCTAAATGAAATAGCAAATCAAATTGCTGCCGATGCTGATCAGAATAAATACTTAAGCCCGGTCGCAGCCAAGCATATCGAAACAATGCAGCGTTCAAATGAGCAGCTAGTTAAATTGATTGCATTGCGACAAAAGAGACAATCTGCAAACATGGGATTATCCGAGGAAGACAAAGATAATCTCTTCGATTTAATTCAGGGAGATTTTGTTGATGGCTCTACTAGATAGAAATTTTCTAACGACTGCGCGAGAGAAGCTGTCGCTTTGGGGCGCGCCCAAGCATCAGACCTTGACCCGAGCACAGCCCGGTGAAGTAAGGGAATTTACGGCTATAGCGTTAACGGACGCCATTCCCCTATCATCTCTGAAGCTTGAGGAATATGCCAAGGAGGGAGTCACAACCACATCTGGCTCGATAGCGGATTCTGATCTGAGTAGATATTCGCTTAAAGCTAAGATTGTTGGCGATGCCAATGGAAACGAGTTTGTAGATCTTGCGAACAATCCTCACAATCTTTTGGTAGATCCTTGTGCGCTTGGTCAAACTGCTGACGTTAACAAATCTTTGCAATTGATTAAGCAATATACGACATATATTACTGCCACCGATTTCAATGAATCGGGAGGAAATCATATTCGGAGAAATGACAGGATTAAAGTCAGAATGATATGGGATCCTGAAGGCCGCATTATTATGGAAAGAGGCGATCTTGTGGCTTTGGTCGAAACTGCCGCCGAGAACGAAACCCTAAAAGACATATGCGCAAGCTTAAGCGGACTTTTCGATTCTAACGCGTCGATTTTATTGGGAACGCCTAGTGCCGTTGCAAGTCGCTTGGGAGAGGGTAGCTACGATGTTAACCTTGACTCAAAAGTCTGTGAGCCCGGCCATACCGACTTTTATCTTAACCACCCCCTTCAGTCGCCGGCGAAGATTACTTCTCCGTATGGCATGCGGGATTTGTCCAACGATGGCGTGGTCAACCCGACGATGCACTCAGGCATGGACATCGGGGCAGCAATCGGCACTCCTGTCTACGCTGCAGCTGCCGGTACCCTTTGGTTAAAGGACGATGGTGGCAGTGTACAAACCGGCTGGAAGACATGTGGGGGCAATATAGCAACTGTAAATCATGGAACCCACACAGACGGAAAGACGTATAAAACGACAGCAATGCACTTGTGGGGCTTTAAGGATGCCAAAGGCCAGGACCTGAAGAGCGGCGCAAAGGTTGAAGCAGGCGATCAGATTGGCATAAGCGGCAACTCGGGCACATGTACGGGCGGTCCCCACTTGCATTTTACACTTTCCGTCAATGACAAGACCGTAAATCCCTTCCCCTATATTAAGACGATTCAAAAGTGCGGCGCAACAGAAAAAGTTGTTGCTGGCGCTCAACCGTTCGGTAAACACCATGACTAAGGGTGAGTCTCAATGAATAGAAGCGACTTTACCACAGACCGGTCCTTAATTGAATTAAAAATAGCCGAAGCGATGGGTAAAATTTCCACACCCACCCGGGGTGAAATTCGAGAATTTACAGCAGTCGCGTTGACTGACGCAATTCCATTATCGAAAACTCAGCTTGATGAATATGGCAAATCTGAATATGGCAAATCTACGCCGACAGCCGCGGCCACAGCGCATCCAATTTCTCGCTTTACTTTGAAGGCTATGATAATAGGAGATGTTAATGGTGACCAGCTGCCCTTTGAAGAAAATCCTCATCGATTTTTACCCAATGCTTGTAATTTAGGTTCTGCGTCTGATGTGAATGAGGCATTAAGGTTGATTGTCCTCTATCCATTATACATAAGTGCGCGAGATTTTGAGCTTGGCGATGCAAATGAGATGTCCATCAAAAGGAATGATCGCATTAAAGTATCGATGGTCTTGGACGAAAACAACAACATTGTTCCGGACTCTGGCGAGATCATGGAGCTAATTGAAAGAGCCGAAAATAATGAGACACTTCAGAATTTTTGTCAGGATTTAGAAGGCGCTTTTGTTGCTAATGCTAATGCGGTGACCTTATTGGGGGATGTCGCAGCGGTCTCAGACATGAGTCGTCTGGATCCGACTTTTCGTGCGCAGATTCAAACTCTGTTCGATCAACTACGGGATCTGGGTTACAAACCAGAGCCGCATGAGACTTGGCGATCCCAGGCGCGCCAAGCGTGGCTTTATGCCAGCGGCCGCACGCGACCGGGGCCTATCGTGACCAACGCACCAGCCGGCGCCCCCTCTCTAACGGGGCACGGTTCCGGAAAGGCTATAGATATCATTGATGGTCGCCCACATCCCACCAGATCCGGCTTCAAAATAGCTTGGGGCTCATGGCCCGGGCCCGGCCTGACCAAGCGGGAAGGCGACGAGACCGCGAATCAAATGGGCGCACAGTTTTTTGAAGATCTAGGCAGGCTGGCCAAAGCCGCAGGACTGACGTGGGGTGGAGATTGGACCCTAGCTGACGGGGGTAACGATCGCCCACATGTCGAGGCTAAGAGATAGTGGATATAACTGATTTTTCAACACCCAAAGACTTATTAGAGCTTTTAGGACATATGGACATCGTCCAGCGCGTTAACAGGCGCGGAAGAGTTAGGAAATTTAGAGCAAAAGCCCTAACGGATGGAATTTCGCTTTCTTCAGTAGAGGCAAAAGAATATGCTAGCGGCAATAGCAATCCTGACAAAATTACTCGTTATATTTTGAAGGCCAGAATAGAACAATCTGATTTATATCGATTTAATCCTCACGCTTATTTGGTCGATCCGTGCGCATTGGAATTTACTGGAGATGTTAATGAAGCTCTTAGATTAACCAAAATGCATACTACATGCTTAACGTCCAAAAATTTTGATTTAGGGGCTGCAGCACCAATTCGCCGTGGAGACATTATTGAAATATCATGCAAAGTCAATCGAAGGGGCGAAACGGACATTGAAATTTGTACAGCAACCAAAATTATTGAACGAGCCAAAATCAAAGATGGCACCGGAACTGCGCGGGCTTGTGTGTCGCTAACCGGTGTATTTCAGTCACAAGCAGTCTCTCTTGTCGGAACCCCGACGCCAACAGTTGCGCCACCCGCTCCAGATTCGCCTGCAGAGGATTCGGGAGATGAATGATTCTCATATATTTTAAAGAGATTCGCGGCTTAACTAATTTGAGCAGATTTATAATAAGCAGATATTTATAAGGAGAGGTAATAAAATGGGCGAAAAATCGTTTATTGATAAAGGTGCGTTTGCTGAAGGTGAAGTCCCGGCGAGCATGGAAGATCGGCTAGCCGCAGGCGAACCGGTTAATGCGCCTTATGGGGGGCCATCTGGAACTCGCCCCATTGTTCCGACGATCACTAGATTTCCTGGCGCCGCCGAAAACTATATTCCCGGTGGTCCTGGCGCCCCACACTCAGTAATTGTGTTCGGGCCCCAAAGAAACACGAATATCGCTAGCGGGCAAGGTCTTTCCGGATTGCCCTCCGACACCATAGACTTGGTGGCGGGTTTAAATGCCGGCGGGATTGCCGAGAATGGGCAAATTGTTGGTGTGAATCCTGTTACTGATGCAGCCAGGGTTTATATTACAAAAGCTGCCCAGATTGACACAATGTTTGGAATTGCGCGAAAACCAGTACCGGGCGAGTCCGCGGAGCCCATTAGATCTAGCGTTGTAATGAAAGCCGACACAGCCAGAATTATCGGACGTGCCGGGGTAAAGATTATAACCGGCCGCGCTCAAGGCGTGAAAGGCGCCGGATCCACGGGCGAAAAGAATTCCATGGGCGGAAAATATGAACAAGCAGCAACTATTGATTTAATTGCAGGCAACAATATTGAATCTTATAATATTTCGCTGCCCGATGCTGTGAAACCAATGGCGGATATGATTAAAACAATTATGGATTGGACCCCAGAAGTAGAATATCTCCAGCCAGTAGCGCGGGGAGATAACTTATTAGAAGCCTTAACAGAGTTGGGTGACATAGTTCAAACCGTAGCCGGCGTTCAAATGACAATGCTTATTGCATTAACGGTCTGGTCTGCTGGGCTTTCGGCTTCTTTTAGCGCCGCGGCGAGCCCTTATACCGCGCCCGCAGCGATGGCTAGCGCTGCAGGACAAACAGGCGCCTTTACTGCGAAATTGCCCATCAAGGGAATAACTCCCGATTGGGCACTCAAGTTGCGCGCGTTTTGCTGGCGCGCAAACTATCTAAATTCTTCTGCTGAGAAGTATATTTTAAGTAAAAACGTGAGAGCAACATAGAAAGGCGCTAAGGAAAGAGAATGGCTGAGTCAAAATATTTACCACTGCAGGATGCCAATGGAGATGGGCTTAACGATGTATGCGATGATGTATTATCGGTAACTCCTCCTCCGTGCCCTACATGTATACCAAATAGTTTTGCTTTAGTGCCGAATTGGCGCACGAGAAAAACATATGAGCCGTTTTTAAATGAAAAGACGTGCGAGTATCAGATTACAATCATGACGAAGCATACTTCAGCTTTGTCCAAACTTAATGTGGAGCCTGCGGACGTAGACGCCCTTCCGGAGAAAGAGGCAGAAGCAGCAGTTAAAGATATCGCAGACGAATATGTGGAGACAGCAATTCAGGCACTTTTGGATGTATACAATAAAGATGATTCTGAGGGCTCTAAAGATTTAATTAGAGACGTAATTGAGAACACAGATTGGTCGCTGGGCGTCCGGCCCAAGGCGCGCCTCAAGTTGTTATATTCGGTTCCTTATGATGTTTTGAACGCGCTCCCAGAAGCTACCGGCGATGAAGATGATGAAGCCACCGGCCCGATTAAGGTGTCTTATGACGCTAATGAAATGGCCATTTTGATGCTTAAATTACGAAAGGGCTTGTGGCTTTATGCAAGAAATTTGAAAGTTTATCGCGCAGTTGATGGGGCAAATTTATTATTCCTTGAAGATAATAGCGTTTTTAATTTGGACCAATACGGCGATTATGGCACGAAGAAGAACGTTTCTCAAATGGGCAAGCTACTACCACAGCTGGATTATTATTTGAATAGCAGAGGATTTAATATACAAAATGTTGGCTCTCGACATAGTGCCACTGCTCCTGTTAATCGTTTAACTTTTGAATTTACTACAAAATATAAACTTAAAAAACTTACGATAGAGCCCATAGGCTGCCGCGATGAGCCGGTTGTACATACAGGAAAATTGACCACTCTCAAACAATCCGGCTCACCCTGGACAGATCCAACGGCCATGGCCTATTTCGTGAACATGAGAAAGATGGTTGATGGGCTGTCAGCGCGCACGCCAGTCCCATGGAAGGACTTAATCATCAATAACACTTATCCGTCAATATATGACACAATTACATTGAATTCGCAAAATATGACGAATTATGATAGTACGCGTGGTGCTGTAATGAATTGCATTGGAGAAGCTTTAATTGATGAAGGCAAGCAGCTGGGCCAAGATATTTTTGATGAAGTGTTCGGCCTGGGTGATGCGATAGCATATAAATTCCATGAGTATCTGTGTCAGACGATTAGGGACGACACAGAGAGCATGCAAAAGGAATTAGGTCTTTATTTGACCACCGATGACGATGGCAATGTGAGAATGGATACCAACAACGTCCTCGCCTTGGCCAAAGAGCAGGCACTTAAGCAGATTAAAACTGATGATATGATGTTTGAAGACTTTTGTTTGTATATGTTTGGAGATGAATCAGAAAAGAACAAGACCGTACGAGCACAAGAATTGTGGGAAGAACTTAGAGATAAATTTGATAGGATTAAATTGTGCGGACTATTAGACTTGCTGACTGAAGCCATACAGTGTTTATCGTCCGGACTATCCTTAGAAGAGTCCCTCGGCAAAATGATTGAGGCAGCGCTTAATGCAATGTCGGTGGACAATTTTGGGCAATTGTTTATAGGACTTCCTGCCGATAAGCAGGCCGAATTAGATGCCCTGGTTAAGAAGAAGCTGGAAAGCGGAGATATCTTTAAGGACAAGTCAGCAAATCAGGCGGCATCAGATGAAATCGTTGACAATATGGACCGGGATGACAGACAAGAAATCCTCCGTGGCTCAGGCATTGCGCCGCCAATAACGTGGACTAAACCATGGAATTATTCGGATAGCGAAAAGCATGATTGGAAATCCACGAAAGATGGCGCGTATAACTCAATGACTTATACGGAATGGACAGATTATCAAGAGAATCCCACAATATTGGGAGGCGCAGTACGCGCCCAATCGGGGATGGCTTCCTCTATGAATCCCAATATAGTTATGCAGGCGTATGTTCAAGCTTTAATAGAAACTTATGCCGGTAACGAGCTTGAATTGTTAGATTTGTTGGGAAAATTCCCTGGAGCACCAATCATTTCCTATCTTATCGCCACTTTGAATTGCGCTCAACCCGGTTTTTTCAATCCCACAATTGCTGATTTTATTAAGAGCCTTGAGCTTCCTCTCTGTCGTGATATGAGAGAAATCGCGTGGCCAACTTTAATGGTGCCGCCGATTGACAAAATTCAGGATTTGTGGAGATTGCCGTTGGAAGCAGCCAAAGTGGCTTTAGCACAATTGATTCAAAAGATCATCATGATGTTGATGGTAAAATTGTGTGAGATTATTGGGGAGACTATCTGCAATGCGTTAGAATTGGTGGGAGATATTGCCGCTGCCGCTGCCGCTGGCAATAGTGTTGCGGACGCAATTAAGGAATCAATTTGCGGCGATGACGTCGATGACGAAGTTTTGGCGAATACGGTTCAGCAGCTTTTCCAGTCGTTTGGTAATGGCGGCGCCGCTTTCGCTGACACAGAATTGGTTATGCAATTTACAGCCGATATTTCATCGAGCGTAACTAGAAAAGAAGCAGCAGAAGCATTTTTGGGGTCTGCTTCTTCGGAATTCTGCGCGATTGTTAATAATTTGATTGAGTACGAATACCCCAGTTTCCGCCAAAGTCTGCGCGGAACAGAGGCCATCGCAAAGGCTTTCGACAATATGGGCAAAGTAATGCCGGCAGACTTTAGAAGACAATTGCAGAATTTCGTCGATGAACTGCCGATAGGAGACCAATTGGCAGCAAACCCGACTCTTTGTGTGACCCCGGCTCAACAGGAAGCTTTCAACAATTTACGTTGTGAACTTTTACAAGGCAGAGTTTCACGGGATCAATGTGATAAGCTGAATAAAGATTTTAAGCAGCAAATGGCTAATGATTTAAGTAATTTAGCAGAAATTATGCAAGGCGGACTCCCGGCATATATCGAAAACAACATGCCGCCACTGGTGTCAGATCCTGGCTGTGATAATGGAATTTTGCCTTACGAGCCGCCACTAGCTGCAGCAGCAGTTGCAGAAGGTTTAAGCTCTCAGCTTGAAATGCTAAAAGTTGATTATTCGGAAGATATGTTAGGCAACGGCCCCGGTCAAAAGAACTGGGGACTGATTAATATGATTTTGTCCGACACTTTGGGACAGCCGCTCACAGTCCATCATCGAAAGACAGAAAACCGCAAGAACCGTGTTGATTTTTACAGCACATGGGAGCCGGATAGTTCCGATTTCGATCCCGCGATGTTTGGCTCGGCGATGTCCTTGATGCAATCGCTCCCGCCGTCCCTCGATGCCCAACGAGGGGCGTATCCTTACAAGGTTGCAGAATGGCTACAAACGCAGCTTAATGAACTTGCTGTGGAATACGAACCGAACAACACTGTGGAAATAGAAGATGATCCCGTTAGCATAGACTTTAAAGATTTGCCGGGATCGGGCTTATTTGGAAATCAAGTGAATTTCATGAAGTTGCCGGATTTCGGCTATAATATAGATATAGAGCCGGAATGGGAAGACGAGGTTGTGACGTTTACGCGCTTACCGCGAAAGCAGACTCCCGATACAACTCTTCAGTTCCGAGATAATGCCGATGGTCTTGAAGAATACGCCGGCTATTCACAATACGGTTTTGATTTAGAGGTTTATTATGCCGATTTGGTTGAGAATGCAGATGGGGTCATGATTAACAGACCTGAGAGTCTTGAAGATTCTGATGGGCACGTAGTCTATACTCCGAGCGATTCAACCAGAATCCTAATTAATCATGTTGTTTATCCGGCAGTTGATACCGGCAAAGATCCGGCAGCCGATCAGGCGCCCCCTCCGTACGAAAAAGAAGCTAAGTCAGAAAAGGATCCCGGCGAATCCATGGAATTTCTTGCTTATGAATTTATGGCTATTGACGATACCTTCGCACATATGACGGATTTGGAAGAAAACTATCCCACTTTTGCACAATCGTTTACTGAGGGTGCGACTGGTTATTCTCCCCCTTTGATTCTGCTGGAAGAAATACTTCATAACAATGCGCAGTACGCCGGCGGCATTGTGGGCATTGAGTTTGATTATAAAGAAACGTTAAGCGTATTGCATGAAGCAATCAATACAACAATTGCCGGCTCTGAAGACGACGAAGCGGCTTGGCTATACGGCGCAGAATATGACACTTTGTCGTATGAGAGTATTGCGTATGTTGTGAAAGAAGGGCAAACTTTGTCACCAGAGGGTACCCAATATCAAGATGCATATGTCGATAATGGCAAAGGGGGAACACGAAAGATTAGAAATCGCGATATGATTTTGGGCGTTAGCTATGATCAGTTAATTAATGGAGAAGATGCTCGCGTGACATATTTGGATCCCAACACTTATGGGGGCAATTATATGAATCCTCCGGTTTATATTAGACCTCTGAAGAACAACGGTTGGCTTGGTCTTGTAGACGCACTATTCCCCGAATTAAGCGCTTGTAAGCCTGCGAATACTGATTTGGTTGATTTCGGTGATATTCAAGATATGATTGACGATATCTATCCCACAATGCCGGACGATTCTCGCTTGTTCCAAGATCCTGATTGTGCGATAGAGGTTCCGTATGACAGAATTTTGAACCGCTCTTCGAAGGTGTTCATCATGGGACTTATAGCGGCCACGATCAGAATATTCTGTAGTGTGCATATTATCAGGGCTCTGAGTGTGTTCACAAGATTTGCTCCGAAATTTCCGGAAGTTTTTAGTTCCGTATATGCTTCTTATATTGTGGAGGCGATGGAGGGCACTCTTAAAAGTGCAGATAGCGGCGGCGTTTTCAAGGACAACGAGTTTTGGTATCAGTTCCTTGAGCAGTCAGTTCAGTCATATGCGTACCGTGTGAGCCAAGAGGAGATAGAAGCTCCTCCGCATGTTATCGCAGCGATGACGAGATTGGAGAATATGCAGACGCGCTATGATTATCCCGACAAAGATGATCGCAAAGATGCAGTCAAGGCCGATGAAATTCCTTGGTTTAGAACACTTAAAAATTATAGGGTCGATGAAAATCTCGAAGCCATTCAGGAGACGGAAGACGATGCTAAGATAATTTTGAAAGAATTGGTTGGCGAACAGCTATCGTTTATGTCCAAAAAGTTTGTTAGAAACCTTAAATCCCTTGATATGACGCCACAAATTCATAATATGGATTATTTCCTATTAGACAACTTTACTGAAGGTTCAAGCTTAACTCTGAACGAAATTGTAAACATTGACGGTTCACTTCAAGCATCGTATCCCGATCTTCCGGAATTTCCTTATGACGATGAACGCGCCGAAGCCGATGAGCCTTATCATACGAGTGGTGGTGAGTTCGTGATTGGCACGGATGCCGTCACTACAGAGGATACTGCGACGACGGGCGAAGAATATATTGGTTATTATCATGTTTACATCGATGAGGAGACCGGACAAGTTTTATATATGGCCGGTGAATATCACGACGATTCGTTTCATGACACTTTGATGCCCTTGGTGACTATCACCCGGGTACCAGTGGGCGATGTGCCGAATTTGGACGAAGTAAGTGAAGTTGATAAGCCGTTTTTAATCGAAAAGTATATTCGAATAACGACTCCTTCCGTGAACAAGAATCCTGGCTCAACGGGCATTTTCGACACGAATACCGCTGTAGAAATGATTAAAGAAAATAATGGACTTTCTTTGTTGTCGGAAGTTTATCCCGGCACTTTAGAAATCGTTTATGATGACGATGGGAAGCCTGTTGGACTCGAAGGCAAACTTGGAGTAAGATATGGTTTGAGATTTTCAATGAAAGTCGGAAGTTCATATGAAGAAATTACCAGCATCGAAATGGACGCTTTAGATTTGCCGATTAATCAGTTTAGCACTATCAGCGCCGACAGCGGCATATTAGCCTGTTTAATCAAGCAGCTAACTCACAATGCTACGTTTAAACTTGTGACGCAATACATTTTCCCTCTGAGAAAAATGGTGTCAATCATGGCGATTTATACCGATATGGGCTTTTTGCCGTCCATCGGACAGGAAACTGCAGCCGAAGGCGCCTCATGGCCGAAGTTTAGTTTAGCGGCTCTTATTGGTGGTCAAAAATTCGATCCCGACGAAAAGCCGGGAGTAATGGCGACTGTGACGCTGGACGACGACCCAACGAGCCCAACTTTCGGCGCTGTAAAGGGAATTGATTATAGCCAGAACCCCGGCTGGGCAAACAAAGAAGACCGCCCTGGATGGCTTCTCACTCTGCGCTTTAAGTCGTGGGATGAATGGGATCGTGTGTTGTTGCGAAATACGAAGACGCGCGTTAAGAAAATGTTTAAGACCCATTACAATGATCGAGACTTTGATTATGAAGAAATGAGTGGCCGGGGCATTGGACAGCTTAAGATTAAAGAACTGAGGGGAGCGCTCAAACCTCCAAGTGGCGAGCGCCTGCTTCCATGGTGGAGAAAACGACGATTGAGGTCAAATCCATTTAATGCTGATGGAGAACTGTGCGAAAATGAAGATTGATGATATTTATAGTGAAGAGGTGAAATCAAATGCCTAGTTTTAGTCCAACAGTTCCATTAAACAAAGCTTCAGAAACTGGATTTACAATGAACAGTACTATTTCTTCTGTGATAAAACAGAACTTCAAAATGCTTCTTTTAACTTCGCCTGGAGAGCGAGTTATGGACCCCGACTTCGGAGTGGGAATTAAAAGGTATTTATTCGAGACATTTGATGCTTCTGTTTACGGACAGATTGAAACTAGAATCAAAATTCAAACAACCACATATTTACCTTCAATTAGGATTCTTAATATTGCTTTTAGCCCTGGCCGCGAAGGTTCCGATTTCAATCGTCTGGGGGTCACTATAAAATACTCCATTAGAGGTATAAGCGTGCAAGATTCGGTGGAAATTTAAGAGGAGAGACACAGATGCCCAATGAACAGAAAAAGATATTACCCATTAACTATACGGCGACAGAATACGAAGGTATTCGCAAAGAGCTTATTCAAATAGCTGAGCGCTTTTACCCTGACACTTTCCAAGATTTCAGTGAAGCGTCTTTTGGGGCCATGATGGTTGATGCGGTTGCCTATATTGGAGATCAATTATCGTTTTACTTAGACTACAATATTAATGAAACTTTCTTAGACACAGCCTATCAGTATAACAATGTTTTGCGTCATGGGCGAATCATGGGCTACAAGTACGCCGGCCGGCCCTCAACTTTTGGAAAAGTTGCCTTATTCGCAATGGTGCCGGCTTCCACCACTGGTTTCGGACCTGATACTGGATACATTCCAGTTTTGAATCGAGGAAGCAAGTTTTCTTCAGAGACGGGATTGCTATTCACGTTAATAGAGAACGTAGATTTTGCCGATCCTAAGAATCCCGTAGTTGTTGCAAGAGTTAATACTACTACCGGCGCGCCGACCCACTATGCCGTAAAGGCTTATGGGAATGTGGTTTCTGGTCGCTTCGGGCAGCAGACTATAGTTGTTGGGGCTTATGAGCGCTTCCGCCGCGTACGCTTGTCGGCTGCAAATATTAGCGAAGTTATTAGCGTAGTGGACACGGAAGGAAATGAATATTTTGAAGTCAACTATCTTTCCCAGGATATTGTATTCAAGGAATTAGCTAATACTAATTTTAAAAATGATAATGTGCCATCTATCTTAAAGCCATATCTTGTTTCGCGTAAGTTTGTGGTGGAGAGAGACCGACACAATACATACTTGCAATTCGGAAGTGGAAAGTCCGGCGCATCAAATGTTGCGGCGGATCCACAAGCTGTTGCTATGGATATTTTTGGAAAAGATTATGTGACAGATACAACGTTCGATCCGACACAGCTTTCAAAAAATGAGAATTTTGGAATTGTTCCCGCGAGCACGTCGTTGACGATTACCTACAGAACCACTAATCCGAATAATTCAAACGTTGCCTCTTACGGAATCAATGCGGTGGCCGGTATTGAGCTTGAGTTTGCCAATAGACAAAACCTTGTCCAAAGTAAAATTACTGAAGTTCGCAATTCTATCGAAGTTAGCAATGAAGAGCCGATTGTGGGCGATGTCAGTACTCCATCTACCGAAGAGATTAAAAGAAGAATTTTCGACACCTTTCCCACTCAAGATCGCGCCGTAACCAAAGCAGATTATGAAAATGTAGTATACAGGATGCCGGCCAAATATGGCTCAATCAAGCGGTGCTCGGTGCAAAAAGATCCGGATTCGTTAAAAAGAAATTTGAATATGTATGTCATTTCAGAGAATTCTAGTGGCAAATTAGTAAAATCTAACAGCACCATCAAAAATAACTTAAAGACTTGGCTGAATCATTATAGAATGATGAACGACACAATTGATATCTTGGACGCCCATATTTTGAACATAGGAATTGACTTTATTGTGCGCCCCACGACGGGCGTAGACAAGTTTACACTGCTGGGTGCTTGCGTAGAACAACTGAAGGATAAATTTGGCCAAGGCTTTTATATTGGAGAACCAATTTATATTAGTGATGTTTATAACGAACTAAAGAAGGTCACTGGTGTCTTGGACGTGTCTTCTGTAAAATTAACAAATAAAACTACCTCAAATTATTCCAATGTGACGATTGATATTAATAAAAATCTATCTCCCGATGGTTCTTATTTAGTAGTGCCCAAGAATGTGATTGTTGAACTCAAATACCCCGCAGTAGATGTTAAAGGGAAGGTTAGGTAATGGCTATTAAAAGATATGTGGCTAACGCCGACAATACAATCACAAACGCTTTTGATCCGAATTTAAAAACCCGTGCAACTGGCGCGAATATGGGCGCCTCTGACATTGTAGAAACATTCTCAGTTTATGCGCGCCAAGCAACCAGTTCGGTCGAATTAGAGCGGATTCTGATGAAGTTCCCGATTAACTCGATTGTTGTTGACAGAAATAATGGAGTTCTCCCGGCTAGCGGAAGTGTCAATTTTATTTTGCGCCTCTATAGCGCCCCCAACTCGAAGACAGTGCCAGAAGACTATGCCCTTATCATCGAACCAGTAGCTACTGAATGGCAGGAAGGAACTGGACTCGATCTAGAAACATATAAGGATCTGACCAAGGGAAACGATGGGTCCAATTGGGTAAGTGCCAGCAACACTACCGCTTGGACAAAAGCCGGCGGCGATTATGTTACTGCTGCCAATTCTGCATATCCTTATCGTTGGTATACTCAATCTTTCGCCACGGGTCTAGAAGATTTAGAAGTAGACATTACGGGACTAGTCGAATTGTGGATGGCCGGAACATTAAGCAATTATGGCGTCGGGATTCATTTAACGGGAACTTACGAGGGCTACTATGATAGCGCCGTAAATGGGACTTACACGGGATATCTTCAGAACACCACCGGCTCGACTAAATCCTATTATACGAAGAGATTCTTCGGAAAAGGCACGCAATACTTCTTCTTGAAGCCGACGATTGAGGCGCGCTGGGATTCTGCAACTCGTGATGATCGCGGCGATTTCTACTACAGTAGTTCTTTGGCGCCCGTTAACGACAATATCAATACTCTGTATCTTTACAACTACATTCGCGGCGCACTCAGAGACATCCCTGGTGCCAGTACTGGCGCGATTTATGTTAGCCTATATTCGGGCTCCGCAGACAATTCTGAGCCATCTGGAAGCGCCCTACAGCTTCCTACGATACTCCCACGTACATTTGTAGACTCTACGAATCCGTATGTTGTAACTGGCGGCTGGATATCTACGGGAATTTATACGGCGTCATTTGCTCTGACAAGCGCCGCAGCACCAGCGACAAAGATTTTTGATGTATGGCATGATGGCACCGGCTATAATTTCCCCGGCGCCGGCGTTGAATATGTAACATCTTCCTTTGTCCCAATGCACTTTAGCGGTTCGCAAACAGTTGTGAAGCCGGTATACTATTTGAATATCACCAATATGGGGGAATTGTATCGGAATGACGAAGTGGCGCGGTTTAATCTCTTCATTAGGCAGAAATATTGGCAGCCCACGGTGTACACAGTAGCGAATACTTCTGTGGAAAGCACAACAATCCAAAGTGCATCGTATAGAGTTTATAGGCTTATGGACGCCTACGAGGCCATTTCATATGGAACGGGCACCAATTTACACACCGGGCTTTCTTATGACATTTCTGGAAATTATTTTGATTTTGATATGAGCTTATTAGAGCCAGGATATGCGTACGCGCTTAAATTCTCGTTCTATGATCCTTCGCTTAATACGTGGGCCGAACAAGGTGAGTCGTTCAAATTCCGAGTAGAAGATTATGAGTATTAAGAAGCTTTTTCAATCAACAAAAAACAAAAGAAACTACCTCTCAGATAAAACTGAAAAAGATGCGTTTTCTTCTGTTGAGTCCATGCGCAATGTAGATGCGATTAAGGAAACACAAGAAGCTTTTGTTCCACAAATAGATTATAGCAAGCCTGAAAAGTTTGCTCGTTATGGTTCTGCATATCTATATTATAAGTCTGCTATTGAGCGAATTTATAATTATTATCCTTATGATGGCTCCGATGCCGAACTCAATGAGTTTTACAATAAATCTCTAGAGATTGAAAAATATATTTTTAATATACGCTACCCCCGCACAAATGGCTATATTCGCCTTAGTAATAGTGGGTGGGGAACTCGTGTCGGCGCCCAGCAAAGCAACTATGGACTTTCTGACACGCTGGAATATATTACTTTTTTCGGTGGCCCCGGCACAGCATCTACCCCGCAATCGTTGAAAGATTCTTTTCCGACTGATTATAACGATAAATTTCAGCAAGCCAATCTTTATGAAACTGATATTTATAGCCGCCAAGGTCTTCCGAGCGATTATGGAAGCGGCTCAAGACAGTCGAATTTAAAATCGGACTTCGACACCGGCGTCACAGTTGAGTTTTGGCTAAAAAAGCCGGCTTTTACCACTGGTTCTACGGGCAAAGAAATAATTCTCGACGTTTGGAATAACAATGCTTCTTCCAGCGCAGATTACGGCAGACTTACAGTGGAAATCCGCGGAAATCCCGAGCTTGCCGGCACGACGCCCTTTAGGCTGACAGCGCAATCGGGAACAAGCGGAATTTTTCAGCAAACAATTGGCAATGATTTAAATACTGGATCCTTCGAGAGTTTCAAACATTACGCGATTGTATTCCAGAATTCCGGTAGCGTGCTGACAACCAAATTATATGTTAATGGAAAATTAAACGATACCAATAACGCCGCAGGAACTCTTAACGAGTTAAACTCTAAAAATATGATGGGTCGGATTGGCTCCCTCATTACTAATCCGTCCGCAAGCTCCGCAGAGTCCGGCTGGGGCAAATTAAGTGCATCGCTGGATGAGTTTAGATTTTGGAAAGTTGCTAGAAATTCTGAGCAAATTGCCGAGAATTGGTTTGCTCCAGTACACGGAGGCTCTAACACTGATATTGGCAACGCCGATCTTGGGGTTTACTTTAAGTTCAACGAAGGTATCGTGGGATCCGCTTCGGTTGATTCGGTGGTGCTGGATTATTCTGGCAGGGTTACAAATGGCGCATGGACCGGTTATGCCACTGGCGGACGCACCACTACGTCTGCAATTGTACAGGCCAGCGCATCAGCTGCCGAATATAAAGATCCGATTATTTATGAGGAACACCCGGATGTTGTTAGTCTAAAGGCTGAATTGTTGAAAATTGGCTCTGAGCATGATATCAACAATCATACCTCTTTTGCCAGTCTTATGCCCGGATGGGTCCATGAAGAGGAAGGCAATTCAAAGACTACCGACACGCAATTGATGTCACATATTGTGGGTACATATCTCGATAAATTGTATTTGCAAATTGAAGCAGTCTCCGGGTTTAAGACAACAACTTATACTAGCGCGTCTTATACGCCCCTCCCATTTGCGCAGCATTTGCCACAATCATTGGGACTTTATACTCCTGAATTGTTTGTGGATGCAAATGTTTTAGAAAACTTTGTCAATCGAGATGCTAGTACATTATTTTCTGGAGACTTGACCGAGACTAAGAATTTAATTTATCTTAATCTTTATAATAACTTAGCTAACATTTACAAGGCAAAGGGCACAGAGAAGTCGATTAGAAATGTCTTTAGGTGCTTTAACATCGATGAAAGATTAATCCGTCTGAATGTATATTCTAATAATCAAACCTATGAATTACAGAATAACTTAAAACAAACGCTTAGAAATAAAGTTTCCATTAATTTTAATCATAGCGGTAATATAGGAGCAGTTGTTTATTCCACAGTAAGCGGCTCTGGACCAAACACGACAAATTATATTTCTGGTAGTAATGCGCTAGGATATGAAGACAAATATGGTTTTACTTTAGAGGCCGACGTCACACTACCGTCTTTTAACATTCTCAAGCCAAAATACGATTTGCACTCCATATACCCTTCGGCATCTTTGTTCGGAATGCGTTCAGCGTCTATTAATTCAGATGTGGGCACAACATTGCCGGCAACGGATTATGCCAACTTTGATGTGTGTGTAGCACAAGATGCTCAGGAATCTAAGAATGGGTTTTACAAACTTACATCTTCGTACGCTCCACATACTTTTCCAGAGCTAACGAGTAGCATCTTTTATAACATATATGACAATGATCGATGGAATATTTCAGTTAGATTAAAGCCGAGCAATTATCCTGTAACCGATATTGTATCCGGGTCTGACATTTATACTTACGATTTGGAATTTCGAGGAGTTAATACTCTTTTAGGAGAGGTACAGGATAGCTTCTTCTTAACAGCATCGGTTTCGAAGACTCTCGGACAAAGCATGCTTAATAGCGCTAAGCGTATCTATGTTGGCGCCCACCGCACAAATGTTACTGGCACAGTCATTGCTTCGGCCAATTCAATCTTCTCCGGTATTAGATATTGGGGAAGATATATTGATGATAGCGATCTCGATCAACATGTTTTTGACGTAGATAATGCGGGTCTTTCGGGATCGTATCAAAATATTTCACCCCTTGATTCGAACAATCAAAAATATGATTTGATCAACAACAAGATGTTGTTTTTGGATTGGAACTTCAATCAAGTTACCGGTTCAGATCCAAGTGGAAACTTTTATGTTCAAGACATGAGTTCTGGTTCGGCCGCACTGCGGACTGAGTACGGCTGGATTGGCAATCTTTCCAATTACCAACATACAGGATATGGTTATGGTTTTACTACATCTTCGACAGAAGCGGTAAAGAGGCAATCCATTAACTCATATAAATTTGTAGATCCCGAATCGCCAATGTCTTCGGAGATGATTCAGATTTTGTCCGAAGATGACAAAGTGTTCAAGATTACGGAAAATGTGCCGAGCTATTTCTATGCTGTAGAAAAGAGCATGTATAATGCGATATCTGAAGAAATGTTAGATTTCTTCGCCGGCGCCGTAGACTTTAATAATATAATTGGTGAACCGGTCAACAGATATCGCGAAAGATATAAGACGATGGAGAAACTTCGAGAAACCTTCTTCCAGAGAGTTACAACGGTTTCTGATGTAGAAAAATTTATCACTTATTATAAGTGGTTCGATGACGCTTTGACGAGTGTCATTTCTCAATTGGTGCCGGCATCGGTAGAATTCGCTGATGAGGTTTTGAACACTGTAGAAAGTCACGTCTTAGAAAGAAACAAATATCAGTCAAAGTTCCCCACAATTGAATTTAGAGTAAGTGAGCCCGATCCGCCGATTATGGGTATCAATGAGAAACTGTATAATTGGCGCCTGAACTATCATCCTGTTAACAATCAACAAAACACGAATTCGCCCTGGTGGCGACAGAGAGCCAATAGAAAAACTAATACCGTTATTTCAACTCCCAATTCAACCGTCGCCAACACTGATCGAGAGAGATGGCGGAAGAATATCGCCAATGATAACAACGCTAGCGCAAGCCTGCTAACCTCGGTCGATAAAGTTGGATATTATGGCTCCACGTATGTCCTGCGCAAACTGGCTAAACCCTATAAGCTAGATTTTTCCAGGCGTCAGATTATTAAGGGCGGCGTCAACTTTACCGATACGAAAAACACCGAATTCACACGTAATGCCTTGGCTCCTGCTGGTCCAATAAATCGCGATGAGACGATTTTTGTGCCCTCGAATGTGTTACTTGGATTCATGGACGATTTTGTCCCATTGAAAGATAGTGTAGACGTCACAGAACCAAACAAGAAGGTTAAGAGGTATCTGAAGGTTCAAACAGGAAGAGAGTGGGAAGATGGGTTGGGATATTCTAATGTGAAATCCTCCTACGCATTCCCCTTCAATATTATGAGTTCTTCGGTGACTACTGGCTACAATGCTCATGTCGTTGACCGTGCGTCAAGCAGCATAGAAATCACCAATTTGCATTATGATGCTTATGGTCCCGATTTGGAAGTGCCGATGCAGGGCCCATTTACCAATTATGCTGTTGGCGGCCTTCAGTCGCGACATATTCGTGTAAACACTGGAAGCGCCGGCGGATTAGATAATTGGAGAACAAGACCTGAAGCATGGAAGATTGTTGTGGGTAAATGTTCTAGTAGTGCCGGCGTCACCGGCGCCATCGGTATGGTCGGCGCAGATTATCCCACTCCCGAAGCCAACGCTAAGGGTGTCACACCTTATCCCCTAACAGCCTCTCAAAAAGCAGTTTATTATCGCGATTTCATTGCTAAGCGACCGGTTAATATTCGCAACATTCATGCGCGTACCGGTTCTACCATTCTTGGCAATTATAGTCAGAATTACGAAGTGGTTAGCACCGTCGGCGCTTATTCGAATCCGCGCAACTTCATTGACAACCAGCCGGCTCTTCCAACTCAAATCACAGAAACGCCTTCAGCTTCTCAGGGCAGAACTTTCCTTGGTACTCACCGAATCGCCGGCGCCCCAAGACACATCGAACTGATTCCGTCCTATTCTATTGGCTATTTGCGCGATGCATATCTTGTTGATACGCCGGGATACGTAACTCGCAGCGCCAATAAGACTGTTATCACGGGACGGTTTGCTGCTCCTGGCGGAATCGATACGATGGGATTGGGATATCTAGATATTCGTTCGGGAGAATATTCAGTTTATAACGCGCTCAACTATCGGAATTTATCGGTTAGAAGACCTGGGCAACCCACTACTGGCTCGTCGCCGGCGAGTGAAGTTCCCGCCCAGGCATACATAGCTGGAACGCCCGGAATTAAACTTAATGTTAATGGTGGCGACTTCGGATTAAATGCGCTGCTTTCTCGGCATTGCGGTAGATTTGGAAGAGACTCGTACCTTGTGACAAATCCGGGTGCAAGCTATGAGCAGACTGCATCTTTCATCAAGATTCAACGTAACGGAAGACCGTATTTGGTTACTGATGGAATCGGGGGCGTAGCCACATCTTCACAATATGATAATTTCTGGGTTCAGCATTCAATCCCGCGAAACGATAGGCAATATGCGTGGGTTACTAATTCTTTGGCCCCCAATAGCAATGACATTCGCTATTATGGGCGCGCCAGAACTAACGGCATATTCAGGGGGCTTTATTCGGCATCGACAGGATACACGGCGTTCTTTAATTATGTTACAGCTAGCGATGTGGGCTCACCGAAGCACGGCGCAACATTTTCGGATGATTATCTCCAAGTTACAAATAGGTTAAATCTCTTCACAATAGATCCGGTTAATGATGTGCCAAGTACCGGACTGTCGAATTCTTTAGGGGTCGGACTTGGCCAAGATATGACTTCGTATCTTAACTCTGATTTGCTTCAAGACAATGGAATTTGGCCGTCTCCCACCCCCAGCGCGACAGCCAGTGCGTTCAACTTGCTGATGACTCGCCGCGGCGGCTCGTATGGGTGGGGTTGGAACAGCGCGCGCAATTCAGATCATCCGGTTCTTAAGAAACACTACAAGGAAAACCTTTTTAGTGTTTATGATCAAAACCAAATTAAGAATTACATTGTACACCCTGTCTCAAAACGCGGAAAGCCGACATATGTTAATATGGATATCGACACGCAGAACCTCACTCTGGTAGTGTCGAATAATAATGAAAATATATATTTTGGATCTCCAGATTTAGATAATATGCTGATTAACGGTGTGTCTTCTTATGATACTGCTTTAGGGCAAGTATTAACACTTGCGAAGTCTGCGGACACATATCGACTTAATTGGTTGCTGTACAGCGAAACTTTATTCCCGTCTGTTCTTCGCGAATACACAGCGTCAACAAGGATCGGCTATGACAATAAGATGTGGAGAGACGACCAAGCCAAGCGTACGGCACCGCGCCCGTCGAGTTTGAGTGGGGGCTTCGGCGCGCTTGGCATCAACACCTTTGGGATAGATGTCAGCCAAAGTTGCTGGCCTCTTGACGCCCCATTCGGATTCTTGACGCGTACCTCACAGCCTGTGGGCACCCTCGCCGGCGGCGGTGGGGCGAGGTTCAATTACTTTCTTGAAGGAGGAGGCGGCCAAGCTGGCGGCGAATTACAGAATATTTATAGCCATGTTATTCAATTGACGCCGGCCGCGTTTTCTTCTTCGGTCACCTCGCGCCTCGTCAGCGCTGCCCCCGGCACACTATATGCGAGAAAGCACTGCCTTCCGTCTCCAAAATCGGTGGTTTCTCCGTCGAGCATAGCCATTCCAGAAACTGGGTCTTTAACTAATGTTTTCACAGATAAAATCAATAAATTTGGAGGAGAGGCTTTGTGGGAAGCACCAACACAGGCAGGGATTGTATTGAATGTCGCCGCCGGCAGCATCGTCCCTCAGTTCCACAGTTTCCCGAGCGAGCCATGGTTTGATACTTATGATGATTTTCACTATGATCTAAAGGTAGTTGCGAAAGACTACGCAGTTATTCCAGAATTCAGAATTAGTACGCATGTGGAGGAATATGAAAAATTTGGACTCTTTAGAGATCAAGTGGCAGATACATTTGAAATTGTAGGCACTGGCATTGATAGCAGTACGGGCTCTTTCTATCGCGATTACTCAAACAGCGAATTTATGCATTCATTTGTTGATCTCACCAACTTAGACGATTCTTTGTTACCATCACAGATCAGACTAGTGTGTAGTGCCTCTATTAGATTCAACCCCTATAGGGGATTCTATCCCGCACAAAGAACCTTGGATCTGGTTAACCAGTTTTCACGCTCATACGGCGGGAGCATCTCGGCTAAGGTCGAGGGCGACGACAGTATTATATCTCGGCCCGGGGGCATCGCGCAGAGCCTTGGCGGACTCGCTAGGCCGCTTATGAGTACTTTGTTCGCTCCCGGTATTTTGTTTAATTCTATTAAATCCGGAATGGCAGTCGACTATCCCATTGTCACCGATGCATCTACGATTAGAACTGCTTCTTATGGCTCAACAGATGATACTGAGCCAAATTGGATGCTGACGGCCGATTACGACGAGTGCTTCGATTATCACTTAAACAAGACTCGGGGATATTTAGGCGGTCCGTATTTTGAACGCATTCCGTTTGAGGCGATTTTAGAGCCGGAAAAATACTTGAATAACATGGAGTTTTATGACGTTGAGCCGGATCCGAGTTGTTCATTTCACATCACCGCTTCTTTCAACGCGGCCAATACTGATTCCATTTATACAAAGATGGCTTCTAACTTCTTTGGCGAGGCGGCGAGTTTCTACCTTAAAGATGAGAAACTCTCAGCGTTACGTTCAGGTATCGTTCCAGCGGATTTGCAATTCAAAGAAGGGGACGCTTTCTTTGGCCGTCTGATGATGGGGCAGACTTATAATGGTATAAAATCCTATCAATATGAGTCCGGCGCCTCTGGGGACAATACGGCTTACTCTGATTTTGGCGGCCGCCAGTTTATTAATGGCGCGTATTCCGATGCCTCTTTCCCACTTCCACAATATCCGCGACAAAATCTTAATTTTAGAAGAAATCATGTGATGTATAGCCGCCCCTCGGCTTTCGGGCCGGCTGTGTCCGGCCAGCCCACAGGGAGTTTGGGCATCGACAACCCGCTTATATCTGCTTCTAGTCCTGTAGACTCGATGTACGGATTTAATTGGGCGTATACGCCGCCTTATTATGATGGAGAAGCTTGGATTGACTTCGTTTTTTATCCTACGGCTTCTGTAAGTTATGATCTGGAAAGAATCCTGTCAGAAATGAAGACAGAATTTTGGCGTTGTGATCCGGGGCCTTGGGATCCCAGTTCGCCCGTGGCGTACACAAAACTCACGGGACCAACGTTAATCGCAACTTACAGTCAGAGATCGATTAAGCTCGCCCTGCGAGACCCAGACCCGGGCGGTTGTCTGGAGGACTACGGTGATTGTATTTATGATGGCAAAAACGTTAATGCTAACGCGATGCAATTGAGCGCTAGTGTAAATTATTTCGGGATTGAAAGAGTACAGCGAGAAAGAAAAGACGCGCAAGGAAATAAGGAAAATACAGAAAACGAAACTATGGGAATGAGGTGGGTCATTCAACCCAAGTGGGAGACTCCAATCTTAAACTTTGCTGACGTCGGCGCCCACGCAATAACAAACGCAACGGGCACATTATCAATACCGCAATTTGCCTCGTCGTCGGTCCCGCGCGGAATGTGGCACCAGTTTGGTGTTGACACGGGCCCGGATGTGGGAATTTTCATGGAATTGGGAGATATCCCTTCACAATGGCTGAAATACCACTATCAGGTGGTTCAGACCGCTTCGATATATAACGACCAAGCCTCTGGAAGCGCCCTAACTGCCTTCGGGCCGACGGTATATCAAAATGCGCGTTCACTGAAAGAGCTAGTAAATTTCGGTGATAACTCCAAGGTCAAGCTGGGACAACTGGCCGAAAAAAGAACCATTTACGAGGCCATTGTAGTAGTTCCGTATTTGGTTGACGGACTTTCAGAAGAAGAGAGACAGCTAAATCCCGGCGGACTCGGACCCAATTCGCGTACGCGGAAAAGCTTTTTCGAAATTCCTCGTGCCCGAATTGATGCCTGTTTAGATGATAAAATTGGCACGAAAGACGGAGATTCATTAACGGCCGCCGGCGAATCAATTCGGCGCTTAGTACAGAAGATGGAAAAATATGTAATGCCTCCTCAATTTGATTGGCTGAGTAATTCAAATGTTAAACCAATAACAATGTATATGTTTGAATTTGCTTATGAATTTGATAGAGATGACTTAATTTATATGTGGCAGAATTTGGCACCGCGCAACTATAAGAAGATGGAGTTCGAACTCCAATCGACAGCCCATGATTTATTAGATACAGAACTTTTGGGAGTTGACGCTCTGCGTAATGATAACATGCGGTGGATGGTTTTTAAGGTGAAGCAGAGAGCGACAACTCAGTATGATGATTTAGTGGCGTCTACCGCTGGCCAATCCTCAAAAGACATATCACCACGACGGAAGAAAACAAAAGTTAAGGCGCAGCAGACGAAAGCTGGCAACTACGAGATTCAATTTAACTGGCCATATGATTATGTATCTTTTGTGGAATTGGTGAAATTTGATGCAGAGATTTTATATCGCCCAAGCAAACCCAAGGACCTTCAGGAATCTTCAGAGTCATATTCTGAACCCGGCGCCGCGCTATATAATAAAGATTTGGGCATACATAGTGACGATAAGACTTCTGCCAAGCCGGCCAGCGCCGCCGGCGGGCGAACGAGACCGCAAGGGAGAAGTGCTTCTAAACAGCGCGCTTCAATTGGTAAGCGCAGCAAGACGCCGCTGAAAACGAAAACAATAACGAAGAAACAAACGAAGAAACAAGCCACTAAGACTGCGACGGCCGAAGGCGAAGTTACTACGACTGTGTTCAGCCCAAAGAAAAAAAAGAAATAAGGCTAATTATCAAAGAGAATAGAGATGGCAAAATTTATCAATAAAAAAGAGCAGGTTTTCGATTTAAAGCTAACGTCTTACGGGCATTATCTTTTATCGGTTGGACAATTTAAGCCAACCTATTATGCCTTTTATGACGATAATGTTCTTTATGACGCCGGCCATGCTCGAATGTTCGAGCGCCAAAATGAAATTCAAAATCGAATTAAGAATGATACACAATATTTGGAAAGTTTGGTTTTATTTCAAAATATTGAGAATATAGTTGTAGAAGAAGATGCCGGCGAAGTTAATTTTTATTCTTGGGACATAACGCCACTGCATACTACGCCGAGAAAGGATATATTTAAACTTGACGCTGCGATAGGAGACGCATATCTCAATGGGGACACCCAGAAGGCCCCCGCTTGGAAGATGGTAATGCTTCAAGGCAACATGACTTCTTCGCAGGAACGCGATGATGCTAACGACACTTTGATTCCGCAGATTAACATCACTTCTCGGTATGTTAAAAAAGTAGTCGATGAGAGCTATAATTTTAATCCTGATGATGCGCGAGATATGCTTGGGCAAACGTCGCCGTTTATAGACGACAAGAGCATTCAATTGGTGCCTGACGATCCCCTCTTTTATTTTGACGAGGTTAATACTGAGATTTTGACAGAGAATTTTGTTTTAGAAGTGTTTGAAGTTTTAACAGGCTCTGATGGTACTGGCACAATAGTCACGCAGCTTCAAAGAAAGTTTTTCAAACGAGAGATTCCGCAAATTGTTGATGGACTGCTGGTGACAGAAGCGCCTGGAACAATGGCGAATGTAGAATCGAATACTGGAAGTGTTGAGTACTATTTTGACGTTTTACTGGATGGGGATGTAAATAAAAAATTGGCCTGTCGAGGCGCCGAGCGGTTTAATAAAGAATCTTACTATGTTGATTTGGATTTCGATTGTGAGTCGATAGCAGATACAGAACTCTTTTACGATATTTATGGGTCAACGACGGAGCCAGAGATATGTCAATAATTTTTAAAGGCGATATTATTAGCAATTTCGGGCGCTATTTACCAGCCCCCTTCATTCGCCACGCAACATTAACAGACAACGGCGTTGATGTCGAAATATCGGTTTATATCAATATTATAGATGGGCAAGATGTTAAGGCTACGATTGACGATTTGTCTAATAAGATTAATTTGGGCTTTTATGTGACATTTAATCCGGGCCATTATGAAAAGGTAGTGGATAATAAGGTAAATATCTTTTATTATTATGTGCCGACCGAATTCTCTATCACGCGCGCGTCCACCTCGTGGACCGATAAAGATATGTTTATCCCGCTAGATAATATTTTTGAGAGTTCGGCGGGCATGGCCAGCTATACATATTTGGTAAATGAAGAGTTGTATGACGAAAATGGAAATCAAATATGGGAGTTTAGATATACACAGTCCATAAAATATAACGATGATTTGGTTCACGCCTGGGATTCATATTGGTACCAAGTGGGCGCCGAGACGGACGGCCACATCACCGCGACAGCTGGGCTGTACCTGGGCGCCTTTAGCACAACTCTCAATTTAAACAATGATTCTGAAATAATGTCCAATTTGGAAAATATGCCTCTTTTAAAAACTAAAATAAGCGACATTTCTTATGAGACGGTAATCAGTGACATTCCAGCCGGCCAAACTGCCGAAGGTCCGCCCGGGTCGGATGCGTGGAATGAACTGAAAATCCCCGGTCTTGTCCAAACAGAATTCTTGGATATGAATGATGCGATTTATGACAGCATACCCTTGCAGACATTAGATTCTCGATATCACAAAACCGATCATATCACACATAAAAATATTGTGATTTATTTCAAAGAACTATTAGAAGAGTTTAAAGCCCAAGGCGCCAAACGATCGAGATTACAAAAGATGATGAATCAGATATCTCATGTATTGGAAGTATATGGCGATAAAGTAGATTTGATTCCACAATTAAACTTTTTGAGAAGCGTGTTCCCCTCAAAGAGTACAGCTGTCCCAGTTGGAAAATTATATAGACGATTTAGGAAAAGAATTGCAACTGTAAATGATTCTGCCAAAAGAGGCTCGAAGCTGAGAAAGCGACAGATTAGAAATACGAAGATGCAAGATGGAAGAACGAAACCAATTGCCACTTACTTAGCACCCTCCATCGCCGTACCCGAAGCCAGCATAGGGGGGCATAATTATACTTACTTTGATGTTGTTGACGACAACGGCTATTCGGGAACCGTCGAGTATGATTACGATACCAGAATTTATACTAATTATGGGTTCTTCTTTTTTGATTATGAAAAAGCTCTACGACAAACTTCAGTTATAGCCCAAGCCTATGATTTGAAGAAGTTGCAAGAACTTTTAGGGATTACAATACCTTATAGCATGTTTTATTATTCAACAGCTGAAATAAAACGCTGCGAGAGTTTCGTTAAGAACAAAGCGAGCCAGATGGAGTGTAAGGGGAAAGGCATTAAAATTGTAAGCTATATGACCGATGATAGTAATTCCGTATCTGAAAACCCTCCAAAATATCCCCAGACCAAAAGCATCAAGGCTGTTAACACTAGCGGGATTGATGATCGTTTGGTTTTCCCCTACGCTGCCGGCATAACTAAATTGGGCGGCTATGCAGCAGAATCTGATTTATACGGTTTTGATGAGAGTGTAGAAATGCCGATGCTTGTTGTTCGGGCCCCATTTATGCCCGAAGGCCCGAGACTTGATGCGCTTACTGGGATAGAAAATTATAAGCTTACTCTATTTGAATATCAAGACTATTATAGACAGGGGCCTTCCGAAAGAACTGAAGAAAGGTATGGCTGTGCTGTTGTCATTGTGGATAACACGATAGAGGCTACTAAGATATTGGAATCTACATATGCTGACCAAATAAGCCTGCTGGGCGACTATCTTGAATTGGTTTCCAGTTACTGTTTTACTAATAATATTACCGGAGAATTTAATAGCTATTTTACTGATATATTACTATCGATGTACGCTAGCGATCCAAACTCAGCGCCATGGTATTCTGCGGCCATGGTGTACGCAATTTACCAGGATATAGCATTTGATACTTTTGGTGGCGATATTAGTGATATTAACACATATGCTATGGAAATCGTTGAGAAAATTAATCCATATGGCGGAAGTGCGGAAAGTATTCAAACGTTCTATAACGATATGGTAAGCCTACAAGATAGTTTATACGGCAAAGGAGAAAATTCTATCAATAGTGTTCTATCCGGCCTTCCCAAAGATGCCCGAGAGCTTACCTATTCCTTCGAACCCCCTTCGTTCGTCGCGACGGCATGGCCATGGCCCGTAACAACAGCGGCTGAACAATGCACGGCTGACGACGACTGCGATCCGGAACAGAAGTGCTGGGATGATGGCACATGTGTGCCAGCGAATTATTGCAAAACTAATGCTGATTGTAAGCAGCGCGCCGAGGGCGCGCCAAGCGCACAAGACTCCACATGCGTCTATAACGAATGCACGGAACCTCCTAGCGGATATATGACTACAACGGAGAGCTTCCAGACGACCACCGCCGCAGCCCGCGGACCGACCACCGCCGCAGCACCCGGCCCAACGACGAAGGCACCGGTCGCGACCCAGACAACAACTGCGCCGGGCACCACCAAGAGCAAGACTGCACAAGGGGGCCCCACCGGCACAGGCTTCTATGGCACCGACAGCTTCGATAGCGACGGCGAGCCTAATTTTTAAATGAGCAAAAAAGGAAACAAATTATGAGTTTAAGAAAGAAAATTAATAAGCAAGATCTTAAAGACCCAAAAGCGCTTAAAGCAAAAACGCCTTCTACTTCTTTGAAAGTTATTAACGGGCAAATAATTAGCCGCACGAGACAACCAGCACGCCTTAACATTATGACTGGCATGCAGAAATTGTCTGACAAAAATTTAGCTAATTTTACTAATAGTGATAGCCTTACGGCTGAAGCAGTTGCCTTGTTATCTGCTTTGGGAGCTTCTGTGGATTCTACGAAGGGGCGCGACTATAATTTGACTTCGACACAAACTGATAAAGAAATCATTGAAAATCCAAATATAGAAGATAAAAATTTAAAGAACATGAAGAGCACTTTAACTGATGCCAAAGATAAGTTTTCGAGCGCCCAGGATCCATTTTATAATTTGGACGAGGCCCCACGCCAATTCAGACAGATTCAAGCAGATAAAGCGAAAACCAAGAAAACACCACAACGAGCTATACAGAGGTTGGCGGCAGATATTGCCGTTATTAACAATAGCCGGCTTTATAAGACTAAGTTGAAACAATTTTCTTAAGATGATAATTATACATAAGGATGTAAAATATGTCGATCAATTATGCAAAATATGACATTACCATTGATAGTTCCGGACTAATTTATGACTTCGGATTATCGTGGGTCGATATCGTAGAGATCCAGACTGATTTCTCCGGCTATAGTGGAGATATAGAAATTGCCATCATACGAAATGATGTCAGATCAGAATCAGACGTTGATATAAGTCTTTTTTATGCCGTCGATGTTGGCGAAGCGGAGAGTTGGATGAGTTATGATCCCAGACCGGTCTGGACGACACCGTACGGCCCCGTAGTTGAAAACGGTACCGCCGAATTTGATATTACATATGCGCAATATGAACAAGACAGCCTTAATGAAATGTACAACATCGGCACATTTGAAGACATGGTAAGCAAGGGTGTGCAAAATGTATCCACCGTTGCCGCGGCCTCTTCCGTTAAAGCAGAAAATCTGATGAACTTTAAAAAAGCAAAGGTGCCAGGGGTGAGCTTATCGTCGGTTTCTGTTTTTGAAGGTGAAAAATCAATATCTGCTGGAATTTCGATTTCTACAAGCATGGTGACATCGACTACTGATGATGGGGGCTACTAATGGCCGAGGGAACGATACAAAAACAATTAATCGATTTAGATTTATTTTCTGGCTCATCCGATGCGTTTAGAACAGCTATCGGCGGCTTTTGGTATACCGTAAGCTCTTCTGAGGGAAGTGTGGTAGAATTTGAGAATGTCGATAGTAACTCCCCTCACAGCGGGTATTTTAATAAGATTGCCTCAAGGGCAGATGATTCTTCTTATATTAAAGTTGTAGATTCTGACATTATGATACCGAATAAGAAATTTCCTTTGCGTGTATATGGTGAGAGTTCGACAGTAAAGAATGATCAATTTTGGAAAACCATTTTTTTAGGTGGGACATTTGCGGAACTAAATTATACAGCACTTTATAGTGAAAAGATCTTTAATTATCGTTACAGCACATGGAAGGCGCCCTATCCGGCTTTGTCCGCCTCGCTACTATCCAATCGGGCTCTCAGTAAAATACAAATAAGCTACGACTATAATAAATATTTGCCTCGATATCAGACCTTCGGACAGGATATTTCTTCAGAATTATTGATGCCCAATTATTATATTTTGAATGATTTACTTACATATGACACATACGAAGCTGATGCCGACTTATTTGATCCTTATTTGTTAAAGTTTGTAACTCGCGAAGACACTTATAGCGAGATTAATTCACTGTTGAATGTTAATTACTCAACGCTTAATAGCGAGCTAACGGCGACCGGTATAGAGGATTTTGCGCCCTCTAATTACGCGCTTGATTTATCTAATCATACGTATTTGAATACAACCTATTTAACTTCTTCATTGCCGCAAGTTAGTCTTTCGTCTTCTACTACTGCGTGGGTACAAAATAGATTGAAGAATATTTTACTTGATCGCGAAGCTTTGCAAAAATTATATGTGGAAGATTCAATCGATTCTTATAGCGAACAATACCCATATTATATAAAAATTAGTTTCCCCTTGGACGATGCGTCAGATTTCTGTGATTCAATTAAAGATAACAATTTCTCTTCCAAGTTTATAAAGACGCTTTATATGGCCTTTAGCGATAAAATCGGAGCTTTAAGCCCCTCTTTGTCCCAGGCTACACTTGCAGAAAATTATTATTCTGGCATAATGGACTCAGAGGCATATTATAGCGTTAACAAGACTGCGACAACTACAACGAGAACTATAGATTATCCTGCATTTTTAGCATATTGCCACAATACTTATAGTTCTTCTGCTGAAAATTGCCTTTTTATTGGAGGGCGAAATTTAGCCCGAGATTGTGCGACAATGGGCGGCCGCGGCGCTTATCGATATTTTAATTCCGTAAGCTCTACGGAAGTTTTATCGGATACGATTGCATACTTGAGCAATTCTGCCAATTTCAATATCTCAGAACTTTCTGATATTTACGGAAATAACGAGAGCGAAATAGAAACATTGGCCTATAGAATCGAAAAGATTGGAGGACCCCCTACTGGCGATGGGGGGACGCAAAACGTATTGCAAAATTACTGGATTTGTAATTCAGATATGCAAGAAGATTTTGACTTTTTTGACACACAAACAAAATATAATACTGAGTATACTTACACTGTTTATGCCTATAAGTTGATATGCGGCTTTAAATACGCTCTTTCAGATCTGCTTCTTACTAAACAACTGTCCTGTTCAGATGCTGATGGCACGTACGGCTTACATTTCTATGATCCTTTGGATCCCGCCGAACCTAGCGCCGACCAGCTATATGATGTTGACACTAAGCCAGAAAACCTAAGCGAACTTGCCACTATGGCATTCATTACTTCCGAACACCCATATTTGGCGGACATGTATTTGAGCTATGAGCCCTCTTTACAGATAGTAGAAGTGCCAGTTTTTAGTAAAACGTTGAAGATTGTAGACAATCCCCCCAATGAGTGCATGCAGAGACCATATCAACTTATAGATAATTCACAAACAATAGGCTTTGAAGTGTCCTTGGGCGCCTTCGCTGATAAAACTTATCCTACTTCGATAACGTCAGAAGACGAAGTCGAAAAACAAAAATATCTACTTGCTAATGATTTGCTACCATCAGAAAAGCTGCCACGAGAAACGGTCTCTCGTCCCCGCTATATACAAATATATCGATTGTCCGAAAGACCCAGCGCAATCACCGATTTTGCTCAAAGCTTGATTAGCACAATTGATGCTCAGATTCCTAATTCAAAATATCCTTACACATTTAAATGGTTTGAGGATAGAATAAAGACGAATCAGAAATATTATTATCTTTTTAGGGTTCTCAACGCACAAGGTACAGTGGGACACATAAGTGAAATTTATGAGGCAGAACTAGTTAATGACGGCGGCTATTTGTATAGCGTTTTTAATGTAATTAGAGAGTCCGAATTAGAACAAAAGGTATTTAATAATCCGGCCAAATCCTTTAAAAAGCTATTGCAAATCAGACCACGCTACAATCAAACAGAGTTAGAAATGTCCGAATTACAGTATAGCCAGGAAGCATCATCGCAAGTAGAAAATTTGGGAGTTGGCATGGCAGGCGACTTGATATGGGATAGAACTTTTAAATTTCGCCTTACGTCGAAAAAGACAGGGAAGAAAATTGATTTAAACATTACTTATAGTTTGAATAGCGAATAACGAAAATCACAACTATTTACGTAAAGAGAGGAATATAAATGGCTTTTTTAGATAATTCTGGTGACATCATTTTGGACGCAGTTCTCACCGATCTTGGTCGTGAGAAAATGGCGGCTGGCGGTTTTAAGGTAAAGTATTTTGCTCTTGGCGATGATGAGGTTGATTATACGCTGTATAACAAAAATCACTCATCTGGCTCAGCATACTACGATTTAGAGATTTTACAGACGCCCATCCTAGAGGCTTTTACACAAACAAACGCAGCGATTAATTATGGGCTTTTGAGCACAACAGCCACAGAACTTCTTTATATGCCCGTGATGGCAACAAATGACAACACTCTCGGAGGTGCTGTTCGCCCCAAGCAAGCAAAAACTGGGGGAGATATTTATTGGCTAACTGACACATCAAACGACGCCCGGGCCGCGACGGCTGTTAGTGCTATTTTAAGAGAGACCGGTACGGCCGCAACGACCGACGAGAAGAACGGATATATGGAGGGTAACACCAATAATTATTTCATTTTAATAGAAAATGGGCTGAATACGACCAAAATTAAGGGTACAGCCCAAAATACCACATCTTATCTGGACAATTATGGGCTCGTAGATGATTCTTATTATGTGTATTATGACAATAGGCTCATGAGTACGGTATATGGGAGCGACGGGGCGACACTCAACAATTCCAAAGGCGGCACTGGACAGGTTACAGTAGCTGGATGGACTGCAGCAACATCTATTAGTTTGGATTTGGGGTTAGAAAATTATTCGGCCGTAAGGATTCAGGCATTTCAAGATAAGATTTACTATTCTGAATCTAACACCACGGACGATACATCGGTCTCCGCAATTTCCGGCCCCCGGGGGAATTTTACAGTTCTTTCTTTGTTCACGAAGCCCGATTTGGGAGATGAGTATTCTCTGTATGGGAATACTAATAACACCACATTATTTGGCAGTGCAGTGGACTTCATCGATACCACGGTGTATGTCCAGGGCGCTTCTACTGGCGCCACATTGCAGCTACCGATTCGAATCGTTAGAGCTTACGTCGCATAGTAAAAAGATTTTGGAGAATTTTTAAATGGCAGTAACAAATTTTGAAGAGTTGAACACCAGCACAGATGTAACCACCACTAAGACGCTGTTGTATGAATCGATTCCGCTTACGGGGACAGTCGTAAGTGGCACATACTCGGACTTGAATATTAAGAACTATACGCACGGACAGTTCCAGAGCGTATATGATTATCCATATTTGAGTTCATCCGCGAACCATATTTTTGATATTGCTCTCGGATATGACGAAGCCTCCCCTCTTTCTGGCTCTTCTGCTGTTCAGAACGCGAAGAAAATTAACATGTACAACCAGATGTCTCAAGTTCTTTTGGGATATACCGGCTCTGCCAATACGGTAAGAGTTTTTGAAACTGATCTTACTTTGGATAATAGCGGAACGGCTCTTAACGGCTGGTTCATCAATTTATCTAGATTGATCGGGAAGGATCAGATCAAGAAGGGCACTTTCAGCATGGTGCTGGCAACAGCCTCTTTCGAGGGCGGCGCTGCTGGAACTTATGAAAATCCATTCTCTCAAAGTGGAAGCGCCACAACTGTAACTATTCAAGACGTAAGTGCGTCTGACACCGGTGGCACAAACAACACATTTGGCGGCGATTACGGAGTTCTGTATAACACAACTTTGGCTAGTGCTTCTTCGACTGGCACAGAAGGAGACGGCTGGCCATGTGGTTTAATTTTCTATCAAGCCGGCGTACTCTTCCTTTCAAGTAGCGCTTTCACCGGTGCAATGGGAGATGGTGGCTTGGCGGCCCCAACTAATTTCAACTATTATCGCCCCGGCAACTACTATCAGAATCTGGCAGATACCTTCACGGGATCCGCGATTAGTGGCGCATGCGATGCCTTGCGACAAAGAATCAAGAACGTCTCCTTCAACAATACAACTGAGATTAACTCTACAATCTATTTCTGCAGAGTTCCGCATAATAAGTACAATCACAGTGCCAATCCTACATATTTGTCTAGTAGTCAAATTAGAGTTAAGTCGGTGGCTACCGATCCCCCGATTGCCTACATTACAACAATCGGACTATATAACTCTCAGCAGGAACTGATGGCTATAGCTAAGTTGTCTGAGCCACTGAGAAAAGACCCGACCAATGAACTTACTTTAAGGGTTAGGCTGGATTACTAGTGCGATGCAATGTCTATTAAGAAATTTGGACCGAATGATGTAATACTGAATACGATGAAAACTCACCCAAGTTGTGAGTTCCTCATCTACGACGGTCGCGTATATTACAACAATCAGCCGGAACTTTCAGGTGCATTTAGTCCGCAGACCTTAAATATTCAGCCAGGACATATCAGTTTATACGAATATAATATTGATAAGCTGTCTGGTTCTAATAATTTCATTTATCCTTATGTTACGAAAGATAGCGCCGGCGCCGTCTTTAGTACTATCGGTGTGACAACGTACACGAATCAATTTTCTTATGGCGATACGATTACCAGCAGCTACCCGATGTCTGCCTCGATATCGAGAGAGTATATTACAACGCCCTCCTCTTCGGCCACTGGCGAATTCAATCGACATTTTGTAGCCTTAAAGAACCGTTTGAATTTTTATGGCATTCGAAGTCAGCACTATAGGGTGACTTCTTCGTATGGCGATAAGAATGTGCAAACGTTGAATCTTGTCTCGATCCCAGAAATTTTCTTTGGTTCTCGCATTCGGCCAGGAACCGTATCTTTGAAATGGTATTTCACCGGTTCTTTAATTGGCGAACTGCAAGATTTGAAAAGAAATGGCGAGCTAATCCAAGTTGGCCCAGCCGGAAGTACTGGCTCTGGCTCTGTTGGCGGCGTCATTTTATATGATGAGGGATTCGTTTTATTGACCGGATCCTGGTCGCTGAACGGCGAAAGCATTCCCATGACTGCCGACAGTACGTCAGGCAATAGCCCATCGTGGATTTATTGGGCTGCCGGCGCAGATGATGGAGTTAGTCAGGCATCTACTGCTGGCGGTGGCGCCGGATCCGATTTTGTATCAGCATCGTTCGGATTTGACTTCAAGGGACAAACAAATGTTCAGGTGCTGACGATGTTTGCGCATGCAAAGCGCGGAGAAGTTAATTATTCGAACAACCCTACATATCTAAAGTATGGACAAAATAGGGTTAATGTATCTGCGTCTAACATCTATGAAGAAAATCCCACATTAGATGTGGCGAACATAGTTAGCTCAAGTTATACGGATTATAGCGCATCCTACAAACGACAGGTTTATATCTCACGCGTGGCCATCTATGATAAGAGTATGAATTTGATCGGTATAGCCACCCTTTCTAATCCTATTTTAAAAGAAGAAGATCAAGATATTTCCTTTAAAATAAGACTCGACATATAGTATAATAATTACATGATTCTTGGATTAGACATCAGCACGAGTATAACTGGAATAACGATATTAGACGAAAAGGGTGAAATAATTCTCTGCGAAGCAATCGATACGAGAAACAAAAATCATTTCCCCACGATATTCCATAAAGCTCAGAGAGTAAAAGATTATCTCTACGATATAAGAACTGAATATTCTATCTGCTCCATCTACATTGAGCAGCCGTTCACATTCTTTAATTCTGGCGGTTCTTCAGCCAAAACGATGGCCGCGTTACAGAAGTTTAATGGCATTGTGTCGTGGATGACTTATGAGCTATTTGGAATTAAGCCGGAATATATCGGCGCAACGCATGCGCGCAAGCTTTGCGGAATAAAAGTTCATAGAGGACAGAAAGCGAAAAAAGTGGTTTTAGAACATTTGTTAGAAACAGAAAAAACTTTCAAAATAGAGTATACAAGCCATGGAAATCCAAAGCCCGAGTCTTATGATCGCGCCGACGCAATTGTGATTGCGAAGGCGGGTTATGAAATATTGCAAAAAAAGCTTGACGAATAGAAAAAAGCTATTTTGCTGCTCGCGAATTTAATTAACAGAGCGCCGGTCAAATCATTTGACTCGCTTGACTAATTGTGTTATATTAAATAAGAGGGTCAAGTGAACAAATCAGAGGCAAAGAGAATATTATATGAGATTGCTGGCTACCACAAAACATCCGGTTCTGAATTACTTTTCAAGTGTCCGGTCTGCAATCACCACAAGCATAAGTTCTCTGTTAATTTGGACAAAAATGCTTTTAAATGTTGGGTTTGCGATTATCGTGGTCGTAACATTAGGCGCGTTGTTAGACGTTTTGGTTCGTATACACAATTACAAAAATGGGACCAAGCTACAAACCGCGTCGATCTTGAGAGATTTGCTGACCTCTTTGTGGAGCGAAGGGATGAGGAGAGCAAAGAAAGAGTGGAACTCCCGTCACAGTTCTTAAGTCTAACGTCCAAGAACTTACGAGCCACAGCAAAGTTTGCATATCGTTACTTGCGTAGTCGTGGTGTAACTGATGATGACATTCTTCGATGGAAGATTGGTTATTGTTTTGAAGGGGAATATCGCAACAGAGTTGTGATTCCTTCGTTTGATGATGATGGCGATGTGAACTATTTTGCGGCGCGATCCTACAACGGAGATTCATACAAATACAAGAATCCCAGAGCTTCAAAAAACATTGTTTTCAATGAATTGTTCGTAGACTGGAATGCGGATTTGACAATTGTGGAAGGCGTTTTCGATGCCATTGTGGCCGGAAACGCAGTGCCAATCTTGGGCTCTACGCTGCGTAAAGACTCGCGTCTACTACAGAAAATTGTAATGAACGATACGCCAGTTTATCTTGCCCTTGATCCAGATGCGGCAGATAAGGAGCGAAGACTCATTCGGATGCTCCTACAATATGATATTGAGCTTTATAAGATTGACGTTAATGGGTATGAAGATGTTGGCTCCATGCCTAGACAGATCTTTTTACAGAGGAAAAAAGAAGCTTCCTTTATCGATGGAGACAACTATTTATTGTTGAATTTGTTGTCAACAATATGAGGCTATGATATGAGATTAACTGAAGAGCGTCTCAAAGAAATCATTAGGCAAGAAGTTGAATATCGTTTAATAGAAAGCATTCTTGACGACTTGATTGTAGAAGAACTCAAGAAGATGGGCATCAATGAGGGTGAGTGGGAGGATGAAAAGAGACAACTGACACGACGTAAAATTCTCCAAATGCTCGGAGGTGCCGCTGCTGTGGGCGCGACGGGTGCCTGGATAGATAGTCTCGTCAAGGCCGACGCCGCAGAACGCCGCGCTTCTCGCCCAGGCCACGCCATCGCCGATGCACAGGCCGCCGCCAAAGAATCGTTGGGCGAATATGAGGGTCCAGAATTTGCAGAACAACAAGACTACTTTTCGAATTTAGATTTTACTGGCGCCATAAAAGACACAAACTCCCTGCCAGAAGATTCAATTGGCGCTGTAATATCTCAATTTAGGGTGCAAGGACTACCTAGTTTGTATATTTCGACAGAGGCTTTATTGGACAAACCTATTCCTAAAATAAAAGCGAATTCAGGTAAAGCTGCACTGGAATATTATCGAATAAAATACGAAGCTCAGCAAGATAAACTAAGGGCCCTGCTGCAACTTTATAAGGAATTGGTTGGAATTGGTCAGCTTGGATACGCCGGCGGCGCCGGTGCTACAATTGTAGTCAAGGCTGGGGGTCAACAGGTCCGTGTTTTGCCTCCGGAGTGGACAATATTGTTCCATTTTATTACTCAAGAAGCAAGTGAACTATCAGAAGAAGAGTTATTAGAATTTCGAGATCAGATATCCAGTGCGGAAATAAAGAGATATTATAATACGATCGACGCCGGCAAACGGAAAGCGATAAACTGGGGTCATAAGATGGGATTGCGCGCCTACAAATCTGGACGTACTGACATTACCCCAGAGCAATATAGAGAAGAGTATCCTCAAGATGCTTCCGAAGCCGCGAATGCAGCACATCATGGTGCGCACTTCTTTGATATAGGGTTTGCTGCTGGTGTAGCTGGAGAAGAAGAAGCGCCACCCGTCCCGCGCTAAAAAAAGTAGTTGCATTTCTATTTCTAGTGTGTTATACTATATTTGTATTTATTATAAGGAGACAGAAATGTCAAGACTATTGAAAGCCGCGGCCTGGAATGTTATGTTTATTGGGGCGTCTTTCTTTTTTTATACCATTTTTTATACCATTTTCACGTTAATGTTTGCATGTTGGGGGGGTGGTGCTTGAAATTCGCACATATAGCGGATACTCATATCAAAAACCTAAAGTATCACTATGAATACAACATTATCTTTGAGCAATTGTATGAGACGCTGCGGAAAGAAAAGGTAGACTATATCGTCCATTGTGGCGACATAGCTCATACAAAGACACAAATCTCCCCAGAATTTGTTGAGACGTGCTCACGATTCTTTAAGAATTTGGCAGAGATTGCGCCCACATATATTATCTTGGGTAATCACGATGGCAACCTTAAGAATAGCAGTCGCCAAGACGCGCTCACGCCAATTGTGGAAGCGCTCGATTTAGACGATTTGCATTTGTTGAAGAATTCCGGCGAGACTCATTTGAATGATGAGTTTTGTCTTAACGTGCTTTCGGTGTTTGATCGGGAGAACTGGTCGCCGCCAACTGATGTTAATAAGATCAATATCGCCCTATATCACGGCTCTATTAGTCGATGCAAAACAGACACTAATTGGACGATGACGTTTGGTGAAGATGAAATAAACATTTTCGACGATTTCGACTTCGCAATGCTTGGTGACATTCATCGTCGTCAGTTTCTAGACGAAGCTGGGCGCGTTTGGTACGCAGGCTCAACTGTACAGCAGAATCACGGCGAGACCAATGATAAGGGAATTCTCATTTGGGATATTCAGAACAAAGACGATTGGAATATTGAACCGGTTGTTTTAAAAAATCCGAAGCCTTTTTTCACCATTCCTTTAACTTTGACCGGCCGGATGCCGCGCAATATTAATGTGCCTGAAAATGCGCGTTTGCGCTTAGTAAGTACAAACAACTTACCGCTGGATTCGATGCGCCGAGCTATGGATGTGGCCAAACACAGGTTTAAGCCGGAAAGCCTTTCGTTCTTGAACCGCGCCGCTGGAGAACGAGGAAATGCCGAAGAGATTACGAACACTTTACGGGCAGAAAATCTTAGAGATATCAATATCCAAGAAGAACTGATTGATGAGTATCTCAAGGATTTTCAGACTGATTCAGAAACCTTGGAGACCGTTTACGAACTTAATCGCAAATACAATAAAATTGTCGAGGACGGTGAAGAAATCTCCAGAAATATTAACTGGAAGATCAATAGCTTCAAGTGGGATAATTTGTTTAATTATGGCGATAACAATTCGATTGACTTTCATAATCTCGCCGGCATTATTGGAATCTTTGGGAAGAACTTTACTGGAAAGAGTTCAATCATTGATGCTGTACTTTATACTTTATTTAACACGACTTCCAAAAATGAGCGAAAGAATTTGAATGTTATTAATCAGAATAAAGACTTTGGTCGTGGTGAATTAGAGATTCAAGTTGACACTAAACGCTATACGATTACGCGCACTTCTGAGAAATATATCAAGCGACTTAAGGGCGAAGAAACCCTCGAAGCCAAGACCGATCTGAATTTCGAAGTGTATGACGAAGTTGCAGGAGAAACAACTTCTTTAAATGGCACTACGCGCAACCAGACGGACGCAAATGTTCGGAAGCACTTCGGCACTATAGAAGATTTTTCTATGTCTTCCTTAGCGTCTCAGCATGCCGCATTTTCATTTGTCGATGAGGGCTCGACCCGTCGCAAAGAGATTGTCGCCAAGTTCTTGGATTTGGAGGTTTTTGACAATAAGTTTAAGCTAGCGAAAGAGGATTCGGTCGAGACTAAAGTTCTCTTGAAGAAGAATGAAGATCGAAATTTTGATTCCGAGATCGAAGAAGTTAATACCGATTTGGCAAAGGCAAAAAAGAAATCGGAAAAGAACTTCAATATGTGCTCAGCAATGAAGATGAAAGTTGAAGAGTTGGAAGGCTCTATGGCAGAATTGACCACACAGATAGATTCTGTACCGGCACAATATATTAATGTTGGCAAAGCGCTTTCGAGCAAAGAAGAGAAGAGTCGATTGCTAACAATTATTTCTGATAAGATTGTTGTGAACACTGCGGCTATCGATACAAAGCTTGAGAAGTTTCAACGGGCCCGCGATTTATTGTTAACAATTGATATTGATAAGTTGTATTCAGATAAAGCGGAGATTGACAAGCTACAGATAGCAGTTGAACGTCTGCGGGCAGATCTTGATGATATCGATAAAAAACAAAAGCTGTTGAATAGTATCCCTTGCGGCAATTCGTTTCCGACATGTCGATTCATTAAAGACGCGTATGTGGCTGTTGCTTCTACAAACGTTGTTGAGGAAGAACTAAAAGAGGCTGTAGCCAAATTAGCTGAGATGCGCGCAGAAACTATCGACAAAAGAATTTCACAATATTCTGTAGTTAGCGATTTGATGAGCACTTTGGGTTCTGAAATTAAGACGGTTAAATTGCAGAGAGAAAGAAGCAAGAATGTGGCCACGAATTTGCAATTTGAGTTGAAGGAAATTCAGACGAAAATTGAAGAGTATAATGAAAACAAAGATATCATCGAAAATCTTGAAAAGCTACTCAAGCAGCGCGGGCAATATGAAGAAGAAATAAAATCTACGAAAAATAGAATTTTTACATGCGAGAAGAAGACGCCTGACTTATACAAATTGGTTGGTTCTCGCGAGCAGAAGCTCGCGTCCCTTAAAGAAGACAAGGCGCACCATTTGCGCCTCCGACGAGAGTTTGCAGCCTACGATCTCTTTATGCGATGCATGCATGCAAATGGAATTGCTTACGATGTAATTAAGAAGAAGATCCCCGTCATCAATCAAGAGATTGCAAAAATTCTTGCGAACATTGTTGACTTTGAAATTTTCTTTGAAAGCAATGGCAATAAATTTGATATCTTTATTAAACACCCCCAGTATGACGAAAGACCAATTGAAATGGCTTCCGGCGCAGAAAAAACTGTGGCGGCCCTGGCTATTCGTTTGGCACTTTTGAGCGTGTCTTCGCTTCCGAAAGCGGACTTATTTATTCTGGACGAGCCCGGGACAGCATTGGACGAAGAAAATATGGAAGGTTTTATTAGGATCTTGGAACTAATTAAAGTGTATTTTAAGAACGTTTTGCTTATCTCGCATCTTGATTCACTCAAAGACTGTGTTGACATGCAAATTGTAATTGAAAAGAAAGACGGATACGCAAGAGTAAATCAATAGGAGATTGCTAAATGAAGTTGCTGATGGAAAGCTGGAATAAGTTTATAACCGAGGACGAGGGCGGCGGACAAGATAGAACCAACATTGCCGCTGTTCCGGCTAAGGATATTGTTACACAGTTGGCGAATGGGGTGATGGACGGACCGGTCGTAAAAGCCTTAGCCGACTATTTCAACCCTCAGTATGCACAACCACTTGGTGGGGTTCAGCCGGCGCTTACTCCGGAATATCTTAAGGCATTTGTCGATTCTATTGGCGCTGAAGCGCTAGTGAAAAGAATTACATATATTCAAGACAAGCTCCCCACGAAAGCCCCAGCTAAAGCCGAAATGCCCGCGCTAGAGCCCAAAGATGCCGAAAACGTCAAGGACGCCCTCAGCGACAAGGATGGCGGCGCGATGGCAATCGACTTCAACGACCCTCTTGCGGAAGATTTGGGCAACGTTAACTTCAACGACCCTCGCTTTCCGTCAAAATATACTAGTGGCATGCCAGATGATGTTAAAAATCAGTTTCTATCAAAGGGCGCCGAAAAGAGCGACGGACAAGCTGGAGATGATGTTGTTGGGGTGCTGATAGGTCAATCATGTAAAGCCTCTGAAATGAACCCAACACAATCTAACATTTTGTTAGGCAAATCATTAGCATTTGGAATGTCCGGCGGCTTCGCCGGCAAGAATTTAGATGGCTTTGCTACTATGAATTGTGATATTCTGGACGGTCATCATCGCTGGTCGGGCACGATCCTTGCTAGCGGCGATGGCGAGTTAGGCGGTATCACAAAGGTTGATGCGCCAGCAGAGATTGCAATCCCGATGCTTCGCGCAATTGGAAATGCATTTGGTAACGCACAAAAATAAGGAAACTAACAATGTCTGATAACGAAAACAACGACAAAGATGACAAGAACGAGTTTGACTTTCTTAAAGACTGTGTTGATATACAAATCGTAATTGAAAAGAAACGAGGATATGTGCGGGTTAACCAATAATTAAACTATATAATTATGGTGAGGTCGCATACACAATTAAGAGATCACAAATTTTTATTCTTTTTGGCTCTGATGATGACAACAATGGTTGCAGTCGCGTGCATCGATTATAACTTAAGAGAACAAATTGACCAGACCCCAGAAATTCTAGTAACGCCAACTGAACACGATTTTGGTGCTTTAAATGCCGGTGTTGAAATAGATACAATAAAGGTTATAGTTGAAAATATTGGCAACGATCTTCTAAAAGTTGAAGATATTTATCTTTCTTTTGGTAATGAAAATTTCACATTAGAGCCCTTTGAACTTACAGATTTGGATCCAAAAGAAAAAATAATTCTTACCATTACTTATGATCCGCTAACACATGAAAGCAATAAAGATGAATTAATTATTTTATCGAACGATCAAGATGAAGGAGAAATAATTATTCCTTTAGAGGGCGTCGGTGATGCGCCACTTATTTTAGTACAACCCAATCACCATGATTTCGATGACGTATATCTCGGCTGCGATGAAGGACTTGAATTGACAATTACAAATCTTGGAAATGTAGATTTAGAAATTTATGATGTTGATTATTTTACTACTGTTCCGGTAGATTTTTATCCAGAAGATTTCGAAATGTACTTCGGCCCATATCCTTGGGTT
>Ga0098044_1000103_pt1 | contig 46507 bp, 59 predicted proteins | sample 10_taG_FD_75053 | JGI IMG/M metagenome (GOLD analysis project Ga0098044, IMG submission 75053) | Marine viral communities from the Subarctic Pacific Ocean - 10_ETSP_OMZ_AT15264 metaG | ecosystem: Environmental > Aquatic > Marine > Oceanic | place: Pacific Ocean | collected 2015-01-16 | reverse complement strand
GATTCAGCATAGTCACATGGGATGGTAATGATGACTCAGGTGGGGCTTCCCCACAAACCGTATACCACGGACTTGGCGTGAAGCCAGAGTTTATGATACTGAAATCCCGAACACATTATGCTGGAGATGACGGAGAAGGCTTCAGTGATTTATGGTTCGCTCGGCATAAAGATTTAACCAGCGACCTCTGGTGGATTGACCTAAACGACAGCGGTTCGCAAATCGAATGGGGTTATATTTCGGACGGTGAGGGAGGTTATGACTCTGGCGAATACCCAGCCTTATCGGGAATAGACGCTAGTTCTTTTGATGTTAGCAATAATTTCAGCGATGGTTATACCCTGAACTATGACGATTCAATTGCGGGGAATATGGCCTCGAACACAGACAGTTATGTGGCGTATTGTTTCGCGGGGGTAGAAGGTTATTCAAAATTCGGTGTCTATGAGGGAAATGGAAATCTGAATGGTACATTTGTTTACACGGGATTTAAGCCAGCAATGGTCATCATCACATCGCGTGACAACGATGATCGATGGGTAATAACCGATAATAAAAGAGACACATATAACCCCATAAAAGGTGAGTTAAACCCTAACGCTGACACTAGCGAGGATACCTCCAGTACCCCTTTCGATTTCCTCGCAAACGGGTTTAAACTTAGGCGAACAGGCAATGTGTTTAACACAAGCGGATATGATTATATCTACGCCGCCTTCGCGGAATCCCCATTTAAATATAATTCAGGAGCTTAATTATGCCATACCAAACAGCAACCGGAAAAACACTCACCATTGATCGAGCGTTCACCTTGAACAACGAGCAATTCCCTTCGAACTGGCTTCGGCTGGCAACGCCAGAAGCGAAAGAGCTTCGTGGAATTTCATGGGTAGAGCCGCCCAAGCAGAATTTCAAGGACAAGAAGTGGTGGAACAATGTCGTCACTCCCGATGGAACGGTCACAAGCACACCGAAGGACATCGAGAGATTGCGTGAGGATTTGATGGCTAAAGCTAAGAGGACTACCTACTCACTCCTAGCACCATCCGACTACATGGTTATCCGCAGCATCGACGAGGAAGAACGCATGATTGATTCTGATTGGGATGACTATCGGGATGCCGTTCGGGTGGAGTGTCGGCGGTTATGTGAGGAATACAAACAAGCAGACTTTGAAGCAATACAGGTAGTCAAACCCACTTGGCCTGAGTCGCCTACTGAGAAGGCTGAACGGTTGAAACGTGAGGCACTGGAAGAATGAGCGCAGACTACGACCCACGAAGTATGGATTCCATTCTAACCAGAATGGAGGACAGGCAGATACATAACACCAGCAAGCTGGATGCGATTATGAAAGCAATCGACGAGCACGACACCCGCATCACTGAGCTGGAGAGTATTAAGTGGAAGGTTATCGGGTTTGCCACAGCCGCATCAGCGGGTGGTGCGGCGGCAATGTCCAAGATTTTCGGAGGATGAGCAGAGACGAGAGACAGAGCCAACGTCGGACCATACTGAGGGATAGCCCTGTTGCTGGTGGCCTTGGCCCCACACAGACTCACCTCTACATGGACGGCACTAAGCTGATGGCGCAGCAGTACGATGGTACTGCCACCACCGTCATTGATTTAGCTCACGGCCAAATATCCCCAGTGGGAACAATAAATCAATTCGGCGGGAGTTCAGCTCCTTCCGGCTGGTTGGCCTGTGACGGTGGACACTTTAATTCCGTTGGAATCTATGCCGACTTGGCTTCCGTGCTTGGCTGGCAGTATGGACGCACTGATTCCAGTGGGGCTGATGATGCCAGCGGAACCTATTTTAAAGTGCCGGACCTGAGGGGCCGTGTACCTATCCACAAGGACGCCAGTGACACCGACTTTGACACACTGGGAGAGTCCGGCGGTGCTAAGGATAGCGCAGTCGCCCCTCATACTCATGGATTAAGCTCAACAAGCCAAGGCGCGGGCTACCTTGAAGCCGTTGAGCATAGCGTGTGGGACATACCGGACTGGACCCTTGACAACAGAAACGAGGGAACCTCTGGCACTACTATGGCCTATGCTGGGCAATCAGCTTGGGGGTTTGAGGCTTCGACGGTAAGAGATGAAACCGGATACGAAAATGTAGGCAGCTTGGCTTGGCTAATAAATGACGGAGGAGGAACTCGGAGTAGGCCCAACAATGCCTTGGATGCTAAATACTACAACCAGAACTGGATGGAGACTTGGGTTCGGACTTGGGGGAAAGCCGAGGGCAGCACTGGGGGGCAAGCTGACGCTGGCGAGGATTTCACTTTAGCTGCTAACAACAGTGGAACTTCGCATTATTCAAGTCGTCCTCATGTCCTCCACACACACGCTGACCCTGACAAGAACAACACTTTCAAAGTGCAAGGGGAGATAACGAATGCTGGCACAGGGATAGATGATGGAGCCACTGGCACTGGGGCAAACATGGTTCCCTACGTTGTGGTTAATTCAATAATTAGATACGCATGATTACCGATAGAGGCAGACTAGCAGACGGCATAACCTCCCTGTCAGGAGGCATGGATGCTGGGCGTTCACCCGCTATCATCGACAAGACTCAGGTTCCCTACGCTGAGAACGTCACGTTCAGGGGTGGCTTTGCCAAGACACGCCCAGCTTTCCGTAAGCTGGCGTTTGCCACCAGCTCGGCAGCGACGGCCATGCTGGCTGCTAGATTCCAAGGAGCGCAGTATTACGAGGAGTCCAGTTCCTATAGGTTCTTTATCGTGGTGGCGGGGGGCGACATGTACAAGCTGGCGGCTCCGGCCTCTGGTGAGGAATGGGTTGTGACGGACATAACCAACTCTTTAACCATTAACGCCAGTGCTGAACGGGTTTATATGGTTCAAGCTGACAAGTACCTTGTACTTCAGGACGGCACGAACCCAGCGATTATATGGTCACACGACGTAGATGCCCGTGTTGCAGCTTCGGACGAGGTTCCTCAAGGCACAGGCCCGATGGCTTATGGCAACGGGAGGTTGTGGGTGGCAAAGGGACGCAAGTTCTACGCTGGTGACATACTTGGTGGTGCAAGTAAAGGCTCACCAGACGCTGGTGACACAGGGGTTTTAAAATTTACCGAGAATGCGTTGCTCGCGGGTGGAGGTGCATTCAGCGTAGCGGTGGGCAGCGGGGATATAACCGCGATGCAGTTCGTAACCACGGCCAACAGTGCCTTGGGGACGGGCGAGCTGATGGTTTACACGACAGAGGGAGCCTTCTCTGTTGTTGTTCCCGCTGACCGCTACGACTGGTATGGTTTAACCGACCCCATTCAGCGCGTTCTACTGCCTAGTAACGGCAGCATGAGCCACTGGGCTACGGTAGGGGTTAATGGTGACCAGTATTTCAGAAGCAGAGACGGGGTTCGTAGCATTAAGGAAGCGGTGCGCGACTGGAACGATGCCGGAAACACCCCGATATCCACAGAGGTTAACCGATTGCTGAAGTATGATGCCCAAAGTTACCTTCAGTACACCAGCGGAGTCCTATTCGACAATAGGTTGCTGATTACTTGTATGTCAGACCACGATAGCACCAGTGGTATTGGGTTCAATGGGCTTGCGGTGCTGGACTTTGATGTAGTCAGCTCTATGAGGGGTGATTCTCCTCCGGTATGGGATGGGTTCTGGAGGCTAAAGGTTACTCGTAGTTCGACGGAGTATGAGTTCGATATACTCCAGATATTTAAAGGGCAATTCAGCAACACGGACAGGTGCGTGTGTGCGGTGAGGAACGAAAGCAACGCACTGGAGTTCTGGGAGATTAAAGCTGACACCTCAACCACCAAGCTGGACACAGATTTAGTGGCCTCTGGTGGTGGCTACGAGGAGGTTACGAGCCGAATCACTTCCGAAATAGAAACCCCTTCGTTTTCATTTGGGCAAGTTGGTTCAGCCAAAGAGCTGGACAGTGCTGACCTTTGGGCTGATGACCTCGTTGGAACCGTCAGCTTCCACACAGATTTCCACCCTGACCAGTACCCTTGCTGGGTAAGCTGGCAAGATTGGTCAATCACATCCCAGAGTGGGCCTTCAGATTGTGACAGCTTGATAGATTACAAGCCGCAGTACAGGCCACGCATGAGGATAGCCAGACCTCCTGACACTGAGGAGCCAGCCGCTGGTAAACGCTTTAACCACGGGTGGGAGTTCGCAGCTAGATTAAAATGGCAAGGGCATGGTAGGGTTAAGATGTTCAGAATGAACGCCCGTGAGGTCCAAGAAGAACCTTACGCCGACGTTGTGAACCAAGACAGCACAAGCCACGGCATAGCATGTAACTGCATTAGTGGAGTGAGCGCAGCAACTAACGAGTAAATGGCTATAACGAACAATCAAGCATTAACGCTAACAGCAGACCCGCTGACTGTCAGCTTTTGCCATACCTCCCTTCAGGATACGCATGAGGAATTTGCAAATAAAATAACAGTTCCAAACATCGGGGCTGCTTTTACTGCCAGTGAATCCACGCCTACTGGGACTGATAACGACAAGCTATGGCTCAAGCTGAACGGTAGTGCTGTCCCAATAGGCTGGTACTACTGGGACGGGTCAGCTTGGACTGAGACATCGGTTCCGTTCACCGCGCCAACAGGCAGCTACGGGACTACCAGCCAGATTCCCAGCGTAACCGTAGATGCGAATGGGCGCATTACAGCCGCATCCAATAACACGTTAACCGCAACCGATAACGTGGCTATCCTTACCGGAACAGTATCAAACACCGGAACAATTCCATTGCCCAGCGGCTACACGGAGGGGCAATGCAAGTGGATGGTAGGGGTTGGGACTATAACCGCCTCGCACGGAGACCATAACTCAAATCATAACGTGACCTTTACGGCTGACTCTAGTCGGGTGGTCACAACGTCGGGCATAGGCGCGGGTATCGGTTCGGGTGTGGCTAACTATATTATCATAGGGGTAAAATGAAATCTGTAATTAATAAGGACGGGAAATTTATATGCACCTTTGAGGGTGGGGAAATAAACATGGATGACCCAGCTTTTGAGGGGTGCGAAGTTATTGAAGGGGATGCCCCCTTAAAAGCGGAGCAAGCTAGGATGGCTGAGGAATCCGAGGAGGCAATGAAGGCGGCAGAGGCTGAGAGAGACGAGGAACATAAGCATCTCCATGACTTAGAGGAGCGTATCAACAACCTAGAGGAATTAATTAAAACGCAATGAAACTAACACTTGGAGATATCAAAGGTAACATAAGCAAGGTGCTGTCCATGCCATCCACGGACACGCGAGTGGTTGACTATATCAACGAGGCACAGGAGCGGCTGGTCTATAAAGGTAAATGGCCTGGGACTTACCTCCGTTACGCAGTGTCTGACTCGAACGGGACAATCACTTGGCCTCGGCAACTTGAGACGATTGAATCATTCGCGGTCAGTGAACAACCTGGAGTCATAAGGAATAGCTGGTATGAGTTCCTTGAGTCTGGCCCAGGTCTTCTGGATAGCAATGACGGAGATGATCTTACCTTAGTGGACAGGGAGAGTGCCTGTTGCTTCAGCGATGTCTCCGGTGTAGATAAGAAACTAAAGGCTTATACCACTAACGATACTGACGCGAGCAAGACAATGGTGTTCCAAGGCTATGATGAGAACGGTGATTGGATACGCACATTGGACGGGAGTACCGTTATTGATGGAGAGAAGGTAACTCTTGGGGCCGTTGCCTCACCTATTGTTACCACAAACTACTTCAGCATTTTATCAGCCGTACAGCGCGACATAACGAGCTACAATGTCCAAGTGAAGGAGTACACTGTTGCCACCGAGAGGCTTATAGCAGAGTACGAACCTACTGAGACTCGGCCTGAATACCGAAGGAGCTTAATAGCTGGGCTTCCTGACCCGTCAACCAGAACAGTTACGGTGGTTGGAAAGATGCGTTTCATCCCAGCCCTTTATGATGCTGACTGGTTGTATATAAATTATGAAGCTGCCTTGAAGCTCATGGTTTTAGCTATCCGCAAGGAGGAGACAAACAATATGTCCGAAGCTGTCCAGTACGAAGGTCAGGCAGTGCAGCTACTCAACGATCAATTAATGCACTACCTTGGGGACGGGGCTGTAGCGATACCAAATTTTATTAACACCAGTACATACGGTGGGGGCGGAGTGCTTAATTACCAATAACGGAGTAAACAATGACACCAAAACCAAATACCTACGGGCGCAGACCTGATCCGATCAAACAAGTAAGTGTAGACCCGACAAAGGCCACTACCGATAAACTCAGAGGGGACGAGTCTGGACTAACCAAGGCCAACACCTTGGCTGATAACATCGCTGACGCTGATCTGGATTCCATCATGGCAAACCTTGAAAGGTATTTCCCAGGATTTACAGAAGGGACAAAGGAGTCCTTTGACCTTGGAAGATCATGGCAGAGAGGGGAGATGAGTCCAGACTTCGTGAAACGACAGGCAGACCTTGCGGCAGCGCGAGGGTTTAACCTTGGGTTCGACCCGTCCGACACACAGTTTGTAAACTTTGGGGAGCTGGCTAATTACGGACTAAACACCTATGCGGTTCAGCAGCAAGGAATGCAGTCTCTCAGTTCATTGCGTAATGAAGCCCGCCAGCTTGCCGCCCCAAGCCAAGCCCTTAGGCAGAATTATATTGGTAGCTCGTTCCTCTCAGCTCAAGACATGTTACGGGCAAATCAGGAAGAAGCGAATAACTCAATGCAAATCGCCAGTTACAATGCCAACCTTCAGGCTATGCCTGATGCCAGTGCAGTAGCTAGGGCAGATGAGCAACGTATGAATAGAATCTCCGGCATCTCAAGACAGAACCAAGGAGGGTTTATGGGGTACGCTTCTGGGGGAGCGGTTAATCCGTTCTTCTCCAACCGAGGACAATACACGGGATCGCGCTCCGGCTCCGGTTACCGTTCAGCATAAAGGAATTACATCATGGCACTCAACTTAATAACTCCAAGGTACACCGCTCCTGACGTAACCAAGTCTGCGTTGGCTGGTGAAGGTATTGCTTCTTCGCAAGCCAAGACAAACTTAGCGCAGCGTTCGTTTGCAGAGCAGCAACGGAAATCGCTTGTTCAGGAAGGGCAAGCAGATCGCCAGCTTGGTCAAGCAGACGAGAGGCTTGGGCAATCGGAACGCCAGCTCGCCATGAATCTGGCCAGTCAGATGCAGAGCATGTCCCAGAAGGCTGACTTGCATCCTTTACAGATTGCTCAGGTACAAGAAAGCATCAACAACCAATCTTTAAGCAGCCAGCTTGCTGCTCAAAACATTATCTTAGGGGAAGAAAAGCATAACCTTGCTATGCAAAAAGGGATCGTAGACCTCAGCAATGCTAGGGCTACCAATAAAATAACCAGTCGTAATCTGGCCATACAAAAAGAACAAATTGAGCAAGAGCCTATATTAAATAAATATATAAGTGCTTTAACTGGACGGGGCGCACTGGACCCCAGAGTTCCACAAGACCCGCCGCCGCCCCCACCCACCAACCTTAGTGGCGCGGCACATACAAGAGCGCAGAACGCATACAATGTTGCTCTAGATAATCATAGGGATAATCTGGCAAATAGTAAAACACACACCCGAAATGCAGAGTTAGTGACTGGGGGTTGGTTACTGCCAGAAGACATTAACGACCCACGGAAAGCTTCAATCGCGCAAGACAGGAAGACGTATGATAGGTTCGATAAAATTCTTAACCCCTTCATAGGCATAAAAGGAGTCCCTAATCATGGGTCGCAGAATGCCAATACACTACGGGAGGCGTTTACCGATCCACTTGGAATTCTAGACGAAAAGGGATTGAGAGCCAACCTGAAAGCCATTGAGGTACATGGAGCAGAAATATACAGTCACACAACAGACTCTGAAGGCAAGTCCCAAACAGTTTATCGTCCCACGCAAGCGGGAGGAACCGCTGGCCCCACCCTTAAAGATGTGCAAAGCCTAGCGGAATCCATTCACGAAAACAGGAATAATGAGGATGCGCCATTCTCTGATTCGTATAACGAAGCGAGGGATATACTCAGTCCACCAAGTCAGGCTGGGACAGGGGGGGCGACAGGAGGCTCAAAGAAATTGCCAACCAATTCACAGGTTAATGATGTTGTTCAGTACATGTTCGCTTTGTCGAGAGGGGACAAGGATGTTGAAGTAAGAAAAGACGAGCATGGTAAGGAACACCTCATAGACGATGAGTTCAATTGGAAATGGTACGACCCAGTGGGAATCCTTTCAGGGTTTGACCCAAAGGCGAAGGATAAGTCGCGTGAATATCTTAAAAAGCTTGAGGACAGTGGGGTGAATGTTAATTCGTTCATGGGCCAGCCAACCTCCTCCCCTAAAGTGGAAGGCAAGATATACTGGGATTTCCATGATGCTGGCGGCGGTGCAACTCAATTTGAAATTTGGACATATGACAGTGCTGGCAATTGGGTTCCGATATTTAAAAATGCCTTAACGTCAGGGAAAACTAACTTAAAAAAATAGAATGGCTATATTCCCAAGCAATCCTTACGCCCATGTCGAGGACCAAAAATTCCAAGGCGAGTCATTCATTGCACCGCCAAGTAACTCTTCAGCAGACGCTAAGGATCAAGAGCAGTCGAGAGCTGACAGGGAGGCAGAGTTCTTTAAGGGAGTTCGGAAACAACCTGAGCCTCTTAGTGGTGTCGCCTCTGAAGATGACACTGACGCACTAGAGAGAGCGCAACGGGACATCGCAAGGTCTGGGCAAACTGCATCACGGCTTGACACAGCAACAGGTGCATTTGCGGGGGGCGTAGCTTCAGGTGTTGGCGGCTTTGCTCAATGGGTTTCAAGCGGGTGGCAGCAACTATTTGAGGCGAGTGCCAACCTTGCCTATGGACTCCCTGTGCTAGAGAGGGGCGGGGTAAGCCAAGACCCACTCGACTGGGACACAGGCAACATTGTTTTCCAGTTAGGCGAAGGCTTGCAGCTAATGGCAGAAGAGATACCCAGCAGCCCTGAGTACGAGGGGGAAGTTTGGGCTGGTATCATCCCTCAAGCAGCGGGTTCTGTTGTCGGAATGATGTTAGGTTCCAAAGGTGTTCCTATTCCTAAAGGGGCGATGACTAGATTAACAAGGAGGACTCAACGCCGACCAGCTTCGTTCCAAGGAGAAGCATTCAAGCAAGGGCGTGTTATCAAAAGCCCAGTTGGCCCAGCTTTAGCTCCATCAAAAGCAATAGGACCAGTGCAAGCTAACTTGGCGATGAGAGGCTTGACAGATCAGGCAGCTAGGTTTGCCGGAGCTGGCGCGGGAATGGGAGGAATGGAAGGGTTCTATGATGCCAGAAGGGTGATGATAAACAAAGCCTTAGAGGAGGGTAGGGATCATTTAACCGAAGAAGAGATGGACAAGGCTTGGGAATCTCTGGCTTGGAACGCTCCGATGGGTGCGCTTGAAATAGTGGGCGCGGCGGGTGGTGGCCTAAAGCTGATGAAGTGGTTGGATAAAGCCACTAAAGGTTCTTGGGGGAACATGACTGCAAAGTACTGGAGAGATGTAGCGAAGGGAGCGGGGAAAGGGGCCGCTTGGGAAATTGGTCAGGAGAACACACAGAATGCTTGGCTCAACTATGGAGCAACTACTATTGCGGCATACGATGAAGGTAGGTCGTTATGGCAAGGGGCAAGGGAGGCTACTATAGGTGGCGGGGCGATTGGTGGGCTTATGGGTGGCCTTGCAAACGCAGCCTCAAGAAGAGGAAGGCTGCACCGTAGGCTAAGAGAACTTAGAGCAGCAGCTTACAAGTTGAGGAAGTCCGGCAGTGTTGAGTCTGCCAAGGAGATGGAAAAAAAGGGAGACGAGATAGAGTCAATATTATTAGAAGACCTCTACGGCCCCCCAAGGGATGTAACTTTTGAAGAGGCATTCCCAAAATCCAGCAGCGCAGAGGTGGCTAAGTCTGAAGTAAGCAACAGGGTCACATGGGATTTAACTGACCCGAATAACCCAGTAATGATTGTCGAAGCCGACGCAACGGTAACGTCAGAAGAGGTTCAGGAGGCCGAGAAAAGTTTAAGGGTTGCCGCCAACACAGTTAACAGCAATCAATTAACCTATGACTTAACTGACCCGAATAACCCAGTAATAACTGACAGCGAGGGAAGTGAAGTATCCATAGAAGAGGGCACACAGCCTGTAAGCACCCCTATTAAATCAATTACCTACAATGGTATACAGATTCAGGACACTAATGCAGACATAAACTCAGAGGAAACGAAGTCAGTTATACAGAGGGTAGCCCCCATGATTGAAGAGGCTGTTGTTTCTTTAGGCATGGACCCAAGTGCCATCACAATAAAAGCCAACAAAGGCGGAGGCGGCTTGAGCGTTGAGGCATCAGACCACACCGTAGTTAACGTAGATGTTGACTGGCTTCAAGACGTTGCTTCCAAGATGAAGACCAGTGACTTCAATGAGTACCTTGGTCGCGCAATAGACGAGGAGGCAAGGCATATAGCGATTGAAGACTCAATGATGTCTGACTTCGTGGAAGGGGGAGGCAAGGAAACAGACACTAAAGGATTCCTGGAGTACAGAGAAGGAAGGTTGAAGTCAGTCTACAATGAGATGACTGACGAGGAGAGGAAAGCTATTCGCAGCCGGAGAGGCACTCGCGGTGCAGTTGAGTCTGACGCCCAGCTTGCCAATGAGTTTGTCCGGCACACATGGCAGCAAATAGCAACGGGCAAAATAACTGAGGATTACCTTAACAACAGGGGTGCGATCAGGGGCGCGATTGAAGCTGTACTAAGATACTTCAAGCGACTTACGGGAACAGGGCTGAACCCGACTGTGCTTTCAGAGATTGAGACAGTAGAAAAATTCTTAAAAGGGAAGAAGCCTTCCAAGCCGAAGAGAGGTAAGGCTGCGGCTACCGAAACAAAAGAGCAACCAGTAAGCATCGACGAGGCAGCAGATGCAGCAGATGCTATGCTTGATGCCCAAGAGGAGCAAGCAAAAGAGGAGCAAGCAGAGGTTAAGCCAAAGCCAGCACCGAAGGCAGCTAAAGGGGAAGTTGATATAGAAGCTCTTAACAAGAAGATCAATGAGATGTCCCAGCAAGCTGCTGGTTCAAATGCGGGTATCCCCAAGTCCCTTAAAGAAGAGGCCGCGAATCATATCAGAGAAAAGCTTTTAGCGAAGGCAATGGATGGTGACTTCGATAATTTGACTGAGGAAGAGGCTGGCAAGCGCATTAACAGAATCAGTGGGTTTGCCGCTGTTGATTTTATTCGTAAAGAAATGGGGCGATCTAAGGATGGGGGCATCGGGAAAAGGGGGCTGGCAGCACAAGGGGGGTCTTTGGATGAAGCTACTGGTGAAGGAACACAAACTAAGGGGGACATTTTACAGGACGAAGAGCAGCAATCCCCAGACGATCAAGCTGCGGCTGCTGATAAGGTAAGGATGGTAAGGGAAGCAATTGCATCCCTCGATGAAGAGCATAGGGGCATCATTCAAGATGCACTCGATCATGGCGGAGCGCGGAACCCGAATCCAAAGAAAGGTGAAAAGGGTACTACCGCCAAAGAAGCAGCCAGCCGTCTGGGCCTATCCATCCAGCAGTACAAGACGGCCAGAGCGAGAGCCGACAAAGCTTTCTTGGACGCAATGAATAAGTTGACCGGAACCAAAGACCACCACCAGTGGGCCTTTAACCCCCTTGACGCTCTAGAAGAAGCGGTATATGATATTGACAGTGGCATCCAAAGAGACAGCATCAGTGGGGCTAGGACGGCAATCCTCGGAGCCTCGGAGCACCCCGAAATGGTTGCTGCGGGAATGGGAGAAGCGAGGATACCCACCAACGGGGCCGACTTTACGGACGTACAACGAAGACTTCAGTCAGCTATATTCCAGTCTGTCAGACTACTTGGAGATTCCCTCGGAAACTTCTACGGAGTAGACAGTCGCAAAGCTTCAGGACTTAGCTGGGCTTTACTCAATAACAGGAACGGGCAACTCAAGCCCCGCCGAATGGAGAACGGCACAATGGTTGAGGTTTCTCCTGACCTCATCAGGCAAGTCGAGAAGCTTCGCGAGATGCTTCCCAGTATTCCTGAGAGTGAGTTCACAAATCTTGAAGCCCTTGGCGGGGGTGCTGAAGCTGACGTTTATTTAGACAGGGATAACCAAGCTGTATACAAGGTTATAAATGCCGAGCGAGACGGGGGTCTAGGCAGAGGCGCACCCATTGGTAAATTCATCGAGGAGACTCGCCCTGAGTTCATGCCTTCATACCAGCAGCACCGTGAGTACACTGATATCCATACGTTTTCTGATATTGCCGAAAGGTTCCGCATCCAAAACAATCATGGAGGATTTGTGTTCACTGAAATGGTTGGGACGGTTGAGAAGAAAGGGCTTGTTGTTAAGCAAAGGTTTATTAATGGAACAGAGGGTAGGCTTGACGAAGAGAAAGCTAATGCTGAACGCGCTGGCTTGCTAAACATGTCACCAACCAAGGTTGACGAGAAGTATGGAATACCCGACTCGGCTGGCAACATCACCGCATTTGCAGAGACATTTATCCATGTTGATGGGGAACGCGCCTTCGCTCACGGTGACCTCACTGGAAGCGGTAACATCTTTATCGGTGAAATGGACGGGGAACCTTACCTGATAGATGTAATGAGCAAGGAGCTTTCCTCGGAGGAGATGGGCATCACTGAGATTAAGAACGACATAGAGAGGGCGAGCAGAGCTAAGAACAAAGGGCAAAGACAATTCGCCTTTGATCCCCTTGATAAGTACACTCCAGAAACCAAGGTCGAAGAGAAAGCCTTTGCGCGGGCGGATAAAAATAAGAGTAGGAACCCTCGTCTTGCGGTGGCCGCTGTCAGGATGGCTAACGATGAGATCACGGTTCAAGAGTACCGAAGATTAGTTGAGGAATCAGGTGAGGGCTGGGCCGTGAAGAGTGACAAGGCCAAGAAGATGAGGTCTGAAGGCTGGCTTTGGGTAAAGAAATTTTTAGGTGTTCCGAACAGGAAACAAATCCAAGACCACTTACCAAAGAAAGAAGACGGGTTCAAAAGGATCATGCTTCACGATAAAAACTGGGGTGAGGTCGAGGTGCGAATTGATATCCCAACATTTAATAGCTCACTGAAAAAAACTGGTGAACCTGTTTACGCTGTCACGATCCACAGTAAAGGAATGAAAGCTGTCCAAGCTTGGACAGATGTGGCTCGCGTTAAGAATTTTGAAACTGTAATCAGGCAAGTCCATGTTGAGGGAGAGGGTAAAGTTAAACCGATAGACCTTGCTCAGGGCGTAGGCAAGACCCCATTAGCCACAGTGAAAGGTACTTATGCTGGGAGGTCTATCAGTGAGAGTGAGAAGTGGGACATCTTTAACCCTAAGAAATGGGTGGAGGTTGGCTTTGACCCTATACGCTCCAGTCAGTTCATTGATGTAAGGACTGGTGATGTAGTCACTGGAGGCTCAGAAGCAATCCATATCGGCTCCCGTGTGTTTGTTAAAAACGATAGCGCACTGAAGAGTAAGAAGGCTCCCAAGGGTAGGTACTCTAAGACCGAGCAGTATGCCTTTGACCCAGTTGCAGACCAAGAATACATGGCCGCTGTTGAGGCGGGTGATACCAAGGGAGCGCAGTTGCTGGTAGACAAGGCTGCTAAGGCGGCGGGGTATAACCAGTTGGCCTTTCATGGAAAAGGAGGGATGAAGCGTTTAATAAAAGATTCGCCAATTGAGGGAGACTTTTTGCGCGATGACGCTGCCCCAGATTTTTCAGTGTTTGACCTTTCGCTTAATTCTCAAGGCGCGGCAGTATTCTCAGAGAGCAAGAGTGTGTCTCTTGGGTTCACTGAGAGAACCTCCAACCACCGGCGGTCTCCTTCCGATGTCTTGAAGGTTGCCCTTAACACGAAGGGGTTCTTTGATTTTCGCAAGCCAGCAGATGTGAGTGACCTTATCGGGGCAATCAATGCACACCCTGACATTGTTGCTCCCAGAGGAAAGCGCGTGAAAGGCGGCGGGGCTGGTAGCTTGCACATGAAAGCAAAAGCGGTGAGAGAGGAGTACACACTCGGTCAACTTTTGGAGCTTAGAAGAGACCCAGAGTACAAGACGATCCGAAAATGGATGGAGAGTGGAGACTACGCAGTTATTGAGACAAGGGGTATGTCCGACCTACTGAAGGGCATCGGCTACAAGGGTGCTATTGCTAGAGAGAGTGGAGCGTTGAGTTTTTTCGCCTTCGACCCTAACCAAATCAAATCCGCCGACCCCATCACCAAGGACGCTGACGGCAACGTCATTCCATTGAGCAAGAGGTTTGACCCAAGCAGCGATAGTATTCAGTATGCCTTTGATCCAAGGAGAAACCCTTCTCCGTTTGAGTATGAGCCTCGGCCAACGTCCGAAAGCAATCTGCCTTCTCCGATGGCCGACGTAACCATGCCTGATGGGACAATAAACCCTGAAGCCCCTATTGTTATATGGGATAGGGTTTCAAAAAAAGCTGTCAGTGTGTCCACATATAAGAACATCAAAAGAGCAAGGACTAGGGCTGACAAGCTGAACGACAATTATGGTGGGCATAGGTATTCTGCCGAGATATGGGATGGCAGTCGCGTAGATACCCAGCAACACGCCTTTGATCCAATGGCTGGGGCTAACCCAGAGACAGGCGGGATGGTCAACGCTTCTGATGAACAAATGGATCATGTTCGAGGCGGCAGCTTATGGGGTGGAGGAGAGTTCGGGTCATGGGGAGATAGGTTTAAAAGATTTATGACAGGTGGATATCTGTCAGTGGTAGATACCCTTGAAGATGTTGGGTTCAAGGGGTTGGCTGACAGAATATATACATACCAGATCAGGGTAGGGGAAGTTCAAGGGAAACTGATGGAGCCGTTCAGGCGTTGGAGGAAAGGCAAAACATTAGCCGAGATTAACAAGGCATACGAGGAGGCCGGAGAGTTCTTCAGGTTACGCGAGGATTACGGATCGCATCCGGCAATCCACAAGATGATAAATATGTTAGAGAAAGAGAAGGCAAAGCAGAAAAGAATTCCATCAGATGAAAGAGACTTCACTGTCCTTAACGACATGGAGGAACAATTGAGCAGCAGTTTAAGGGCAATGGCAAGCAAGGCCAGAAAGGATGCCGAGGCGTATCGCAACAAGATGGCTGGAGATTCCAAGACTCTGCTTGCAATAATAGAAGACACGGCTGACAAGACCGGAGAGATATCGGATGAGCTGGGGATCATGGTCGAGGAAGGTGGTAGATGGAGAAGGATGAGGAACCTGGGTAGGCTTCACTACCCAAGAGGGTTCTCTTCCAAGGTGATGGAGGTAATCCAAAGCCCAAGACTTGACCCCAATTTATATTCCCAATTGATAAGGGCACTGCGTAGAGACGGGGTGGTTGAGTCTGACAGGGAAGGCGAGGAGTATCTGCGTTCATTGGTGTCTTACTCTGAGATGTAAGGCGGGGAGTACTTTGCTAATGTCGAGAAGGCCCGTGGCCTGAGGTTGCCAGCAGAATTCTATGAGACCAGCGTGGATAACTACCTCCAGTTCCTGAATAGATTCGCGGATAGGGCCGCACAGATTCATGCCTTCGGCCAAACAACAGACGTAGATTCAGATGCCTTTGGTGCTGCGATAAAGTCTACTCCCAATAAGGAGATGCGTGAATATCTACAGGCTGTAGCCAATGATGTTTACCGCCGCAAACAAATCAGGACAGGAACTGATAAGCTATTCGAGAGGATGGTCTCAGTAACAGGGATCGTCTACTTGTCCGGCCCCTTCACAGCTATAAGAGATTTTGTTTCAGGGGTAATGCTTACGGCTGAACAGTATGGATTAGGGGCGACTGTGCCTCCAACCTTGAGGGCATTTGCTGATGCGGCAAGAGCAGTGGCACAGACCGCCAAGAATTTTGCCAAAAAAGATTACCAGACAGTGACTCCTGAACTGACAATGGAGGCCGAGGCTTTCGGGGCTATAAGGGAAAACTTCCTTCAGGCTCAGTTACTGGATCAGCGACTCGACCCAGATAATAAGGTTGACCAACGGTTAGTTGGTGTAGGGGAGAAGGCTTTATTCTTTAAGCAATCAATGGACAGGCTGGCTCGCGGGGTGACTATGGGGGCCAGCCTGAATTGGCTGACGGCTGCGTCGAATATTTATCAATCCGACCCCACCTCAAGTGCATCAAAGAAAAGGATCGCAGCATTGAAGAGGCTCAGGTTTTCGGAGGCCGAGGCTATTCAATTGCTGAACGGTAACGCAGCGTTAATGGAGGAGTTCGCCAGACGAAGCGTTGCTGAAAAGCAATACACCTACAGCTTGGCACAGCACCCGCTGTTTATAGGATCACATGGCCCCGTAATGAAGCTGATGTTCCAGTTCCAGAGGTGGACATTCCAGCGTGGGCGCGACCTGATTCGGAACGTGGTTATGCCCGCGATGAAAGGGACTGATGTTCAAGGTGAACGAGTCAGGGAAATAATGCCACTGATGAGGTTCGCTGCGTCTGGCATTATATTTGGTGAGCTACTCAGGAAGCTAATGGCATTGTTCACAGACAAGGAGGATGCGAGAGGGGCAAGCTTGGAGGAGATCATGCGGTCAGATAGCGGTTGGCCTCAGCTTCGGAAAGCTCTTCACCGCGCAAAGGATGATTTTGTTTTCACTGGGGCCACTGGATTCTTAGGTGACTACGGCATGATGCTCTATGAGCATACAGGTATAGACCGTGGGCCTCGGTGGAAAGACCCATTCAGGCCACCGCTATTCAACTTGCTACAGGACACTATCTCTGCTGGAACCAGCTTCGTTCAGAAGGGTGCAACCTTGACGGCTCTGCACCAAGAGCTTGCGGCAGCGGGGAGAGGACTCCCAGCCTTAAAGCAAGCAGAAGGATTGATTCGCGGGACAAACCGAAAGATTGGTTCCCCTTTCCCTTGGGGAGCTGACAAGTGGGAGGCGAGGCGGGACTTGTTCTACGTTCGCAACATGGCAAGGAGATTCGGGAAGGAAGAGGGCATGGATGTTGAGTCAAAGTTCTATGGAACCTTTGCCGCTGATGAACACACGGCACACAAGATAAAGCTCAAGGAAGCTTTAATGATAGGCGACTATGAGACAGCCAAGGAGGTGAGGAATGAACTCCTTGATGCGGGCATGACCAAGAGAGGCATCGCCTCATCGATCAGGTCAGGCCAGCCAGTCAGGGTAGGTATGCAAACGAGGGACGATGTGCAGAGGGACTTCAGGAAATGGATGAAGAAACATGTCCCCTCTGAACTCGACAGGGTTGAAAGAGTCCAGAGCCGATACACTAAAACTGCTCGTCTCCTTGGCTTCCTGAAGTAAGCATGGATAAAATCTGTTCGGGGGTTTCTGTAACGCCAAGCCATTCTGTTCCGCCTGTATTCTCATCGTCAGTTACTTTGACACAGGCTCCAGCGTTGTGGTTGATTGCTGGTTCGCTGAACCATACTATATGTTTTTTGTTTACCCATCTAGGTCTTCCTGTCTCGGCCCAGTGTAGTTTTACGAATTGATCCATCTTCTAGTTTCCTTCTATCGTTGTTTAATGTTGCACAGCAGCCAGCCCCAAAAGCTGGGGAGTAATCGGCCCTGTTAGATGGCATCCCCGCAATTATCTCATGGTAGATGCCGCACTTATATTGTCCTAAAGTATCTCCCTCTAAATACTTGCACCCAGAATTATCTGGGAGCATTTCGCCAAAGGGGCATGGGCCTTTCTTGCAGCACCAGCCAGACCTGAGACAGGGTTTGTGTAGTTCTGGAGTTATTGGGTGGCCTCCCATTTATCTGACACATCTGATATGGCAGCTTTCAATGCCTCTGCCTCGTCCTTGTCGCTGGGTATGCTCCAGTCATTCACGGCAAGCCCAGCCTCATTGCCTAGCACAAAGTAAACCCACACCTCATCACCGCTTGGAGTCTTAATGAACAGGTGCGACTCATCAACAGCCAGTATGGCCTCGGTTGCCTTGAGGAGTGAGTTGCCAGCCTTGCAGTAGATGAAGTCGTGACCTTGTTCTGTGCCGTATCCACAATCATAGTCCACCTTGATTAACTTAAATCCGCTGTTCATCACAGCCCGTATGGTTTCCCTTACTTCGTTATAATATTTATTCACTTCGCCACCTCCTCTATCAACTCCACACACTCATGGCATAAGCCAATCGGCGCGGCGTTCTTCAATGCCCACAACTCAGCGAGGCTGATCGTGGTGTCGGTCTTACACCCCTTGAGGCGTAGCACCAGCATCCCGCCCTCTTGGCTGGGGGCCAGCCCAGCTATCAGGTTGCGCTCGACTCCACTGGAGTCCTTGATCACTGTGGCTGATTCGCGAGCCACTTCGCCAGTTAGTTTCGTCATATCTATATTATCTTTCGGATTAACTTTGCTCGTTGGTTGATTTAATATCCCAGCCTGTAGAATTTCAGTCGGTTAATTTGCACAGCCCTTTTACTCTTGGCCCAATAGGGAGCCTTGATGCTGATGTCATGGAAATGGTCAGCCCGCTTGGTTGACACTGGCCCAGTGTGACATGTAAGCGGGGGCCACTTCAGCAATTCACCATGCACCCACTTGTAATGCGAATGACCTCGGTGCTTTGCTATCAAGCCACTCGGAGTCATTGGTTTGTTTAGTGGCTGGAACTGAAACTCAGCAGTCATTACCCTCCAGTAGCTTTGCTTGCGTTGCACAGCCCTCATCCAGATCACTTCGTACACGGCTTCCAATGAGGTGTAATCCCATTTGCCGTTGTGCTTGCGAGGTTCACCGCCAGCTTCAGCAATGATCAATGCGGCCATGAGGTCACGGTCTTTGCCTACTGGCCCATCCAGAGGCTCCCCGATTACAGGGGAGGCGAGGAGTAGGGTTGCAATGAGTAATTGTTTCATAATTATTTGTATTAGTATCTTCTTTTATTATTTCAATGTCGTAACTTTTTTAACAGGCTCACCCTCAGCCTCTGGTGTTTGAGTATCTCTTCCATTAGATTAATGGGCTTGATCAGGTAAGCATGAGGGTGGCAGCTTTCTCTGCCTGTCAAGGACAGCTCATCCTTGCTCTCCATCATAACGTCGAGTAGCTCTTTCATCTTCTCCTCCATCTCCTTGCTGTGATCATAATGGAATTCAATGCCCACCTTGGAGGTGGTCTTGAATATCTCGAATAACGTTGGCGTGTCTTCTTTACTATCTTTCGGATTTCCCATGATTATTTTAGCTCCCGTAAAATACGACTGTAGGTAGATGGTCTTTATGCCAGCCTCGATAGGTGGCTTCCAATAATGCTAATGCCAACTCAAATCTACGATATGGCACTTCGCCCTTGTCCAGATCGGTTTTAACCTCTTCACGCAAGAGGCTGATGGCTTCAATGATTGGCACAGGGCGTAGGCCGTTGCCGTGATTATCAAGCCGGAAGACATCAGCTTCCAGTGTGCTTGCGTACCTCTCTTCGGCAGTCGGTACGCGCTCTCCAGAGCTATACATAGTGGTATCTGTAGACCCCTCTATCGTCTCGCGGTATCGTTCCCCTCGCGGCTGGGCGTAGAGCCAGTAACCATTGCCGTCGCTGTAATTATGGCGGTGGATTCTTTTAGTGAGGGGGCCATCGCCAATGCATTTCAGCTCCAGCTCGGCTATTGGGTAAATCCACTTGTCCTCGTTTGTCTCGCCCACTATCATTGTTACGTCATATCCCATAATTATTTGCCCTCCTTGTTTAGCTTCTCTTTGATCACATCAAAGTCCTCTTGGAGCAAAGCGTCCATGCGTTGCCCGTACTCCAGCATCTCGACTATCAAGTCTTGCCCGTTATCTTTGCCCACTTGTGACTTGGCGATCTCGATTGCCAAGCTGAAAAAGCCTTGGTAGTTCGGGGTTATGTCCATAGTGTCAAGTTGGTTGTGGCCTTTATTCGTTTTCACGTTTTTGCGCTGGTTCATTAGGTCGATTCTTTTAGGTTTAGTAGCCATGATTATTTGCCCTCCACTTCGAGGTATAACTTCTTGGCCCTCACCTTTAAGGCAATCTTGTCGCCCGCTTGGAAGCGTTGCTTGGCCTTGTTGAACCAGATACGCTTGTCACCCCGCCCGTTAGCACGGTAGCAGCTAACCACTACGTCATCGCCTTCCATGCGGGCATTGACTTGAACCTTTTCACCCAGCTCAAGCTGGTCGTAATCCACGATGCCCGCTTCTTTAAGTAGCTGGCGCGTGGGTGCGTTGCAGTCACAGATGCTCTTGTCGAGCATGGTTTGTGTGATCTCAATTTTTGATGCTTTCATGTCTGTATTGTTTTTCGGATTAAGTTTGTTCGTCGGTTAAATTATTTTTAAGAGGGGGCCGAAGCCCCCCCTGTTTTATTACGCAGCAAATGCGATCTGGCATTCGTCAATCTGCTCGGCAGTATATCGATCAGATAAACGCTGAGTCGCCTTGCTATGTAACCCAAGGGAATCATCTAAAATCCCTTGCACCTTTTCAGTGCGCTTGCTCATGGAATCAAAGTTCCATGCTTTAGCCACCTCAGTATGTGCATTCAACAGGCTCCACGCATTGCGAGGCTTGAAGTCCACATGCTTTGGCTCTTGCCATTCACTTACCCATGCCTCCAGTTTTGAGGCCGGAGTGCGGTGATCACGGGAGCCGCCCTGAATCGAGCGCATCATAACGTCATGTGCATTGCGGTCATTGATCCGGCTTTCCCGATAAACATCGGTGCGGATGGCATCGTAGTCAAAGAGGCATGTCACCTTTTGAATCGCTTCACGCATTAACTCAGGCAGCTCGACTTCAAGGTTGAGCGTGTGCTTCCGGCCAACTACAACCTGTGCCGAGAAGCACATGTTATCACAAACCAGAACATGATTTCCGGCCCCCAATTGGCGGCTGAAATTCATGGTATTGGAGCCTCGAATACCCAGCGCATGATTCTGGCCGGATACCTCACTCTTAATGCCAAGCACCCCGAACAGATCGTCATAGCCTCTGCTTGCGGTGCGGCCATTGGGGTCAGTAGCTGCTGGCCCTTTACGCAAAGAAAGTTCTTCGCTGATAATTTCCATCCCAACATTGGAAGCCACGCTCTTGACGAGGTCAACATATTGACCGTGATGCATCGGGTAATGGGTTTCAGTTAAAGCCACTGGTGGTGGCTCGGCTTTGAGCTGTTCGAGTGTTACCTCGACTGCTCCTCCGTGGTTTATTAGTGTTGTCATATCTATATTACTTTTCGGATTAAGTTTGTTCGTCGGTTGTTTTATTTTAGCTTCTTGTCCAATTATCTCTGCGCTGATCGCTGTCGCACCATTCTTTAGCGTGACTTAAATAGGTTAGCTTATGCCCGCTTGGGCTACAGGCGTACTCCTCTTTCACTCCCTTATAGTTGTACACCTCCCAGAACCTTTGCTTTTTCACAGCCTTCAGCATTAGGGTAAAGTCAGGGTAGGGGCTGATACGCTTACCCGTTTCTCCCTTGACCAGATACCCGCGCACCTTGTTATATGCCTCGCGTTCCCAGTGGATGTTAAATAAAAAGCGGGCCATAATTATTCGCCCTCCTTACAGGTAACGCTGCGTACAGCATCATTGTCTGGTACATAAGAATACTCGGAGTGAAGCAAGTCACCCGCACCATCCAGCACTTCGTTTACTGCGTCTTGCTCACTGGTTGCCTCAACCTCGAACGTAGCGCAATGAATTTCGTTTAGTTCTACTTTGTATAATTTCTTTGGCATATCTATATTGCTTTTCGGATTAACTTTGTTCGTCAGTTGATTTATTTTTATTAAAGTGTCTTTGATCTGGCGTGAAATAATTCCAGCCATGAAGTCAGCTCAGGTTCGTCGTAACTAAAAAAGCAAACGGTGGTTGGCAAACCTTTTGGCCATAATAGACGCCCTCTCATAGGCCGAGGCAATGTTACTCTAATTCTGTCATGCTCCTGTTGCTCCCACTCCAGATCAGCCTCTCTGCCAGCCTTCTTAATTCGGTCAGTGATGCTTCTCCGCTTGGTGGATACGGTTTGTCCATTTACGTTAATTTCAGTCATATTATTGTTCTATTTATTTTTATTAAAGTGTCAGTGCCCTAGTTTTTTTGCTCACCCGCATATGCTTTTAAGGTTATTGCTCACGGCCTACCGCGCATGGGGCACTAAATTGTATCCTTAACTACGCTGTTTCCGATGGGGCCAAGATTAACTGGGCCTTTACTAGTCAGGGGCCGATGCGTCTTGGCCTCCAGTTCCTCCCTGAGCCAGCTCCCGCTAACATGGGGCTTGGGGGCATACTTCGGGTCTATAGCTGCGTTATACGGGCAATCCAGCACAACTCCATTAGGTAGTTTCAGTAGTTCCATAAATTAAAATCTCTGTTCAGGGGTTTTCGGCCATGAAGAAACAATCTCCTTCGCCTTGCGCTGAAGGTTGTCCACCAGCTCTTGCTCGGAGCTGGGGGTCGGAATGAAAGCCGCCTCCAGTACCTCGGCTACAAGTTTTATCTGCTCTTCGTTCAGTTTGTGATCTGCCATAACTATCTTTCGGATTAACTTTGTTCGTCGGTTGATTTATTTTCCATCCCATCCACTTAATGTGCGGGCTTTACGCTCTATGGCCTCTAGTTTCCTGAGCCAGAGGCACTCATATGCAGCCTCTTTTTTAGTGGCAAAGGGAGTAGCAAAAGGCATCCAGTTGCCGCGCCCCATATTGCCAGCGGCTACCCACTGGCCTTTGTCATTTTTGATGGGCTTATAATTAAGCATAACTGTCTTTCGGATTAAGTTTGTTCGTCGGTTGATTTATTTTAATCGATGAAACTCCGCATCCTGTGCATTGTGGAAAGCTATCTCTCCCACGGGGTCACCGCTGTGGTCAGGTAGATCAACTCCAATTGGCTCAAAAACATCATGGCCGCATGTGATTACATCCCCCTGTTTAAGTACCTCCTCGACCATTGATCTTTGCATGGAATCGAGGCGGATATCATCGGCCTTGACTACATCAAAGATTCTTTCACCAAGGTTTTCATGGATTCTTACTTTCGTTGTCATAACTGCTTTTCGGATTAAGTTTAGGCGTCGGTTGATTTATTTTTATTAAGGACAATAAAAAACCCCGCCGAAGCGGGGGCCAGAGGTGATACCGACAGCAAAGCCTTTACGGTAAGGGCACTTGAGCTTTACAGGGTTGCTAGTTCACAGTTTACCTCCATATCCATTATTCGGGTCTTTCCCTGTTGGCATAACCAGCCAGCTCTCGGCTTGAGTCCATCCCCTGAATTTTTCGCGGGCCTTTTCGACGGCCTCGCCCTCTGTGGGGTATTCAAGGTTATTAGAGTAAAATTTCTCGTCCTTATAGACTTTGAACCATACTTTGTACATGTTAGCCCCTCCCCCCAGACTTGTTAATAACACCCCAGACAATTTCAGTGCCCTTTTCAATATCGCCCCCTCCAATCTCTTCACGCTCGTGTGGAGTCGTGATATCCGCCGGAGTGCATTCTGGCAATGCGTCGGGATACCAGTAGGCGCGAATTTCATCGTGATTGGTAATGCGGTTTTTAATTTCTCTTGTAGTCATGTTAGTTATTTTTCGGATTGAGTTTGTTCGTCGGTTGTTTTATTTCAGTTATTATTACAGGGAACAGATTTCCCCGATGGTGAAGCCGGAGCCGGAGGATTTCAGAGCCTGTTTTTCGGCTTCAATTTCGCGCTGTTCATCTTCAAAATCTTTCCGCATGGATTCGGACAACCTGTCGATATCCCCTTGCATGTCGTCAATATCCGCCCTCAAAAGCTCATCGGTTTTTGGCATGTCATGCCATCCATGTTTGCAGCCGTGGGCGTCTTTGTTCATTTCCACAAGGCAATTTATTTGTAAATACCAATCAAGTTGCAAAGGGGTATAAATTCCATACTCCGCCCAGTGGCTGGTGTCTTCGACTAGTTGCCACATTGGGCTTTCGGCGTTTTTACTTTTCAGATATTCGGCCAAAGGGGAAAGTGGTGGTGGTGTTTTTGGTATTGCTTTCATGTTAGTTACTTTTCGGATTAAGTTTAGGCGTCGGTTGTTTTATTTAAGTTAAACTTGGTCGGAAAGCCAGTGTTTGATATTGGAGGGAATTTGGTGCATACCGACACACGCGCAATGCATTTCCCCTTCCCATGCTGCGGCGTGTAAACTCGCATAGGCATAATTCCCATTGCGTAAGTTTTTGAACAGAAGCTCCTGTTCTGGATCGGCTTCCCCTCTATTTCGGATGGCATCGGTATAAATGACGTAACCACCTCTTGAATCGACAATCTTAAAAGCTGAAGATGGGTTTAGGTTTTTTGGTATTGATATCATGTTGGTTTTTTTTCGGATTAAGTTTAGGCGTCGGTTGTTTTATTTAAGTTATTAATGAAGGCCAATCGCTACGGTTATCCCTTTGAATTTTGCCGAGCCGCATGCATGGATACCACCTAAAACACATTCCCCGCATTTTGACGGGCAAACAAAAACCTTTTTGTGTCCGGCATTTTTCGCAGCCTGTTTTACTTCGCGACGATATTTTGCCCGATTATCTTTCTCTTTTGTTGTTACAGGGAAGGCCACAAATTCCCCGCGAACACAATCGAGCTTTTCCATTGCGGCCAAATATTCGGCATTGTATCTACTACCAGCAGATAGATTCAGCAGATAATTCTGAGGAAATTTCTCGGTTTTATTATAGGACAAAAACAAAGGCCATGATTTAGAATATCCATAGGCTTTAATGTCTGGCCGTAATTCCAATTGATTAAACCAAAAGCGCATTGACTCAATTGAATCAAAATCACCATCGACATATAAACGAAAATCAATGTTTGCGGGCAATTCGTTAAACTTTTTCGCAAGCGTTTCTTTATCTCTCAAAATCAAAAGCGTATTTTGTAATTGGCGGAAAAACGCAGAAGGATAACGCCAAGCTTTGAAGGAGTAGCAGTATTTTCCGCACGCACCAAATCCAATGCATGTGATAATCGGCAACGCGCTAAAAGCATAAAATGGCAATTTAGAATTACCCTCCATGAATACTGTAAAACGTGGCTCTCTATCCTTCAAAAAGGATAGCATTTTTTTGCCTTCCACATGCCACGCGCCCAAATGGAACCTATGGCTTGTGGATAGTTGCGCTATGGCTTTGGCGAGCTTTTCACGTTGCTTTTCAGATAACATTGGCTTGCTACCCAAAACTCTCACGGTATCTTTGTTTTTCGCCTTGTGAGCTTTGGCTTGTTTGGCTAGTAAATCTCGCAAGCCCTGAATCAATGGCTCTAGGTTTTCTTGTGTGGCAAGGTGGCCAAGCTTTAATAATTGCTTCTGCATTACAATTACTTTTCGGATTGACTCTGGCCGTGTGGACATAAAAAAAACCCGCTCTATGGCGGGCATGTTTTAGCTTTTAGTTTTGGTCTACATGTCCATAGGGTAACGGCTCTCCAAATAAAGATCACAGGCTGCGTCTTCATTTGAATCATGGAACCTCTCCATTTCCTTTTCCTCTTCCTTTTCGTTTAATGCGGCCACCTTTGAATCAATGGCGGATTGCGTGCCGTTTGTGGTGATTATCTTTAGATCACGCGCAGCATGGCCGGAATACTCTAATATGTCGCCACGCTCATATTCCACAGTTTCTTTGTCAAAATCTCCAAACTCCGGAGACCATTTGCCGTTTTCCTTAATCAATAGTGAATAATATTTCATTACAATTACTTTTCGGATTAACTCTGGCCGTATGGGCATAAAAAAGGCCCGCACAATGGCGGGCATGTTTTAGTTTTAGTTTTGGATTAACCGTAATTCGGTTTATTCCATTCCTTCACGGTATCAATCGAGACGTTATTCATTTTGGCCAATAGATCAATAATAACAGCTTGCTTGGCTGCATACTCTGGGGAGTCTGTGCGATGATCGCTTAACTCTGCCAATAGCTTGTCATATTTCTTTTGGCGACAATCCAGAAGCATTGCGCTTGCTTCATTGTTCAGTTTTTCCATTCTGCCTGTTAACTCGGCCAAACCCGCTTGCGCTTTTTTATCGAGTTCGGAGAGCTTTTCAATGTCTCTAGAGACTTTGGCCAGTGTTTTGAAGTATTTGAATATATTTATCATTGCAATTACTTTTCGGATTAAAGCCAATCGGGTGATAAAAGGAAAAGCCGTAGGTAGTGGAATTCGCCCACACTTCAACCCATGACGCGCTGCTCTCTATATAGTGTCAATTTGTGGCAAGGTATCACGGCAAACATATAATAGTGCTGCTTTTGTGGAGTCATGCACCCGCACGGCTCACACTATAAGAGTGAAAAAAGGATGCTTTTTGTGGATTCGCGGGGGTGGGGGTGGGGGTGGCCGACCCCCTTTTCCGGCGCGGTGTATATTATATATACGGGTGTGTGGAATTTTTTTGGATTTTTGCTACTATTCCCACATATGGCAAACAAGATTAAACATGACTGGGATGCTTTGGAATCAGAGTTCCTCAAGGCCAACGTATCTCTGGCTGACTTTGCGAAGCGCAAGAGGATCAGTTACCGCTACCTTGGCAACCGAGCTTCAAAGGACAACTGGCTTCTGAAGCGAGACGAGCTACACCGCAAGGCGCGTGAGGAGGTGAAGGCAGAGATCATAAAGCAAGCTGAGGATAACTCTGCTGGGGCATTGATCTGTGACTCGAAGGAAGCTGTGGTAACTCGGAGCAAAGCGGTAGGGGACAAGCTCTATACTCTATTCCAGGCTGCTTCTGTTGCGATGACGCAAGGGGACATGAAGGAGATGCGTATTGCGATTGAGGCGTGGGTGAAGCTTGACGATCAGTTACGCAAGATACATGGGGTTGTTGACGACTCTGACAAGCCGCTGGTTAACATCAATGTTCTTGCTGCACTGCCAACGAAGGAGGAGATGAAGCGGCAGATGAATGAGGTAGAGGCGACAATAATTCAGTCTTCGTGATCATGCCCTTGGGGAGTACGCAGTAATCGCCGAAACCCTGTTTATCGTCTGGGTAGTATGAGGAAGCTAGAACTATGTGGTCTTTCTTTACCTTCTTAACCCAGCCCACTGTGACGCATTCGCAAGGTTTTGCGGCCTTTAAATCCTCCATCATGTACCCCGCCGCGTCGAGCCAACTGACGACATAGAGGCCGTCCATCTTTACTTTTACCACCATGCCTCAATGTAGCATCTCTTGAGGAGGTGTTAAGCACGGAGTTAGATATCTTTCTTCCTTTGGCTTTTACGGCGTCTCTTTGCCTCCTCAAGGCATTTTGATGCCAGATCAGGGTCATCACCCCTCAGGGCAATATTCGCGCTCTCTAAGGCAGAGCTAGAGGTCTTTTTGTCAGAAAGGAATACGAGCGCAATACGTTGCCACTCGGTTTTGTCGTAAGAGCGTATGGTTGGCTTGTTGCTCATATGTTGTCCCAGCTTCTGAGGTCTGAGAGTTTTTTGCCGTAGGGGCGGGCTAGAAGTTCTGGCAGTTCTTTTGCCATGTCTGCGTTGGTTGGTTTATCCACTCCCATGTAGTCACCGCATTTGAAGCAATGGCCAGCCTTGTATCCTATCCCTCCGCAATGGTGTTGGGTTGTGACAGGGTTGCTGATCACCCGTGATTGGCTATTGCTGTTGTCGATCACAATCGGGCTAATTTGATTGTCAAAGCAAAGAAGGCTAATGCCAGTAGGATGTCGATGATGAGGCTAATCTTCGACATCGAGTAATCGAATAGGTATGTATGTTCCGTCTGGTTGCAGTTCCATTTCCTCCTCGAACCAGTATTTTGTGTCCCACGACTCAAGGGCAAAATGGAGGAACAGAACGCTTTCCCTTCTCTCAGCAACAAACCCTCCGCTCCTTATTAGGTGGTAAGGCTCCCCGCTTTCCGTGACATCTTTAAGTATCCTGAGAGCCTGTTCCCTGTAGGCTTGTTCATCACGATAACCCCAGCCATCTTTAGTGAGAGCTTTCCACTCTATAGCCTTACAGGCTGTTGCTATTTTATCGAAATCAATTTCTCCCATGATTTCTTTTATGCTTTTGTCCCAGTGCTCTTGCGTTGGGTTACTCGTTATTTCCATTAGTTTTGCCTTTCCTATTTAGCTTTGCCAGTTTGTTGTTAGCCCATACACCTCCAAGTTCTGGGATGTACTTCGCGGCTTTGCTCAAGTTCTCAAAGGCTGAGACTATCCTCAGATTATCTTGATGGTGCGCTCCGCCGATGGCTAGTGGTATCATGTGGTCAACGTGATGAAGCTCGCCTGTTTGGCTCATAACCCTGTGGCACTCCTTGTATAGCGCATATATCTTTGCCTTGTCGGTGGTGGGGAGCATTGCCTTGAGCTTTCTGGCCTTGTATTCAATGTAGCGTGTATATGTCTGCTCCTTGTTCTTTTGATAATACGCCTTGTTGCGCCGCCTTTCCTTCTCTCTCCACTCCCTGTCGCTGGCCGTTGATGCATACCATTCTCTGCACTGACGGTTGAGCTTCTCCTTGTTGTTCTTGCTGTACTCTCTCTGCTTCAGGAGTCTTTTCTTCCTGTGTTTCTGGTGCTGCTCTCTCCCTTTCTTATTCTGAGCTTCAACCCAATCCTTGTTCTGTGATTTAGTTATATGGTACTGCCTCTTGTATTCCTTGTCCTTCTCTAGATTTTGAAGCCTCCACTCTTTACTGTACTCCCTCTGTTTCTCACTATTCCTGTCGTACCATTCTTTGAATTTCTTTTTTCTGTAGGGTTTCAGTTTTTCCCTGTTCTTAATCCAATCCTCCCTCTTCTTTGCTGCCCTTTCTTCTTTATGCTTTTCCTCCCAAGCGGCACAAGCTATTGCCGTTTTTACCTTTGTTCTGGCTTTCGAGCATGGGTTGCAGCGTACTCTGGCGTAGTGTCCTGTAAACTCCAACCCGCAATCAGGGCAAGTTATATGTCTGTCAGTTGCTTTGCTCATCGTCCAGCCAGCTCCTTGTAATGTTTCACTTGCTTCTCCAGCTCCTCAATCTCTTTATTCTTAGTGTCCTCTAAAGCTTTAAGTTGATCATTGTGTTTAACCCTTAGAGATTGGAGGTATGCCCAAAGGTCTAGGGCTTCCTCTTCGGCTTTCTCGATTGTGACAGTCTCGTCTAGGCAACCCCCGTGGGCTTCTTGTCCGGCATTCCATTTAGGTCCGTATTTCTCTACAAACCTTTCTAGTCCCGCCTCTCGTATTTGGTCTGGTGTTCTACTCATTTCGTTCCCCTCTTTCTCTTTGGGGTTTTGCCGAAAATTAGCTCATAGTTAGAGCGGTACTTCTTGGTGTTGCTTTTCCTTGGCTTGTCGCCTTTCCCTGTTTTAATTGGCTTTCCGTCGTATCCTATCATTCGTCATCCTTTGTTATTGTGTGATAGACAAGGGCTGTTGTTTCGCAAGAATCGTTGGGGCAAGAAAAATTAGAAACAATGCCCTCCTCCTCTACTCCATAATCATCGTAGTCGTGGTCGCCACCCCAGATCATCATTGTCCCACAGTGCCAGCAGTCCATTACAGTTTGTACCCTTTCCTCCGCATAAGCTCAATGCGGTGCATTGTTCTCTTGTCATAAGAGCTAAGACCTTTGAGCCTTTGGATTCCGTTAATTACTGCACCATGATCCCTCTTCATCGCTCGACCTACTGAAGGCAAACTAAGTCCCAAGCTTCTGAGGCCAGCGTAGACCATGAACCTTGCAAGTGAGGTTTGCTCGAATCTACGTTTACCTCGGATATCTTTGGCTGGGATTCCTGTAATCTCTTCAACGTCGTCTATGACCATGTTGACTCTGTCGTTATCCTTCATAGGGATAACGCCGCTACGCTGACCGCGCATCTCTCCGTATGTGTATAGCATTTCTGTGTTAATCATTTTCTAAGAGTATTTTTTCATATGGGTTTATTTTGATGAAAGCATTTAGCTCGGACTTCAGGCCGTCACCTTCTGTGTTTTGTTGTGTCTCCGTTTGGTCGTAGTGGATCGGGACCGTAATCTTTCCACTGGCATCAGCGATCTCGAAGAACCAGTAGCATTCCATCGGTACACTGGCTAACAGGCCAAAGAACGGAACACAGGTCTCTTTAGCAATATGGCGGCAACGATCTATCTTTTTCTTTGAAAGAAGCCATTCACCACCCCATTGCTCTTCGAGAACCTCATCCGTAAACCACCTTGCCTTAGCTTCGACAATGCCGGACACCCTTAGGCCCATTGAGTGAAACTCCATAACCACAGCATCGTAGGCTGCTTGGTGTTTGAAGTTGGCAGACTTTGATGGAGTCTGGGCCAAGACCAAGCGATTCTCGGCTGAGTAGTCCACTAAACAGCGATCTATCACGGCCTTCGCTAACTTTGATTTTCTGGATTCGTGTTGCATTTTTAAAAGAAACGGCCACAGCCGCGACTAGAGGCCCAGTTATTACTGGGAAGGAGGATGTCGCGGGATGTTGCTGTGACCGTTGAATTCATTAGGACCATTTCTCCGTGCGTTTACCTGTCGCGTCCACGACATCTGGCTTTTTTTCGGAGCGGCCATTCCTCTTGGAATTGCGCTGGCCATAGTAATTTGAAAAGTTAGAGGGAGCGAACAGGGTAGCGGGCCGAAGGTATTGAGCATACTTGGTCCCCTCCCAATCTTTCGACTTGGAACTTATCATCTGGATAATCCCGACCTTGGTCACCCCCTTCTCACTCAGGCGAGCGCGTAAAGCGGTGATGGTTGGTTTGTTCATCCCAAACGAAGAACCGCTAACCTCATTAAGGTGAGATATGATTTCCCCCACCTCTTCGATACGTTCCTTGTCTTTGTCCTTATCCTTGTCTTTATCCTTGTCTTTGTCTCTGTCTCTGTCTTGTCGAGTATTGATAGTCTTAGCTATGGGTATCGATAGGGTATCCCCTAGTCTATCGCTAAGGTTATGCTTGTCTAAAAGCCTAATTACAGCCCTATGAGCTGGGCATTTTTCGTTCAAATTGTCCCCGCACTGGAAGGTAACGAAGGACTTAATCCACACCTTAGAAGCCTCTATTTGCTCTAATCGCTCCCCAAAAGCCCTCAAGTCCTCCTCGGTTAACTCCTCCCCAATCGAGAAACTGGCCAGCGGTAGGTTTACGTCCCAAACCCCGCAGCCGTCGGCTTTGTCCACCATGTATAACCACAACAATTTAAGCTTTGGATCGAGCTGCTGGAACCAAACCTTCTCCCATTTACAAGTTTCAGTGAAACGCTTCATCGCTCCACCACCCTTGGCCTTAGTGACTCAACTTCAATCATATCACCAAGAGCATCTTCAATTGCAAATTGAGCCTCGACCCTATTCGTTTCGCAATACTCCATCGAGGATGATATCAGCTTAGGGACGGTGACTGAGCATGACTCAATGAACCCTTCAGGCTCAATAAGCCCCTTGTCAACGAGCCGCTCACATGCCAGCAGCGGGTTCTTGATCTTTCGCCGTGGAGAAACTGATCGGTGCGTATAGCCTGGGATTGAGTTGACATTGTCATTGAGCCTCTTGTGGGCTTCCTCCTTGATTGCCTTGCACCTTCCCTCCACCACTGGGAGCATTGCCAGCGCGTCACTCATCTTCTCTCCAGAGATCGAGGACAGAGTTGATAAGGCCATTAGGGCTGACTGAGCTTTCTGCGCTGCCGGACAATCAACCTTAGCCTTGCAGTATCGACACTGGCTAACACCAGCAACAGGCACAGCGTCCTTGCTTTCTACAGCGCGGAGCGTCTTGGTCACTGACCTCCTTGCCTTGGCAAGGTTTGCTTTGTCGTAAAAATAGGTATGAGGCGGGCCGCAGAGTGGCTGAATGATAGCGACATAAACCTGATCCAGCTTATGCCTGAATGCAGCAAGAACCGCATACGCCTTTAGCTGAGAGTTCTCTGGGGCGCGTTGCACTGGGATAGGTCCGGTCTTATAGTCAAGCATGAAACCCGTGGACCCTTTAACGGCAAGAACATCCGGCTCACCTGAGTAACGCTCATCGCGATAACGGATGCGTTGTTCGTTGAAAAACTCTGGGGGACAATCCTCCCAGTCCGGCCACACCCTCCTGAGCAGTGCGTTGCGCTCGTCCAGCATTTGGCTCGCAAGCTCCTGATCCCTTTCACTAAGCCCAACAGTATTGGGGTCTTTCAGGAAGTCATGTATCTTAACCCCCCTAGTAGCCACATCACTGGGAGCTTCTTGCCTCCCCCGCTCTGCTTGAAATTTAAATGGACACTTCTCTAATGCCGCCCAGTCACTCCCAGATGGCATTCCTCCCCTAACATCTTCCTTCAAATCTTTCACAACTCCTCCTTTTAATTTCTTCTATTGGCAAATCAAATCCAGCCTCAGTGCTGATTAACTCCAAGCCTCCACCGTAAAAAAAGTAATTTAAGCTAACGATAACTTCGGCATCGCGGCTTGGTAACCCTCTCCCTACAGGGGAAGCATCCTCTGTAATAAGCTCACGGGTGACTGCCAGCCGCCGATCAAGAACAGCTTGTTCTATGATCGCGGCCAGCAGACGTTTAGTCCCGTAAGTGTCCACTCATCTTAATTGAATGGCACATCATCAGCAGCAACCGCAGTCTCTTCATGCTGATAAGCACCCTTCACCTCACCGAAGCCATGATTGTTGCCATCCCTTACCAGTTCAAGGATTTGAATTGCCTGTAAATAGCAACTAACACCCTTTTTTCCAGCCACATTAAAGCTTCCAGACTTGACTTCAACATTGGCAATTGATCCATCCCCAATTGCTTTGAGGAAGTTCTCTTTGTCCTCATTAATAATTTCTTTACCCGTCCCGTCCACTACTGCGAACTCATATTTAGTTCTAGGAGTGATGTACCATTGCCATTCTGGGGTCGGCTTGGGTTTTCCATCCGCATCAACCCGATCATTGCCGTGCTTGGGATCAAGCCCAATAGCCTTCAACTCTTCAGCCTTAGCATCATCCATCTCTGAACAATGAACCGAATACTTGCCGTGCTCATCAGGAGCCACAAGTCTCGTCCAGTTGAATTTCACCTGTTCTAGGGTAACTAACCCTCCAATGTTTATTTCTTTTTTCGCCATTTTGTATATATGTTTTGTTGTTTTGTTGTTCCTATTCGGAAATTTTCTTTAAGGTTATAATGCAACCCTCCTCACCCTTTTCCACTTTGCGTACCCGTACCTTTATCTGGGGAATCTCCTTCCAATTGTCGTCGCACGGCCACAATGACATCGCAGACTGTCGCCAATGCGCCGTCGAGGTCGCGTCGTCTGAGGTCTGAAAACAGCATTTCAACTTCGAGTACAAAACCGCTGTAGCCTCCTCCATCCATTTCCGTGCCTTCGGCGCAGTAATTAATCTCTTTCCGCAAATTATCTTTTTGTTTTTGAATGCTGGCACGTTCCCCAGCCCTTGGATGCGAATGACCAGTTTGTCTTTGGTAATCATCAAATTCCTTTTGAGTCCAGCTAGGCATTTACAGGTTCAAAGTCTGGGTGAACAGGGCGGCTAATGTAAACTTCAGGTTGCGGCTTAGGAGTGACGTACCGTGTGAACTTTGGCTCAAATTGAAGCTCAACCTCTCCAGTGGGGCCACTGCGGTTCTTTGCAACAATAAGCCGAGTCAATTCGTCATAAGGGTCGTCCTTGTAAAGAAAGTGAACTTGATCCGCGTCTTGCTCGATTGAACCGGACTCGCGTAAATCAGACAACCTTGGGGGCCGACCCTCGCCCGACTCCACGCCACGATTCAACTGACTAAGGCAAAGGATCGGGATGTCCAATTGCACCGCCAATACCTTCAGGGCGTTACTAATCTTGGAGACCTCTTGTACTCTCGACTCCGCCTTGGCATGGACAAGCTGAAGGTAGTCCACGATAATCAATTTACATTTATGCTTGCGAACCATTCGTCGAATCCGAGCAGACATCTCGACAAGATTGATTCCATGCGAATCGTCAAGCACCAGCTTACTGTTTGCAATGTCAGTTAACGCCTTGTTAAGCCCAACAAAGTCAGATTTAGTTAACGAGCCGCCGCGTAAATCACGGGAGTCAATACCTGTGCGTCCCGAAAACGTCCTAAGAATGAGCGCAGTCGAGGCCATTTCTAATGACAACACGCCCACAGGGGTGTCTCCGTCAACAGCTAAGTGTTCAGCTATTCCCATCGCGAGGGAGGTCTTCCCCATACCTGGACGCGCTGCCAAAATGATAAGTTCTCCCCCGTGAAAACCAGTGGTTTTCGAGTCGAGAGCGGGGAACCCCGTAGGTATTCCAGTGCATGTCCCCTTATGGCTAAACGCACTTTCAATTTGGAGCATAGCTTGTTTCGCAATGTCCCTTATACCGAGTCCCCCGCCCCCGCCTTCGTCGAGAGCCGCAGTGAGACTCAAACCACAGCTCTCTAGCTTGTCATCATCATCGGTCTCCTTGGTCCTAAGGCAGTGGAGAATTTCGCCAGCGCAGTTTTCTAAACGTCTAAGTTTCGATTTCCTCTCCAAGCACCCAACGGCATAAGGGAGGTGAGACGATGAAGCCACGATCTGAGGGAGGGACGAGAGGTAGGCTACCCCCCCGACCTTTTCGATGGAACCAAGCTTATTAATAGCTTCACCACGAATAGACCTGATATCTATGGGCATTTGGTCGCTGACCATATCGATCATCAGCTTATATAAATTCTGATGCCTAAAATCGTGGAAATCGTCTACTCGAATTTTTGCAGCAACCTCATCTACCAACTCAGGCTCCAAGAGAACACAGGCTAGTACAGCAGCCTCCTCGTCATATGTTTGGATTATCTGCTCCACTTATATCCTCCTCTCCATTAAACCTCTTTCTTAAAACTGGCAACGACTCGCGGATGCAAAGCCGAATGATGTCCGAGACGTTCGTCTCATAAAGCTCGGCAGCTCCGGCCAACTCCTTTTTCATGCGCGGGGGGCAGCGAAAAACAACAGACTCTTTTACTAAAACTGAACTCATCTCCTAGCGGGTTATGTATAACGCTTGCATGACCGAAAGGCGAGCCTGAAAAGGACTAAGTATGGCAAAAGTTATTAACACGGCACTATGTCAAAGTACTTATTTGCTTGGTCTTTCTTTACCAAGGTTCGGTAATTCTTGAAGAGCATTTCATGGTCACCATGCCCCAAGGCTTTGATGGTTGATTCCTCAGAATTAAGAGCGAGATAGTAGCTGGCAAAGCTGTGTCGGCAAGCGTCATGCGGCCACGGGCTGGTTACCATTGGCTTGATTTCGTCCCAACGATTGTCCCAGTTTTTTGTCGGCAGAGTGTACCCCTTTTCGAGAGACCACTTGAACCATGCCACAAGGTTTTCAGGCATATCTATATACCGATCTTGGCGATCCTTGGCATAGCGGGCGCGGATATGAAGCGTATTCCCTTCAAAGTCTATATCTTCGTACCTAATACTTGGAGCTTCGCGCTCTGGCCTGACCCCAGCAAAGAGTAAGGCGGCAACTCGCGCTGCCATGTCAGGGAAATCTCTTTGGACAATGTGCATCATTTCCTCAGACTCCCTGAAGGTCAGGATTTCTTTTCGGTTTTCCTTCTCCTCCAGCTCATCTTGACTGGCTTGGAATTTCCCAATAGCTCCAGCGGGAGAGTACGCAATCATTCGCTGTGCTTTTGCCCACTTAAAGTAACTTTTGATCTCTTTCAGATATTGATTCTTGGTCGTGCTAGTCACGGGTTCTCCCGCTGAATTAGCTTTTGTACTGGTGAGGCCATTAATCCACTCGAACAATATGTCCTCATCGCAATCCATTACCTTCTTTACTGCAAGCTCACGGCTGAATCGATTCATCATAGACTTCAGGTTGCTATATCCCTTACCGATTCGCGGCTTTTTGTAGGCAAGGAAGTGGGTAATTGATTCGCGAAAACCCTCAGTTATTGGGGGTCGAGCCTTGTAACGCGCATAATGGCTGCAAGCGTCCACCACACTGAACCCCGAATTATTAGCGATTTCTTGGGCATAAATCCATTCAGCCCTTTGGAGCATGGAATATTGAGCAACGCTTTCACCGTTTTCCTTGATATCCTTTTTAAGCCGCAGCAACTCCTCCTCTGCCTCCCTTTTGGTGGGGAAACTTAGCCGCCTCCGCTTGAAAGCAATTTTAACATCGAGGATATATTTGACCTTACCCCCCTCCAGATTTTCAGAACGAATAGTCATTTAAAGACCGGAGTGTAATACGCACGCATTACATGTCAAGGCTATAATATCTTATGGCCGCAATGCGAGCGCATAACAACTTTGCTATATGAATCGCTTAACAAAAAAAATCTTAGTGCTATAAGTAAAGTGCAGTCGCGTTCTGCCTAAACTTCGCACTACACATCTAAAGCCCTACGGAGCGTGGCGAACTCTGCGGCCCTATCGGCAATGGCCATCCGAGGACAGGTGAAGTCTGTCTGCATCGGGTGATGAATAGGCTTCCAACTTCACCTACGCAACACACTAAAGAGAAAGGTTTTCACAATGGCTTGTGGAACAATTTTTCAAGCGTTTAAAGATAACGCTGAGTCGCTGGGCAAAGATGTCCATCGTAAAGCGACTAATCGTAGCGTGTGGCTGAATGCTCTCCCAAAGGGGACTTATCCTCTAGGGACAGGGCTGACTCAGACCACTTTTAAAATAGAGAACTCACTCCCAACTGACGACGAGTTAGGCTGGGAAGCAATCCAAAACACCGGAACCACATCTGCTGGAACCCTGAACAATATGCTTACCGCTGGCGGTTTGTGTGACCGTTCATGGAACGACGTTGAGTGGGGAATGTCGGAAGACACCTTCTCTCCAGAGCGTATAAGCATCCGTGGTCCTGAGGTTTGCCAAGAGAACTTGAAGTATCAGTTCAACGTAGCTCGCTTCCTTGAAGCCTACGTCAACGAGATATCAAAGCACTCTAAAGCAATCCTTGAGAACAAGGTTCGTAACGAGTACATGACGAAATCTCGTCAGGTCACAATCACAGGAGCAGCCGGATCAGAAGCTCTTGTTGACAGTGCTGTAACAGGCAAGGCAATTCACGACTCCGCTGGTGGCGTGAATGAGTTGGCTGATACCGCTGAACTCCTCCCAGGCCACTTGGATCAATTAGCCATCAAGCTGATTGAGTCTGGTGCTACTGAGGGTGACTCCAACGGGTTCGTTGAACTTGGGTCTAACGGCCCTGTGTTCCCATTAATCATCGGCATGGAAGCTTCTAATAAGCTCATAAAGGCTGATACTAATGTTCGCACTGACTACCGCGAAAGCAGCAAGAGCAATGAGTTGCTCGCAGCTATTGGCGCGGATCGCGTAACTGGGAACTTCAGGCACGTTGTTGTCACGAATCCTCCGCGTTACAAGCGTAATGGAAGCGCAGATGGTTACCACCGTATCAGCGAACGCGCTGTTCAAAGCCCAGCTCCCACTGAGGGCGTAGGTACACAGATCAATGAATTGTACATTGGTAAAGATATCTCCGATGGAGATGGTGTGTACGAAGCAGCTATCGCGCTTGTACCAAGCGTGATGCGCCAGCTTGTTGTCCCAGCCACAACCCCTGGAAACCTAGGGTTCAGTCCTCTGAACTACACGGGTGACTGGCAGTTTGTCACTGGTGCATACAAGTTCGCAACCGACTGTACCGACGAACTAGAAACAAAAGGTCGTCACTTCGGTTCATATGAAATGGCTTTCGAGCCTGTGTTTGGTGAGCATGGGGCAACCCTACTCTTCAAGCGCGACGGCGTTGTAGCCTAATTGCTTGTGTCGTCATCACGGGGTGGCCCCTTCGGGGGTCGCCCCACTTTTTCAATTTACATGAAGACTAAGAAACCAAAACCCAAGAAAAAAGGACGACAAAGTGGCAACTACTAATACAAAAAAAGAAGCCCCAAAAGCGGGCTATAAAACAACAGAGTTCTGGCTTTCCACAGCAGCAGTTTTAGCTGGTGTGGCCATTAGCGCGGGACTCGCTGATCCTGACGGTGCGGGTGCATGGGACAAGGTGATAGGCGTAGTGTGTTCGCTGCTCGCAGCGATGGGCTACACCATCTCTCGGTCTAATGTTAAGACTGCCGCCGAGGATAATAAATAATGATAACAGAACTCCTTGCTGCTTTAAGGGCCGTGCCGAAAATTTTGGACGCCCTTGAGCGGCTTGGAGACTGTATGACCGCCCAAGTGGCACAGCAGAGGAAGGACGACAAAAATGAGCTTGTGGAAGACATTATTACTGCTGCTGCTGCTCGCAGAAAGCAGCGGTTGTCTGGCGGTGAAACTCAACGGATTTCAAGAGATAGCGGAGAGACATCCGGTGGGGATGGAGGAGGCGACAGTGACTCCTGAAGGCACTGCGCTCATTCGAGACTTAGGCAAGTACATAGCTGATCTGGAATATCAGCTAGAAAAGGGCGACTAACGAGGATGGATGGGGACCACCTCACATAACAAAATTCACGGTGCTGCTGCTGAAATGCTTGTGGCGCATGAGCTGATGCGCCTTGGGCATGGTGTGGCACTTCCCCTTTCAGACACAGAGGCTTACGACCTGATCGCCACCAAGGGCGGCAAAATGTGGCGCATACAGGTAAAGGCCACAGGTACAATCGTCAACGGCAACTACAGGATATCCTTCCGTCACGGCCATCGAACAAAAAATCCATACACAAAGAAGGACGCAGATTTCTTCGCGTGTGTTTTATATTACCCAACCGGAACAGGGGTTTACGTTGTTCCCATTGACAAGCCGAAAGGCGGCAAAGGCATATTCTGGGAGGTAGGCAAGCATGGACGCTGGCCAAACAAATGGCCTCGATGCAAGTGGGAAGATTACCGTAATGCTTGGAACCTACTAACCTAGACCCCCAGTCATTTCAGTAACCGATTCAATAAAGCTCTTTTCCTTTACGGCTGTATTTGAGCCACCGCTAGTTACTGATGGAGTCGCACTCCCTTGGGTTTTTATTTGCTCCCGCAAACGCCTGTTTACCTCTATAGCTTCCGCAAGAAGTTCACGGTACTTAGGACCAGTTGCTGCCCATAAGCTTGCCTCTGCCAGAGATTGTGCATTATTGTCACCGGAAAATATATTCCTAGCTGCATCAATTCGCTCCTTAACTTCAGAGTTCCAGCCGTTGTCACCTTCGCGAGTTTGGTAAAGCTCAAGCCCCTTTTGAGCTTGGGTTGTAACTTCGTCAAAAACCTTATTGGTTTGCGCCATTTCAGCCTCACGCGACTCAGTTTCTTTTTGCACTAATTGCTGATAGGTCGAGTCAGCATCTGACAGTGCGGCCTCTCGCTCACCTCGCACCTCATCGATTCTAGCCAGAAGCGCACCCATCTTGGCTTGCTTAGTTGTAGATAGATCAACCATGATCTCCTCTAAGCCGTGTGCCCTGTAGTCTGACTCATTCATTTGAATCAATTCAGCCACCCTCTCGGATTGGTCTGCTGGAACCAGTCCCTTTGCTTGTTCGACTACATTGTTTATTTTATTCTGGAATTCACGCTGGAATGAAGGGTGTCTTTCTATGTTTGACAACTTGAGCTGTTGATCTAGAAGATCAATCTGGTCTTGTAGAGCTTTCTTGCCCTCACCTCCATCGCTGTCTTGCAGTGCCAGCTTGCTTTTGATTTCGTCCAGCTCCCTTCGAGCAGTGTCTCGGTCGTCCTTAATTTTCTTGAAGTCCTTAGCCGCCCGCGATTCCGGCTCAGACGCCGTCTCCGTTTCTGCTTCTACCTCAGGCTCCTCCTTGGCCTCCGGCTCTTTTTTCGGGCTTTCACTTATCGATGACTGCATAGCATCGACGAAGCTCGTAGGTTCTTCTGCGTCACTTTGCTCCGGTTTAGGAGGCTCTGGAGCCTCTGCTTCCGGCTGGGGTTCCTCTTGTGGTTCTACAGTCTCGCTAATGTTCTCTATCTCAAGAGCTTCGAGACTGTCCAGTGTTGTGGTTGATTGCTTTTTTGCCATTGTGTCGTCTATTCAAATTTCGCCTCAAGCTGTTCTATTGCCTCGGCGGGTTCTCTCATTGCTTCCAGTGTCGCTATGCACTGCCTGAATCCCAACTCCTTGCCATAAGCAATTGCAATATCTGTTGGACTTGCGCCCAGTGATGGCAATGCGTGGTTTGTAGGTAGGTTGTCTTTTAAGGTCTCGACCATTAGCTTACCGCTTTTGCTGTCGAGTACCTTTGCTGCTTGGCTAATTAAGCCTTGATCTTGTCGCCATGTTGTTAGGTTCATAAACTTGCATTATCGCCGTGGCCGATATCTTCATTAAGCATTTCTGGCTTTTTGAGAGACTCTTAGACACGGAATCATCTTCTGGATGTTCTTCTAGGATAGCTTTGCTGACAAGTAAGTCATCTCTTAACACTTCACAGATATGCACTAAATCATCTTTGTCCAATTGTATTTGCATTATTAACATCCTCCAATGCCATTTTTTGAGCAGTCTTGGCGTCCTTGAGGCGCAAGTCCTGTTCCGTTTTCTGGCTCTTCCTCTCCATGTCATTCATTGTTTTTGCGTCTTTACGCGCTTCATCGCGCTCCATCTTCGCAGAGGCCAACTGATCTTTAGGGTCCATGCCCCCTTGAAGCTGCTGCATTTCGGCTGCGGCTTGCTGTTGTTGCTGTATTTCAGCGGCTGCTTGTTTGCCAAGCTGCTGGGCTATTTGAGCAAGCTGCTGGAGTTGCTGGTTGAACCCTTTAATCACTCCTTGTCTGGTTGAATCTTTAGATAACTGATCCATGTGGTCAGCGGTGTGCCGGACTACAAGTGCTAGGTAGTTCGCTATCTCAGCGGGGTTTCCAGTTCCCTGTTGCGCTGCCATCGCTGCTTCGGCTGCTGCCTGAATGTGACTTTCAGTATGGATTACATGCGAGTCACCCCCAGCCACAGGAATATTAGCCCCAGTCTTGAAGAGCGCGTTCTCACGGGCAGCTTCTTGCTGCTGCTCTTGCATGTCTATGTCCTCTTCTGGGACTGGGTAGTAACGCTCCAATGAATGGTATCCAGCCATGCTCGCGATATGATCTTCCAGCACATGCTTACGACCTGTTTCCGGCAGCATTTCAATAATGCCCATAAGCTGACCCATAATGGCTCTGCGCTCCATTGCAGAGCCTCTGCCAGCCGTTCGCGTAGCTTGCACATAGTCAATTTTATCAAAGCAAGCTCGCGGCACACCCCGATCAATGCATGTTTTCTGGAAGGTTAAAGCCTCAACAGCCCCCGCCATGTCAGGGGTAAGGTCAGGGTTGATGGCCCTGTTGTATCTTTCAGAGAAGAATGAATCAAGTTGGGAGTAATACCTGTTTAGTTGAGTTTTGCCGAGGACAGATTGCTGGGAAACAATTGCATCGATTTCCGTTGCTGTCCGAGGGTTCCCTCCCTTATCAAGGTTTTGCCTGTATTGACTAAGATTGGATTGCATCAACCCCTCAAGCTCTTTCTCTACAGCCATTGGCGCATCCAGAACTCCTCCGGCACTTGTTTGCTGAACACTGTAGCCTGGAGGGATGATAGCATACGGACCCATCTGGACGACGTTAGTGCGGTTTAAGTCATTGGGGCTATCAGGCTGAATATGAATTGCCGTGCGGGTTAATGCCGCATCAACCAAGCTGCACTTCAACCTGTTCTTCATCTCAAGCGCAGCATACATCTTGATACCCATGCCCTTGACAGAGTGATGCGACCCATCGCCCTTGTCATAATACATGCAATGAACAGCCTCAGACCACTTAGCGTATCGGTTGATCTTTCTGAAAAGAAACTTTTGGCCATCACCGCGCTCATCAATAATGCAATGACTTATTGCCCCCTCAGGATGATCCTCAGTAGGGAACTCTTTGTAAAAAACATGAGCTACTTCAACGACACTACACTTGGAGGAATAGGTTAGATCATTGTTCCTGATCTCCTGTTGGTAGTATTCCCAAGACTTATTGCCTCCTCCGTCGCCTTTTGGAGCAGCACTCATTATAGCCTTTTTAGCTGATGCGATATCCCACCCCATTGCCAAGGCGGCTTCTTCGTCCTTAATATAAGAGAACAGTTCATGGACTTGGTATGTGGACCTGACAACACACATCGACCAATCGCTGACGTTTGATTTCGAGCCGTCCGGCACTAACAGGTCTGCGCTTTTAACGGGCTTGCAACGCCAGTCTGTTTTGTCCTCAAACACAAGCGGGCCAGTTCCGTAAAGAACCATTTCATGTTGCGACAACTGCATAAGGTAATCGAATGATCCGTCCTTTTTTTGCATTCGATCAAATTCCTCAGTTATAATACGGGAATACTTTTCTGAATCATTAGCATCTCCGTGATTAATCCGCACGGTTGCGTAATGGGGAACCTCGCTAAATACGTCAAAGAACGCTGACATGCCCATTGTGAGGAAGGATTCTGACTCGCGCCAGTTGATGTTTGCTCGGTAGGATTGCCCTGTTCTCCTCAGTTCACTGGAGGAGTAAGGAGCGTTTCCGTCTACAAGCCCCTTGACTCGGCTACGGACTTGCGCTCGCTTTTCATCAGCCTGAACCATATTATTAACCATGTCCTTTACGGACTTAGGGTCTGATAAACGGGATTCTGGAGTGCCAGACTCGGATATGTTTTCTAATTCTTTCATTATTTTTTCCAACAATTATCGGGGAGAGCTTTCTTAACTTTCGCCCGTTGGTTTTTTTGTAAAATATCTAACGGAAACCATACTTGGACCTTATTGAAGCACCCGCAATGTAGGCATGATTTCAGGTTCTGATCAGAATCAGTTTTCTTAGGCCCAGAAAATTTAAGCAAAATGGCCTCCATGCTTTTAGAGTGGCAAGGCCGACACCCCCCAGCCTCCACGTTGGCAGCACAGCCTGAGCATATCTTCGCCCGTCTATTCGCCTCAAGGGTATCAACTCTAGGGTTACCCTTCAGAAAAGATTCTGCCAGAGTACGAGTTAGAGTTATCACATCAGCAATGCCAATATAAGCGGTAGCTGGTGGCGATACAGACTCACAAGAATCAGAACACTCGGCACACATATAGGATTCAATGTCATCAACAAGGCTAGGATCGCAAGGCAGCTCGTTGGCCGTCCTGTGATTGTACACGCTTTGGACAAGGTGACCCCAGTGCGCCCCTGTAACCAGTGTGCCAGTATCTTCATCGAAGTACCTCCAGCCACCGGAAGGGGTTCTGGATTTATTGGCTAACCTCTGCATATGTGTTTTCTTCGCTGGAAACAGCATCGTACTTTAACGCTAAAGTACTCCATTCTTTATCACTTCTTCCCTTTTTAAGCAAGGAGCCAGCACCAAGATTGCGAGCCATCTCAATAATCAAAGCTGCTGCGTCTGCCAAGTCGGGGCTTTGCCCTGTCCGAGCCTTCATGTCAGTCTTTCGCTCTACGACGATTTTCCTTTTTTCATCATCAAACATGCGTTGGCAAAACTCTATAATAGTGTCTTTATCTAATCCTTTAACCTGTTCGCGGATAACCCATTCACGCACACTAAACCAAAGCTCTGTAACCCGATTAGCATAAGCTTCATTCGATGGACGGCTATCCTCGTCTGACACAGGAAGGTCACTGGCCCTCCCCCCAAATTCCACTCTACTGATTTTGTCACTCCACTCTTTGGATAAAATGTCACAGAGACCACCGCCCTCACCTGTTGCATCTACAGCAAGGTGCTTGGGTTCACATCCCCGTGCCTCGCAAGCAGCCCTAACAGCATTTGCGATTTGGAAATGGATAGGCTCATCTGAGCCAGAGTCCAGTTGGATTTGGACAATATCCTGAAACTCCACCCCGTTAAGGCCACCTTCAAGGTCTCCATATCTTGCAAACCTCAAGATGCACCTATCGCCACCAAATGCTGGGTCTAGACCAGCGATGACAGTGGATTTAGTGGCAAATGTATGGCGATCCTGAACTCCGTATTTATGGCACATCGTTTCAGATAGCACTGTTTTTACGACTCCCTGAGGACTCCACCACCCCCTAGTGTACTTCCAGAACCGAGGAGAGGTTTCCCCTTCATACTTAATAGCGGCATCTACTTGTTCGCGGGTGATTAAGAAATCCCACTTTGTCTTGCCAGCCTCTAGGTTCGGTGACTTCATGCCGTCGAACCTGACGCAAGCCCCCCTTGCTGTGGCCCATTCCTGAGTTTCTACTGACACCGAGTCCCATCCTTCCTCTGGCTCAGAGAAGCGTCCGTGTTCATCAAGGGTTGAATGAGGGTTTCCTATTGCTAGAAACTGGAATTCTCGACATCCTTTGGATAAGTTCGATGTGGCCTCAAAGGCCGCTGGCGGCGTATCCGTTGCTTCATCCACAATTGCGAGGATGCGTTCGCTGTGGATTCCCTGAATATTTGCGACTGCTTTTGATGTTGATCCGTCGAGTACTGCAATTGCGAATATAGCATTTTTATCATCGCCTTGAGTGGATTGTAGAGTAGTTCGACTGTCTACCATATTTCCTGGGAATGTCCCCTCAGCCGATCTCCATAAGTGTTGAACATTAGCCCAAGCCCTCTTTCTAATCATTTTCGCTGTAGTCGAGGCCATTATAACAGAGCTGTGCTGTGGGTCGGAAAGCCACCAAACCATAGCGTAGAGCGACGATCCAAAGGTTTTCCCAGAGGCCGCACACCCAGTCCATGACACCCATTGGTTTTCACAGAGGCTTTCAATCTGCTTTTCCAGCCAAGGGTTCCAGATTAAATCCGGCCAAATAAGATTTGCTGCGTTTGTAAAATGCTCGTAACGGCCAAGACCTCCGTCATCAGGAGTTAATCCTTCTCGGAAAGCGTAAAGCTCGACCTCCAGTTGGGAGACCGGATAACTGAAATTCATACCATATTTTGTGTCACCCACCTTGACTATATCGTTAAAGCACACTATATCTTGTGTCAACTGTTGGTTATAGTCCATGTCTAAGGTTCTCTCTAAATCATCTTCTGATGGATCAAGTTTTGGCGGGTCCGTACAGCAAACGTCAGTAACCTCCTCATACACTGGCCCCGCTGGTGCTACTGGCCCCGCTGGGGCTGATGGCGTTGACGGTGCTGACGGTGATGATGGTGCTGATGCAACTGCACCAAGCTGGACATTTGCTACACCAACGGCAGTCGCCGCTGGCGGAACCCCCACACTTGGAGTAACAGGCTCCTACCCCACGCAGACATTTACATTCGGCGTTGTCACGGGAGCAACTGGAGCAACTGGGACAACGGGTGACACAGGACTCACAGGAGACACGGGCGTGGCGGGAAGCGATGGAGACGGATGGAAGTCGTCGGGAACAGGTTATGCTTCAGGCACGGGAATCGTTACGTTTGCATCGGACGACGGCTTAGGGTTCAGCACAGGTGACTTGCGTGGCGCAGACGGCACTAATGGAACTAACGGTACTAATGGAACTAACGGTACTAATGGAACAGACGGTGCTGACGGTGCTGACGGTGCTGACGGTGCTGATGGAGTTGATGCTTGGTCAAGCGGGACCAGCCTTCCGACAGTAGATTCCAGTAACAATGGTGAGTTCTTTTTAGATACTGACGACCAAAAGATTTACGAGGTTGTCGGGGGGGCATGGGTTGAGAGGGCTTACATAAAGGGGGACACAGGGGACACGGGCGCAACTGGGCCAGCGGGGGGTGTTGATAAAACAGGAACTCCCGCAGATAATCAAATTGCGATGTGGTCTGATGACGGAACCATAGAAGGCAATACCGATGCCACTTACCCTTCCGCTGGCCATATTCGATTAAATGATGATGGCGATGGGCATATCGACTTAGGCGCAAACACCGCTGCCCTCGACGAGGGCGGTAAGTTAGAGCTTCAACATTATGGTGGAGGAAATTCCATCATCACTAACTCCGCTTTCTCATCCACGACAAGCGAACTGTGGATAAGGTCAGATGACAAAATACAACTAACCTCTCAGACTGGTACAGCGGTTTACATTGATGCCGTCCAAGAGGGCGGGGTTAAGCTATACTATGATGGTTTATCGAAGCTGGAAACAGTCACCGGAGGTATAAGTATCACAGGAACGGTTGACGGGCGTGACATTGCTACGGACGGAACCAAGCTCGACACCCTAGAAGCCCTTCCTGACCAGACCGGAAACAGCGGCAAGTTCCTCACCACAGATGCCACTGACGCAAGCTGGTCAACCCTTCCAGCCAGCGGCCATGACGTAAAGGATGAAAGCGGGAGCGCATTGACCACAAGAGCTAACATGACTTTTGTGGGCGAGCTGGTAGCAGCTACAGATAACAGCTCGACAACCTCAACCGACATAACAATAGACGCCAAGACAGCTTGGCTGTACGGATAAAAAATGG